>Ga0209541_10008475_pt1 | contig 16934 bp, 17 predicted proteins | sample RifCSPlowO2_01_FD_184027 | JGI IMG/M metagenome (GOLD analysis project Ga0209541, IMG submission 184027) | Groundwater microbial communities from Rifle, Colorado - Rifle CSP2_plank lowO2_0.1 (SPAdes) (version 2) | ecosystem: Environmental > Aquatic > Deep subsurface > Groundwater | place...
AAAAGCATAAAGGGGCCACAATTTTAGGGGATATCAGATATATTATGACTCCTAAAAAAATAGTAGAAGAGTTAGGTGGAACATTTGTTATTACCAGGGTAGGACATTCATTTATAACAGAGAAACTACACGAAACAGGTGGGGCTTTTGCTGGTGAATCTTCATCCCACTACTTTTTTAAAGAAACAGGTAATGCTGAATCACAGATCCCTATGATTTTACTGATATTAAAAGTTATGACAGAAGAAAATAAAAAAATATCAGAAATAGTAAATGATTTAAAAAGATCTCATGAATCAGGAGAATTTAATTTTAAAGTTAAAAATGCCAAAGAAATAATGCAAAAAGTTAAGGAAGAATTTCCGGAAGGGGAAGTTTCGGAATTAGACGGAGTGTCTATTTCTCAGGCTGATTGGAGAGTATCCTTAAGATCCTCTAATACAGAACCACTCCTTCGACTAAATGTAGAAGTTGATATAACTGGTGATATTGAGGAGCGGAAGAAGATAATGATGGATCTTATAAATAAGCATGCAGTTTTTGAAGAATAGTGGCTTATAGTTGACAGATTGACAATTTGTGATATACTGATATCAACAACTGAATATTTAAAGCGTTGATGGGAGTCGCGTCCTGGAGCAGAGAGTCAAAATACTCTACAGAAATCTTAACTGTAAAATATAGATAAGCGTGTCGGAAACGGAGCGCTGTAAGAGATAAATTTTTCTACAGTGATCCTCCATACGGAGGATTTTTTGTAGCTAAATTTAAGCAAGGTGGTACCGCCTTTTGAAGGCCCTTGTTAGTTTCTAAGTTATAAAACTTGGAATCTAGCAAGGGCTTTTTTAAATGGAAAAAGTCCGGAAAGAAAAATATGATTTTTGTAGAAGAAGAAAAGAAAATAGGAACACAGTTAACATTTCTAGTTTCGGGAAATGCTGCTAATTTTTTACCTGAAGAGGTAAGTATAGCTTGTGCTTATAAAGTTAGTGAGGCTTTAACGGGACATCCTAGTACCATGCTTCAGTATAGTCCGAATGAAATACTAGACTCTATTAAAAAGGGTTGGACCGTTATGGCTTTAGGGGAGGATTTTCAAACAGTTGGTTTTGCTCAATTCTGGGAATATGGTATTAACAAAAAAGGACAGCAAATATTGGAATTTGGATCATGGCTTAGTTTTAGGGATGGAGTGGGAGAGAAAGTTTTTACAGAAGCAATTTCCTTAGGGAAAAAGATTAATCCAACTGCACAATTAATTGCCATAGTGGAACAGGAAAACCTAAAAGCTCAAGCAATTCTGACAAAAGTTGGAGCAGAAGAAATAGGAACTAAATTCTCGCCTGTTATAAGAACAGTAGAAGGTGAAGCTGCTTTTATGAAAATTTTTCAAATATCTCACAATATAGAATTATCTGAAAAAGAGGCGAGAATTAAACAAAAAAGTAGTGATTTTATGACAATCGATAGCGAAATAGAGCATTTTGTTTCAAAGAGTATGAGAATTCCGGAAGAAACCTTTCAGAAACATAGAATGTTGGATTATTGGTTAGCAGTTAATTATCCGAAATGGAAATCCAGATATGGTTATCCTTCTGGAATATAAATATGAAAAACAAAAAAGATTTATTGTTAATAACAGACTTTTCTGCCAAAGAAATTTGGGATATTTTTAAGTTGGCAAAAAAACTAAAGATAGAGCTTAAGAAAAAAGGCAAAAACAAAAGATTACTTGAGGGAAAATCTTTGGCTTTAATTTTTGAGAAACAATCTTTAAGAACCAGGATTTCTTTTGAAATTGGTATGGCTCAACTAGGGGGTCATGTTGTTTATTTAGATCCAAGGGATACCGGGATTGGTGTTAGGGAATCAGAAGCAGATGTTGCTAGAGTTTTATCCTCAATGGCAAATATTATTGCAGCTAGGACTTATGCGCATCAAACAATTGTGAATATTGCAGAGAATTCTAAAATTCCTGTTATAAATGCACTTTCTGATATTGAACACCCATGTCAGGCACTAACAGATCTTTATACTATTTGGGAGATAAAAGGAAAAATTAAAGGATTAAAAATAGTCTATGTAGGAGATGGAGATAATAATGTAGCTCACTCATTTTGTTTAGGAGCAACAATGCTTGGGGCAACCTTTGTTTGCGGATCTCCAAAAGGATTTTGGATGAATAAAGATATTGTCAAAAAAGCCAAACAGTATGGAAAAGTTTTAGAAACAGTTGACCCCCAGGATGCAGTCAAAGATGCAGATGTTGTTGTAACAGATACCTGGATTAGCATGGGAGATTCTGATAAGGGGCAAAGGATGAAAATATTTAAAAAATATCAGGTAAATAAAGATCTTATGAAATTTGCAAAAAAAGATGCAATTTTTATGCATTGTTTGCCGGCATATAGAGAAAAAGAAGTTACTGCTGAAATAATTGACGGCCCTCAGTCTGTAGTTTTCCAGGAAGCAGAAAATAGAATGCATGTCCAAAAGGCATTACTAATTAAACTACTTGATAAAAGATAAGATTTATGGTTTACTAGTACTTGCATCAAGAGCTTCCGCCCAGGCGGACGACAACCTTAGAGTTAAGGTGCCCAATATGATGTGGTCCGTGAAGTCTTTGACGAAGTGGACAAACTTATGATAAATACTAATTTTACATCTGAATCAGTTTGTGCAGGACACCCCGATAAAATTTGTGATCAAATTTCTGATGCAGTACTAGATGCTGTTTTAACTCAAGATCCAAATGGACATGTAGCTTGTGAAACTCTTTGCGGGTTTAACAGAGTTATTATTGCAGGAGAAATTACAGCTCATGCTAAAATTGATATTAAAAAAATTGCTAAAGAACAAATAACTAGATTGGGTTACACTGATCCTAATTATAATTTTTCATATAAATCTCCAATTGAAGTATTTGTTCATGCTCAATCTCCGGAAATTGCAGTTGGGGTAGCTTCTGATAAAGGCGCAGGAGATCAAGGGATGATGTTTGGATATGCTTGCACAGAATCACAAGAACTAATGCCTCTTCCTATAATTTTAGCTCATCAGCTGGCAAGAAGAATAGATCAGGTTAGAGAAGAAAAAATATTGCCATATTTAAGACCTGATGGGAAAACTCAGGTCACTGTAGAGTATAAAAATGGTAAACCAGTAGCAATTGAACAAGTTGTTATTGCAGTACCTCATAGTGAAAAAGTTAAAATAGCGCAGGTTAAAAAAGATATTTATGAAAATGTAGTTAAAGTAGTTTTATCAATACATGGTTATAGAATTCCAATCAGCAAAATGATATTAAATGGGACAGGAGTCTGGCATAACGGTGGGCCGGCATCTGATTGCGGTTTAACAGGCAGAAAAATTGTTGTTGATGGATACGGTGGATATGCAAGAGTTGGGGGAGGAGCATTTTCCGGAAAAGATCCAACAAAAGTAGATAGATCAGGAGCATATGCCGCCAGATTTATTGCTAAAAATGTTGTTGCTAATAAATTAGCTGACAGAGCAGAAGTAAGAATAGCCTATTTTATTGGAGCGAAAAAACCAGTTATGTTGGAGGTAGAAACTTTTGGAACCGGTAAAAAGAGTCAAAAGATAATTAACAATTTTGCAGGGAAAATTCTTGACACCTCTGTCTCAGGAATATTAAAAGGTTTAGATTTATTAAGGCCAATATATCTAGCTACTGCTGCATATGGTCATTTCGGTAGAGATGAATTTCCCTGGGAGAGGATAGTTAAGTAGGGCCAACTAGTTGGTAAACTCCAGAATCATTGGTAGGTGATCTGAGATTTTAACATCTGGTACCTCAAAACTTTTAACTTTCACATCTGATGTAACAAAAGTATAATCTGCAAATTTTTGAAAGTTGCTTTTATTAAAAAAGGGACTTAATCTGCTTCTTGTTCTTTTGATTTTGAATTCTTTTATCAAATTTTTCATTTCGCCTTCAAACATCCTAATGCTTTTTGTATGTTTGGATAAGTTAAAATCTCCAACTAAAATTTTTGCTCCCTTAGATTTATCCATGATCATTTTGACTCTTTTGGATTGTTTTAGTCTTTTTCTGGTATCTTTTTTAGCAGCTGGATAGGAAGTTCCATGAAAATTAAAAATTGAGAAAGTTTTGTCACCAATATTAAATTCAATTTTTTGTAATGGGGTAGATAAATTTGAAAATCCTTTGGCTGGTTTTTCAAAGCCCTTATCTTTGTAGATAAAATAATTCTTATGAAGAGTTACCCTTATTGCCTGTCTCGAAAAAATTGCAGAACCAAATCGTAAATCATAATTAACTGGATTTGTTTTTTCGTCATACCCTTGCATAATTGGAAAATAAAAAACTTTGTATTTAGGAAGAATAATTTTAAGTTCATATAGAAGATTGGCTCTTGCCAAATTCTTATGTTGTTTTATTTCAGATTTTGTATCATAGATTTCCTGAAAACAGAAAATATCTGTATTTTCCTTATGTTTTTTTACAAATTTAATTAATGGGTCAAAATTTTTACCTCCCCAGGTATTTAAAGAAATAAGTTTCATATTGGTATGATAAAGAATACAGTGATAAAATACAACAATATTTCAGGGTGTAGTTCATCGGTAGAACGCTCGGCTGGGGGTCGAGAAGTAGGAGGTCCAATTCCTCTCACCCTGACAACCACTATGTATTTATGTATGGATACACGGATACAGAGTAATTTTGGGGTATTGATCTTTGGGGAATATTTGGTAAATTAAATATATGAGTACAAATGGTGATGCAATTGCTAACGCTAGAAAAGCTGCAATCTCAGCAGCTATGGCACAGATTCAAAAACAATATGGTACGGGTTCTATAATGAGACTTGGAGAGAGAGTTGAGAAATCAGGTACACAGGTTATTTCAACTGGATCTATAGCTCTTGACCTAGCATTAGGAGTTGGTGGATTGCCAAAAGGTAGGATTGTAGAAATTTACGGACCAGAGGCTTCTGGTAAAACTTCTATTTGTCTGCATGTTATTGCTGAAGCACAAAAAAAAGGTGGAGTGGCGGCGTTTATTGATGCAGAGCATGCGCTAGATCCTCAGCGGGCACAAAAAATTGGAGTTAATTTAGATGAGCTCTTAATTTCTCAACCAGATACTGGCGAACAGGGATTAGAAATTGCTGAAAGTTTAATAAGATCAGGGGGAATTGATGTTTTAGTCATAGATTCTGTAGCAGCTTTAGTACCTAGAGCAGAAATTGAAGGTGAGATGGGAGATTCGGTTATGGGTATGCAGGCCCGTTTAATGTCACAGGCTCTTAGAAAACTAACGGCTGCTATTTCTCAAACAAATACTATTGTTATTTTTACAAATCAACTAAGACAAAAAATCGGAGTTATGTTTGGAAATCCTGAGACAACAACAGGTGGAATGGCTTTAAAATTTTATGCATCAGTCAGGTTGGACATCAGAAAAATAGAAAATATAAAAGACGGTGATATGGTTGTTGGATCCCGTCACAGAGTAAAGGTTGTTAAAAATAAGATGGCTCCCCCATTCCGTATTGCAGAGTTTGATATGAATGATGAAGGAGTATCTCACGAAGGAGAACTTTTAGATGTAGGTATAGAGCTTGGGATATTAACAAAGGCTGGAGCCTTCATTAAATGGGATGATAAATTATTAGGTCAAGGAAGAGCTGCAGCCAGCAGCTACCTCAAAGAGAATAAGAAAGAATCAGAAAAATTAGATAAAGAAATAAGAGATGCCTGGGGAAAGCCTAAAAATGGACAAGAAAAAATTGTAGTTGGGGAAGACGAAGCAAGCGCAGGAGCGGGTGCAGTAGAAGAAGCAGTATAGCTGTATAATTATTTTGTGAAGATTACCTCGGTAGAACCCCAGAAAAAAAATCCCAAAAGATTTAATATTTTTTTAGATGGAGTATTTGTCTTTGGGGCAGATGAAGATTTAGTTGTAGATTACCGATTAATTATTGGAAAAGAAATTACTCCTTCTGATTTAGAAAAACTTTTGAAAGGATCTGAAATAGGAAAATTGATGGAGAGAATGTATAGACTCTTTAACATCCGCCAAAGATCCGAAAAAGAAGTTAGAGAGTATATAAGGAACTTATCCTTTAAAAGAAAACTCAAAGACCGGGAAGAAATTTCTGAATTTGCCACAAATTCATTAATAGAAAAATTACAAAAAAAAGGAATGCTAAATGATTTGGAATTTGCTAGATCATGGATGGAGGCCAGGGGTAAAAAATTCGGAATAAATAGAATAAAACAGGAACTTTACAAAAAAGGAATTAATAGGGAGATTATAGAGGAAGTAATGAATTCAGAGTTTAGAGTTCAGAATTCAGAAACAGTTGCAGAGAATCAATTGGAAAGAAAATTAGAAAGGTGGAAAAATTTAAAACCTATGGAATTCCGAAAAAAAGCATTTGATTTTCTTTTGAGAAGAGGTTTTGAATATGAAATTGTGAAAAATATAGTTGAAAAAATAATGGAAAAAGGTTAAAATAAGGATGTATGAAAGAGGTATACATTAATGCAACGAACATTCGGTCCTAAGCCACTAGATGGCGGTACTTCTTCTGGTGTAACTTCTAATATAAATGAATCAGAATTAGCTAAAAGAGAGGGCATTCTTGAGGAAAGAGAAAGACAAATTGCTGAGAAGCAAAAATTAGTTGATGAGAAATTAGATCAACTGGAAAAGATAAGAGGTGATTTAGTTGAAAAGCTGGAAAAATCCTCTAAATTATCTGCCGAAGAAGCAAAAAAAATTCTTTTAGAAAATCTGGATAAAGAACTTGCATCTGAAATTTCTAAAAAAATTAGAGAAGCAGAAGATGAAATTAAGCTTCAATCACTAGAGTTATCAAAACAAATCTTAGCAGATTCCATGATTCATGGAGTTACAGATTATATTAGTGAATTTACAACTTCTAGAGTTAAATTGGCTGATGAAGAAATGAAAGGGAGAATTATCGGAAAAGAGGGAAGAAATGTTAGAACTTTTGAAACTGTTACAGGAGTAGATGTTGTAATGGATGATGATATTCCAGATAGTTTGATTCTTTCTTCATTTGATCCAATAAGAAGAGAAATTGCTAGAGTATCGTTAGAACGACTTATTGAAGATGGTAGAATTCAACCGCAAAGAATAGAAGAAGTTGTTGAAAAAACTCGGGAGGATATTGAAAAATTAATGCTTCAAGCGGGAGAAAAGCTTTGTGCTGATGTTGGAGTTTTTAATTTACCTGCAGATTTAATAGCTTTAATGGGCAGGTTTAAATATAGATATTCTTTTGGACAAAATTTAATTCAACATTCTCAGGAAGTAGCTCAGATTAGTATGGCTTTAGCTCAGATGATTGGAGCAGACGTCAATGTAGTGAGGGTTGGAGGTGTTTTGCATGATATTGGAAAAATCCTTACAGAAGAAGATGAAGGAACTCATGTTGATAAGGGTGTGCAAATTGCCAAAAAATTTGATTTACCCGAAAAAGTAATTAATTGTATTGCTGAGCATCATGAAGATAAACCATTTTCATCTGTTGAATCAATATTAGTAGCTATTGCTGATTCTATTTCTGGTGGAAGATCTGGAGCAAGACATGAAAATGTTCAGGATTATATAAAGAGAATGGTTGATATAGAAAAAATTGCTACATCTTTTGAACAGGTAGAAAGAGCATTTGCAGTACAGGCAGGAAGAGAAGTTAGAGTGATTGTTATTCCTGAAAAAATATCAGATGATGAATTACCAAAATTAGTACACGATATTGCTATAAGGATTTCTAAAGAGGTTATGGTCCCAGGTGCTGTAAAAATAACAGCAATAAGGGAAACTAGAGCTACTGAGTCCACAATGACCACCCCATCCTAATTTTGGAGATTTACCTTTTGAAAAAAGGCAAAGGGATATTTTAGCCCTTTACATAAAGATAATCTTCTGTTATTTTATTTCCATGACGAAAAATATCAGCAGTTCCACTTGAATAAATTCAATGTGGCTCCTCTGATGTTTTTCGTAATATTCATATGACGAAAAATGAACTGATTGAAAAAGTTGCTAAGAAGGCAAATCTTACCAAAAGAGCCTCACAAGATGCTGTTAACTCTACTTTTAATTTAATAAGAGATGGCTTAGTTAGAGGTGAGAAGGTAGTTATCACAGGCTTCGGAACTTTTCTCATAAGATCTAGAGCAGCTAGAAGAGGTAGGAATCCTCAGACTGGTGAAACTATTCAAATCCCTAGTAAAAAGACGCCCGGTTTCTCTGCAGGCAAAACTCTGAAAAGGTTGATTAAATGAACGGCGTCTTTATGCCTGTTTGCTTCGCAAAAGATAAAAAAACTCTGAAACGCCTTATTAAATGATAGAAGCTGTAGTCTTCGATTACACAAATACTATCTCAGAAATGGAAACTGGAAATTTATACCCAGAAGTACTAAATGTTTTAGAAGAACTAGTCGGAAGAGGAATCAGATTGGGATTGGTTAGTAGAGCTTCTAACGCTAAAGATCGATTATCAGAATTTAATAATTTGGACTTAGGAAGATATTTTGAAGTAATTGATGTGGTGTTGGTAGGTAATAATAAGAACTTTGATGAAATTCTGAAGAAATTGGACGTAAAACCGAAAGAGACAATTATTGTTGGAGATAGAGTTAAAAGTGAGGTACTAGAAGGAAATAGAATAGGGGCAAGGACTGTTTGGATTAGACGGGGAAGATTTGCTACAGAAGAACCTGAAACTGATTTAGAACAACCAGATTATAGAATAGATTCTCTGGTTCAGCTTTTAGAAATAGTTGACAAATTAAGTTAGTAAATGATTTACTGGATATATGGCAGGTTATGGTAGAAGACCAATGTGGCAGTGGATATTAATCTATGTTGTTATTGGAATAATAGTTTATGGTTTGATTTACTACTTTGTACTAGCTCCAAAAGGAAGTACTCCTGATAGTTACTAATGAGCAAGCCTAAAGATTCAGTGAAGATAAAAGTTCCTGATCATGTGATTCTACAGTTATTAACGTCTTCTGAAGTAAGAATGCTTAAAAATCGTTGGCAAATTATAAATCTTTTAAGAGATGGATTATCAATAAGAGGTATTGCTAAAGAAGTTAAGGTTGGTACTGATACTGTGGTAAGAGTAGCAAGAATGTTTGAAAAAGGAAATTTAGGGAAAAAAGTAATACGCCCAATACTTACCAGAGTAAAAACTAATACTCCTTGGATATTTGGAAAAAGTGACTGAGTTAAATTAGAATGGATTTTTTGTAACATTCGTGTAAAAAAATAGTTTTACAAAATCTCTAGGTATCCCTACCCCAGTTAAGAAGGGATATAAAAATCCAAAACTTAATATTGCCAGGAAAAGTATTAAAAAAACTATTTTTCTGGTTCTAGTGTTTTTGTATTCAATGCTTAGTTGATGCCCTAAAGCTAGTGATAAAAATGGTACTGATGGGGAAAAATGATACAAAAACATAATTCTTGGAGAAGCAGCCCAAGGTAGCCAAAATGCTAAAAAACCCAGAACTAATACTGCAAGAAGGAAGGATCTTTTTTTTAATGCTTCCCATCCGGTAAGAATTATGGCTGCGGCTCCGACCCAAAAAATAACAGGATTACCTGATGAAAAAATATTAGCAACTTTCTCTTTTTGGTAATCAACGAAATACCAAATAGGATATAAGTTTAGAGGCCAAGACCACCAAGGAGAGGAATAAGAGTGTGTAGCTCTAAGATTGGTATGATACCACCACATTTGTTTTTGTAAATTAATAAAAACTGTAAAATCATGGCCCAAAATGAAGAAAGGTATATATGAAATTAGATATACAACCGGAGGAATAATAAGAAAGTACAAAATTTTTCTAAAATCCTTGCGAACTATAACAATAGGAATGATTATTAAATAAGAATAGACAGCTGCCCATTTACTGGATAGTGCAAGTCCTAAAATAATTGCAGAAAGAAAAAATCTCCTGTTTAAAAGAAGTAATATGCAAAGTAGCATAAAAGTAACATAATAAATATCGTTCATTCCTGTTCTTGACTGAACAAAATTTAGTCCGTCAATAGAAAAAACAAACGCTGCAATAAGAGAAGCAGGCTCATTGTTTAAAAGTTTTTTACCTAATAAATATACTAGGTAAATGTTGAGTATTCCGAACAAAGCGCCAGGCAATCTCCATGCCCAGGCGTTTTGTGAATTAACGAAAAACATAGATGTTGCCATTATTTCCTTTGCTAAAGGTGGATGAGTCCATTCATAAGCTACTCCAGGGGGTGGAGTAGTCCAATATTCCCAAGCTTCCTTATGTCCAGCCAGAAATTCCTTGGCAGTAAAAGCATGATACACCTCATCAAAAACATATTTGTTTGGATCATCAAGACGGTACAATCTTAAGAATGTGCTTATTAATAGAATAATAATGAGGATATATTTTGGTTTAAGATTGCTTGTATGCATGTTTTGATTTTATAATAACCCAAGTGATTGTAAAAAAAATTATTGTTGATAATAATGATAATAGTTTTCCATTAACATCTAGAAAATTGTAAAGATTGCTATTATACAAAACTTTCGGTAATTTTAAGTAGAGCTCATTGTAATAAACATAGACGTAATACAAATTTAAGAAATGAATACTGCTTAGTACAATTGTTAGTAAGAGTAGAATTCGAGATTTTGCATATATGGAAAAAAAAGTTAGAAGAATTATAGAAGGATAAAGATATCTTTCATGAATCCTTGTTGATAAAAAGAAAAATCCTAGAAGAGAAAGAGTTGAAATAGCATATAAAGATATTTTTTTCTTTATGAAAAGATATGAAATTATCATCCAATAAATTGAAAGTAAAATATATCCAATTTTTTGATATGTAAATTCCCAAATCCAAACTTTTGTGTCAGGAACCCAAAATCCTAAAGCTCCCCAAAAATTGTAAGCGAAAAGTGATAGATACGGATATTGATTTGCACTGTTTTGAATTAGTAACCATAGTTCAATAAGTGGGTTTGTTTTAAAAAATGGTATAGAAAGCAAACTAATTACTAATAGAAATGGTAGTGTTATTTTTATCAAATTTTTTATTGAAAAGTTTTTGTTTAGGAATAAACAATAAACAGGTAGTATAGCTATGCTCTGCGGTTTTATAAGAAAAGCTAGTCCAAAGCAAAGTGAGGATAATATCAACTTTTTCCTTTTTAGATAAATTATTGCCAAAAAAAGAGGTAAGATTGGGACACTATCTATTTGACCCCATATAGCACTGTTGAATATTAGTGCTGGATTAAGATAAATAAAAAGTATGCCTAATCTTGAATAAAAAATACTCGTATATTTAGAGATCTCTTTATAAATTAACAACCCAAGTATTAAATCGGATATAATTGCAGGTAGCTTCAATAGCATATAAAAAAATGAATTATTCAAATGGAAAAGATTTTTAATATTGCCCAAGAAATTTAAAACATACATATAGCCTGGAGCATAGTCACTAAAAATATCCTTACTGTAAAAATTCGAATATCCAACATTATTTAAACGATCACTCCAACTTGCCCAATCAGTTACATCGATTTTAAAACCAGCTATTGGAACAAAATATAATCTAATAAAAAGTCCCAATAGAATAATAAGGATTAGAGCTTTATCGCTATGCATATATAATGTTATTATACTTTTTATTCATGTTGACGAAAGTTCTTTTATTACCGCTAATCACTTTTTTAGTATATGCACTATCTAATAAAGGTGAAGGAGCACATTGGAATTATTTTATTCTGACAGCAGATGCATTTTTGCATGGCCATTTGAATATTTTAAATCCCCCATCATGGCTAAATGAATTAGTATTTTGGAAGGGATTTTATTACTCTGTTTTTCCTCCAATGCCAGCAATACTACTTATGCCTTTTGTTGCCTTATTCGGAATAAATTTCTATCAACCGATATTATCTTGGCTATTGGGAGCATTTAGTGTGTTACTTTCGTATATGGTTTTTTGCAAAGTTTTTAATGAAAAAGTTGCTTTTTGGACAAGTATTTTATATGCATTTGGAACGATCCAATGGTTTCATGCACAAGTAGGTTCAGCTTGGTATTTAGCTCATATTACTAGCTTATTTTTTCTATGGTTATTTTTATGGGAAGCATTTACAAAGCACCGTCTTATTATCCTAGGTTTTTTTCTAGGGTGTGCTTATCTATCCAGACTTCCAACTATTTTTGCATTAATTTTCATACTTGTTTATTTTAGCAAAGATTTTTTTTCTTTTCATAGATTTAGAATTGAAATCAATTGGAAAAATGCATTATTATTCTTGTTTGGTCTAATACCTTTCTTACTGATTAATGCACTATATAATTATCTAAGATACGGAGTTATCAGCGATATTGGATATACCTTGTTACCTATATTTAATGAACCTTGGTACAAGTTTGGTTTTTTAAATATTAACTATGTGCCAATTCATTTGGCAGAGATATTTACTGCAATGCCAATTATTATTGGAATTTTTCCATATATTATTCCATCCATGTTTGCAATGGCGATATGGTTTACCACCCCTGCTTTTATATTAATGATATTTGCTCGTTTCAGAACAAAAATAGCTATAGCCTCAATATTAACAATTATTGCTATAGCAATACCAAGTTTGTTGCATGGGGGGAATGGTTTTAGCCAATTTGGATATCGCCACACTCTTGATTATATGCCGTTCTTACTTCTCTTAACTGCGAGTGGAATGAGAGATATGGTCAAATGGTGGACTAAATTGCTAATTTTTTTAAGTATTCTGATTAATTTTTGGGGGGTGATTATGATAAGCCATTTAAATAAATGGGGAATTTGATTTTGAATAATAAGCTACTGGTTATTCTAGGTCCGACGGCTACCGGTAAAACGGATTTAGCACTTAAATTGGCTAAGGAGTTTAGTGGCGAACTTATCTCAGCTGACTCGAGGCAAGTCTATAAAGGTTTGAATATTGGAACAGGGAAGATTCCTTCGGGAATTTCCAAATACCAAATTACAATTTACAAAAAAGAAAAATATTGGAAAATAAATGGGATTAAGGTATGGATGTATGATCTGGTAGACGCAAGAAGGCAATATAATGTATACCATTTTGTAAAAGATGCAGAAAAATTAATTGAAGATGTATATAAAAAAGGTAAATTACCAATACTTGTTGGAGGAACTGGTCTTTATATAAAAGCATTAATTGATGGTTTGAATAATTTAAACGTACCGATAAATAAATCTCTGAGAAGAGAATTAGAGAAACTATCATTGTTTCAATTACAAAAAAGATTACAACTTACATCTTTAGAAAGATGGAATAGTTTAAATTATTCTGATAAACAAAATCCAAGAAGACTTACCCGTTCTATTGAAATAGTATCTATGCAACCATCCATACAAAGTCAAAAGTCCAAATATTTAAGCAAAAAGTATAATGTTTTGAAAATTGGATTAACTGCCTCTAGGGACATACTGTATGAAAAAGTCGACCAGTCTGTGAATGCCAGATTAAATTCTGGAATGATTGAGGAGGTAAGAAATCTTAATGAAAATGGACTAAGTTTGAAAAGAATGAAGCAGTTGGGGCTTGAATATGGAATTTTGGCTGACTATATCTCTGGAAAAATACTCAAAGAAGATTTGGCGGGTATTTTAAAGGGGAAAATTCATGGTTATGTGAGAAGGCAGCTAACTTATTTTAAAAAAGAAAAAGAAATAAATTGGTTTGATATTACTGAAAGCAAAACTTTAAACAAAATAGAAAAATTAATTCATTTCTGGTATGATTCAGGCAAAGACATATATGCCAAGAAAAATTGATATTTCACATAAAACAATAATTTTTATTACAATTTTTATATTAACCCTCTGGCTTCTGTATCTAATTCGTGACTTAATTTTGATTTTATTTGTGGCTGTAATTTTAATGTCTGCACTTTCCCCTATGATTAAATTTTTATCTAAGATTAGGATTCCGAAAGCTCTCGGGATAGCTATAACATACATTATTATAATAGCTATCATTTCTGGACTATTTGCTATTGTTATCCCTCCGCTTATTGAAGAAACAACTAAGCTTTTTCAAACTCTTCCTCCAAATTTGGATTATCTGTTGAGTATTGTGGCGGTTGATAAATCAGTTTTGCAGAATCAGTTGACAGAGTTATCAAAAAATATTTTTTCGATAACCCTGACTGTATTTGATAATATTTTAACTATTATATTTCTACTTGTCTTAACCTTTTATCTTCTATTGGAGAGACAAAGTTTAGAGAATAGAATTGCCTCGTTTTTTATCGGTAGACAAGAAAGAGTTAAGGGGTTAATAATACAGATTGAGGAAAAATTGGGAGGCTGGTTTAGAGGACAGTTTTTTCTAAGTTTAGTTATAGGCACACTTTCATATATTGGACTTTTAATTTTAGGAGTCCCCTATGCACTGCCGTTAGCTGTTGTTGCTGGAGTAATGGAAGTTGTACCTGTCATAGGGCCGATTATTTCAGCAATCCCTTCTATTTTAATAGCTCTGACTATTTCACCTTTGCTTGGACTTGCAGTAGCTGTTATGTATTTTGTTATACAGCAGTTGGAGAATCATTTAATTGTGCCGCAAGTTATGAAAAGGGCAGTTGGAATAAATCCTTTATTTGTGATTTTAGCAATTGCAGTTGGATCTAGGCTATTAGGGTTTGCAGGAGCTTTACTGGCAGTACCTATTGCGGTTGTTATACAAATTATAGTTGCGGAAATAATTGAAGAAAAAAATATTTAGTGTGCCTAGGAAGATAGTAAGCCAGATTCTGTTTCTCGATGATAATTTATCTGTAAGAGAGGCTATGCCTCATCTAATGCTCCTGATTTCGAAAATTGAGCGAGTAGCTCTTTCGGTTCTAGGATTGCAGCGAGGAGGATTGCCCGTTTCACCCGAGCATGACCTCGGTTCGTCACTGTTGCTCTAACTTGCGGTTACCCGATCCGCCTTACGGCGAACACCCTACTCTATGCTGTCTGGACTTTCCTCTCCACTTCGCCTTGCGGTTTCGCGGAGTAATCATCCTTCTTCCTAGGCTTGTATATTTTACTATATAATGTTTTAGCTATCAAATGCTTGCGAAAATTTTATCAGGAGCTAATATTGGATTAAATGCTGTTCCTGTAACTTGCGAAATAGATATTGCCGCATCTGGTTTACCCTCCTTTACAATTGTTGGTCTTGCTGATAGAGCTGTTGAGGAAAGTAAAGATAGAGTTAGATCAGCTATTAGAAATTGTGGAGCAGAATTTCCTTCAAAAAAAATTACAGTTAATCTCGCCCCTGCTGATTTACCTAAGGAAGGTCCATCTTATGATTTACCAATAGCATTGGGGCTCTTAATTGCTAGTGGTCAAATTCCAGAGAATAAAGTTGTTGAGCTTAATGAAAGTTTGGTAGTCGGAGAGTTATCATTGGATGGGGTTTTAAGAAGAACTCACGGTATTTTGCCTTTAGTGATTTTAGCAAAAGAGAAAGGTTTAAAAAGAATAATAATCCCAAAGGATAACGGACATGAGGCATCTGTTGTTTCCGGAATTGATATTTTTGCCATAGATTCACTTAAAGATTTAATTAAGTACTTACTTGGTCAGTTAATAATTGAGCCACTTAAAAAAACAGAAATAAATTTAGAAGATAATAGCGATTTTGAATATGATTTTGCTCAGATTAAAGGTCAGGAACAGGCCAAAAGAGCTCTAGAAATTGCTGCTGCTGGTGCGCATAATATTTTACTTAAGGGTCCTCCAGGAGCTGGAAAAACAATGCTTGCTAGGGCTTTTCCGTCAATTTTACCCTCTTTAAGTTTAGATGAAGCAATAGAAGTTACAAAAATTTATTCAATTGCAGGCCTTTTGGATTCCAAAGTTTCTCTTATAACAACTCGGCCTTTTAGATCTCCTCATCATAGTGCCTCAGCTGTTGGACTATTAGGTGGAGGGATTAATGTTAGACCTGGGGAGATATCACTTTCTCACAGAGGAGTTTTATTTTTGGATGAACTGCCGGAATTTCCTAGATATGTTTTAGAATCTTTAAGGCAACCCTTAGAGGATCATAAAATTACTGTTTCAAGAGCATCTGGTTCTTTAACTTTTCCAGCTCAATTTATACTGTTTGGTGCGCAAAATCCTTGTCCCTGTGGATTTTTAGGAAGTAAGATTAGAAATTGCTCCTGCATGCCAGGATCTATTAGTAAATATAAAAGAAGAATTTCCGGTCCTCTTTTGGATAGGATAGATATTTATTTAGAAGTTCCTGCAGTTGAGGTAGAAAAGCTATCTGCAGATTTAAATATTGAAAAATCTGTTGATATTAGGAGGAGAGTAAAGAAAGCAAGAGAAATTCAATTAGATAGATTTAAGCCAAAGGCTGGCAAGATTTTAACAAACGCTGAAATGAGTAATGCTGATATTAAGGAATTTTGTGCAGTTACCCAGGAAGGATTGGAGCTTTTAAAAATGGCTATATCATCCTTAAATTTATCTGCCAGAGGATATCACAGGGTTTTAAAACTGGGAAGAACGATAGCTGATCTTTCTGGCTCTGAAAATATTTTAACTGAACATATAGCAGAAGCATTGCAGTATCGGGCTAGAGAAGATTCTTGAGTTCCACAAAAAAGCCCGACATACATCGGACTTTTTTGAAATAGTGAACGTTCACTAAAATTATCCTGGGTTACCCTCTTTATTTTTTGGTATCGCTCCGCTTAATAAAGGTAGTAACCCGTAAAATTGTCATTTAGACAATTTTACCCACCAATCTTAAACATAGAAGTTCCACAAACTGGACACACTCCTTTTGAAGCTTTTTTACCATTTTTCATGGTAACTCCTTGTACGTTTTCCGC
>Ga0209541_10008477_pt1 | contig 16929 bp, 22 predicted proteins | sample RifCSPlowO2_01_FD_184027 | JGI IMG/M metagenome (GOLD analysis project Ga0209541, IMG submission 184027) | Groundwater microbial communities from Rifle, Colorado - Rifle CSP2_plank lowO2_0.1 (SPAdes) (version 2) | ecosystem: Environmental > Aquatic > Deep subsurface > Groundwater | place...
TATTTAAACTTTAAAAATTTAGAAAGTTTTTTTGCTAAAGTTGTTTTGCCTGTACCAACAGCGCCTGTAACAGCTATTATTTTCATTTTAAGAGATAGTAGTACCTAAAAATCTTTTGTTCTTTATTAACCTCTCAAGATTATTTAAATTTGGCCCGATTATGTAAGTCTTTATATTATACTTGCTTATTATGTCTGAAGCGTGCTGATCTAAAACAAAATGTTGGCCAGGGTGGTATCTAATTTTCTTAATTATTTTATCAAATCTTTCAAAAGATATCTTTCTTATTAGTTTAGCACCTTTTAGTTTAGGATTCTTATTATACAATCCGCTTACATTTGTCATATTTATTAAATCAGTTTGTAATAAATTAGCTATGCTGGCTGCTGTTCCATCTGAAGTATTGTTATCCATGTATCTTAAGCCACCAGCTACTACAATATTGTTTTTATTTAAAAGACCTTTAACCTCTTTTAGTGATTTTGCTATATTCCTTGCGCAATTGCCTTTAAATAGATTAATCAAGGTCCATGCATTAAGCCTCGTAATCCTTATTCCTATAAGGGCTTGTGTTTTTTTATTGATTTTTTGCCTTTCTAAGGAGTTAATATAAGTTCTTGCTGTTAACCCGCCGCCAGCTACTATTACAAATTTATAATCTTTAAATTTTAGAAGTGTTTGTTTGAATTTTTTAATATAGGAGTCATTAACCTTGTTAGGAACGATTAGAGAACCTCCTAAGCTTATTACTGCTATTTTCATGATTAGAAAGAAAATTAAGGCATATTTAAAAGTTTTTAATCCTGCGCAAACAAATTAGAATCATGGACATCAAATACTCCAATCCTGGCGCCTGCATCCAACCAGCCATGTGCATAGTTTAACGCGGCAAAAGCATTTATCCAATCTCCCTTCTCTTTAAAATGCATAGCATCCTTAAGGTAGTTCTCTACCATATCAATGAAATCCTTCCTAGTTGTATCTGTTATGTTTAGATTTTCTGGGGACTCTTTTACTTTTTCAAGAGCCTTCTGTGTTATTTCAAAATACTTGGTTAGTTTTTCTTCAGTAACTGCTTGCATACTTTATCTTATTATTCAGCTATTTAAAAATATTTTGTTTAGCCTTTTAGTTCCTTCATGAAGGGAAATCTTAACTGTTTTCCCTCTTTCCCCTCTTTTTTTCTTTGGCAGCGTATAGGCTTGAGAGAAACAGGTTCTGGATATGATGCAATCTCTTTGAATAAGGAAACTTGGCCTCCTTCTGTTGGTTTTGGCAAAGAATCATTTGCAGTATCTTTAGCACATGGCTCTAATGCTATGCAATACCTGCAATGTTCTCCTCTATTTGTCGGGAAATCGCTACTAGCTATTCTCTTTTCGAATTCTTTTGCTAAATTAATCAACTCATCAAATTGATATAATCTCCTCCTTTTAATTGGAACAAATTCTCCTTTCCGAGTCAAATGCATTTCTAGGTTTATTTGAGAATTTATTTTTTCTAAACTTTTTTCCCAAGACCATCTCTTGTTTACCTCAATTCCTAAATCAGAAGCAAACTCTGGGTCTAAATAAGCATTTGCAGCTACCGCCAACGCATAAAGTGTAAATTGTATCTTGTTGTCTAATATCTCTTTATTCTCAAGACTATAAGGATTGTAGTCTTCTGGATAATTTTTATGATCTATTATTGTTGCATTTTTTCTCAATTCGTCTATCGACCCAACAAACCTTACACCTTTAATAAAAAAATCAAAATAACCCTCTACATATGGTGGCTGCCCCCTTTTAATTAGAGTATCATACAACACTTCTGCCGTCTTAGCAACATCTTTCCTGAGCACATATGGTTCTGCCTGGTAGCGCCATTTAGTTGGTTGCCCTCTTGAACTTGCTAGCCTAGCTATAAAGTTCCACTGTGCTACAGCAGCATTTTTGAAACTGTCTCTAGATTTGTATTTTGGTTCTTCTTTTTCATTCCAGAAATTTTGTGCTAGACTATGAATTAATTTTCCTAATGTCATCTCTGAAGGTGTGGGCAACGCAATGCCATTATGCGTATAGTAATAGCTTGCTCCGCATGAATTATATGTTTCTAATGCTGAAGCACTCCATTTTCTAGAAGGCACATCAAAATATTGCTCCTGGATTATTTTATCCGAAATAAGTAACACCCCCCACAAAACTTTTATATTGATATTAAAAAGATATTTAAAGATTTGTGTATTAAAACATATAATGGAATTATTTGCCTTTTTTGATGTCAGTTGGTTATATATTTTTAAATCAATAAATCTTTATAAATTGAATTTCTTTTTCCCTGGGTATGGCCAGAGAACTTTCTGATTTAAACCACACCAGTATAAATCTCAAAAATGGAGGGGAGATTATAATTCTTGATACAGGATCAGTTATTAATGAAGAGGCAGAAGCCATGCTGCAGGCATTACATTCGCGTTCTATAGGTGGTCTTAAGAGCCATCTTGAATTATTAGCAAAAAAAGGGGCGGCGAATTTTATGGAAAATTTCTATGTGGGTTATGGGCATAAGTCTATAGGGGACTGTGGAACCACCACAGCATTCATAGAAGGAGTCTCAATGCTTGCAGCAAAAGCAATACAAGATAATCCTCTCTATTCAGGGCAAGAATCTTCTACAAGATATGTTGACTTTTCTCAACAATCATTTATTGATCCAACGCAAACACAGAAAGGAGGGGAATTATTAGAGGTCCAGCGACAGTTCTACCTTAAAGCTCAAGAACCAACAAGAGAATACTTAAGAAAGATATATCCCAGAGGAGAAGGAGAAAAGAGTACTGTGTATGAAAAAGCGATTAATGCACGAGCATTTGATATTACAAGAAGTCTTCTTCCAGCAGGAGCATCAACAAACCTTGCATGGCACACAAATTTGCGACAGGCAGCAGATAAAATCCTTTTTTTAAGATACCATCCTTTGCTAGAAGTAAAAGAGATAGCCAAAGGATTGGAAGAAGCACTAAAAAAACATCACCCTAACTCTTTTGGGCATAAGAGGTACTCTGAAACAGAAGCATACCAAGATATCATTGCAGCAAACTACTTTTATCATGACACAGAATCACCTCTTGAACCTGTTGTAGATTTCAAAAATATTGACAGGCGAGAATTAGAAAGATTTGAAGAATTATTCAAAGAAAGGCCTGCAAAAACAGAGCTACCAAAATACTTAGCGCAAATAGGAACTCTTGAGGCTAGATTCCAGTTGGACTTTGGATCCTTTAGAGATATCCAACGACATAGAGCAATAAATCAAAGAATGCCATTACTCACAACTGAATTAGGATTCAACCAGTGGTATGCTGAAAATCTTCCTGAAGAAATAAGAGTACAACTACAAGAGCATTTAGCATTAATAAGCCAGGGAGTTCGTAAATTAGAAATTTCGCCAGAAGAAGCACAATATTTCTTGCCAATGGGCTATAACACTTCTAATAAGTTTACAGGGGATTTGCCAGCAACAGTATATATGGTAGAGCTTCGGGACTCGCGATTTGTCCATCCAACACTTCAACAAGTAGCGCATAATATTGGAATACAGCTTACCGAATCCTTAGGAATACCTTTGCATGTGGACTCACAACCAAACAGATTTGATGTGAAAAGGGGGGAACATGACATTACTATTAGGGAGGATTAAAGATGGCTGAAAAAGGAAAAATAATAACAATATCCGGTAGTGACGGTTCTGGTAAACAGACACAAACAAAGTTGTTAGTGGAAAGACTTAGAGAAAAAGAGACTAGAGTAGAAACTATCAGCTTTCCATTTTATGAGTCATTTACAGGGAAATTAGTTAGGGAATATTTAGATGGAAGGCTAGGAACCTTAAAAGAAATAAATCCGAAGTTAGCTTCTCTTCCGTATGCCTTAGATAGGCTGTGTAAAAAAGAAGAAATTGAAGATATTCTCAATAAGGGTTATCATTTGATACTGGATAGGTATGTACAGGATAATGTTGCCCATCAAGCTGCAAAATTCAGTGGTAAGGAAAGAGAAGAACTAGCATCATGGATAGAGGAATTGGAGTTTAAAGTTTTGAAATTGCCCTGTCCGGATTTGACACTCTATTTGGATCTCCCAATTAATTGGGCAGAGAAAGCTATGGATAATGAGCGAAGAAAAAAAGATATACACGAAAGCAACGAGGTTTATTTAAATTCTGTGAGAGACACATTTAGATATCTTGCTGAGACAAGAGCTAACTGGGTAAAGATAGATTGCCTGAAACAGACTAAGGAAGAAAGGAAGACCATAGATGAAGTCAACCAAGAAATATTCTCTTATGTTGAGAAAATCATTAAATCCTGATGCCCTCAATATTGCTTATTTTTGTTTCTCTAAGCAAAAACTCTCTAAACTTGTTGTCTATCTTAACACCAAATCTCTGTAAGTCGCTCTTTAATCTTTTATAAAGATATTTTCCTTCTTTATCCAAATCTGTAAGAATGACTACTTCTTTTTTAGTCTTGTATATATCTTCTACTAACTTATATATGGGCTTGTTTAGTGTTATTATATTAGCAATATCAAAGTTTTCTAGAGCTCTTTTGTCTTTAATGCCCTCTACAACTATCAGTTTATCGCTTTCTTTTAAACTACTTAACCAATCTTCTACGCTTTTCACTTTATTTTACAGCATTTTTTGTTATTTCTAGAGAACAACTATGATATTTATTGCAGTAATCCTCGCACTTTTCTGCCAATTCTTTTTTCTCATATTTAAAGTTGCATATGTTGCATACAAACAAAGTTTTGTTATATTCATCTATTTCTTCTACCACGTTTGTATATATCAAACACATCTATTTAAACTTTCTTTAAAAACGCAGAGGGCAGGATTTGAACCTGCATGTCCAAAGACGCTGGTTTTCGAGATACACCACCTATTCTAGATTCCAGTGCTCCACCAGATTGAGCGACCTCTGCACATTGTGATAAAAGAGCGGGCCCTGAGGGATTTGAACCCCCGACCCCTTGGTTAAGAGCCAAGTGCTCCTCCAGACTGAGCTAAGGGCCCATAAATATAGTTTCTACTTAAGTAATATTTAAATATATTTGCTAATTGAACTTTATGTATGATAATCAGCTTAGACCTTGATGGGGTATTGGCAAGATTTGTTTCTGAATTCACTCAGTGGATTAATAGCAATTATAACCTGGCTATAGATTCTAAAACTATAAGGAGTTTTGAAGAGGAGCTTAAAACCGATAAGAGGGGAGTTGATAAAAAAATCTTTGAATTTTATCAAAAAAAAGGTATTGACGGCATAAAGCCAGTTAATGGATCTATAGAAGGCGTTAAGGAATTAATAAGGCAGGGAAACAGGTTAATTGTGCTGACGTCAAGATCTAAACTAGTTGAGAAAGAGACTAAGGAGTGGTTAAGCAGGTATTTTCCAGATCTTAAGGAATTCATAATAACAGATTATGAGAACAACGGAAGAAAGCATTATTACTGTGAAAAGCTAAAAGTTGACTGCCATATTGATGACTTCCCAAAGCATGCCAAGTCAATAGCAGATAAAAACATCAAGGTCATTCTGCTAAACCAGCCTTGGAATCTGCATGAAGAGGCCAGTCATCCAAATATAGAAAGAGCAAATGATTGGAATGAAATTGTTGAAAAATTAAAAGCAAGAGCCGGTTGATTTACAAATTGTCCTTTCTAAAGCATCCTTTGGTAAATAAGAATCTTTAGTAAAGTAGGCATTATTTTTTTTATCAAGGAAAACAAATGAAGGGGTTTTAGCAATACCAAAACTATTCGCTACATCAGCGCAGATATCTACATTATACTTCTCAATTGAAAAAAGATATCCTTTCTCATCAACTAGGTCATTTATTATTCTCTCCTCCCCTAAGCAATATACGCAGTCAGTTGAGTAAAAATATTTTATTTGGAAATTTGTGCTCTTATCTCCCAATATTGTGTCTGGGCAGGTTTCTGCATTTTGATTAACCGTCTGTAAAGGGGAGATTAATTTTATAATCGGAAAAAGAAGAAAGAATGCTACTATTAGGATTATCCATATTGCTAAAGCCTTTAAACTCTTTTTCTTTATCTTATACCTATCCATATTAAGGTGTTTATTCACGCCTTAATAATCTTTTTGGATACATTTAAATATATATTTTAATTAAAGATGATATGAAAAAAAGAGGCTGGCATAATCCTGGAAAGTTTGTAAGAAAAGGTACTGAAGGTTATTGCAGCCTGTGCCATAAAAATGTTAAATCATTAGAGGCGCATAACAGAACTAAACATAAAAAGGCTAAATCATGAATATTGGAAGAGTAAGTATTTTTTTGCTGGTATTAATTGTAGTCTTGCCTATTATCAATGCTCATGAGGGAGATGTAGATCCTGCAGGGGAGATTACTGACGGAAACGAAGTACAGAAATTCCAAGAAAATTCAATAAAGATCATTATTATAGCCTCTGTGATTGTTATAGCTTTAATTTTAATTTCTTTGTTTGTAAAAACTAAGCCAGAAAGTTTAAAGATAATCCTATTCTCCAGCATCTTGGTGGTTGTTCTGTTGGCAACTTTTTATGTTACTTACATGACTATAGCTATTAATCTGGTGTCAGAAACAAAAGGTCCTGTTCACTGGCATGCTGATTTTGGAATATATAAATGCGGAGAAAGATTAGATCTGGTAGACCCGCAGGGAGTATCCAATAGGATAGGGACAAGTGTATTCCATGAGCATGGAGATAACAGGATTCATGTAGAGGGCGTTATCATAGACAAAAGAGATGCAGATTTGCATAATTTCTTTAGGGTTATTGGAGGGGAGCTAACTAATACTAAATTAAAACTTGCTACAAACACAGGAATGTTAGAGGTTAATAATGGAGATTTGTGTAATGGCAAACCGGGAAAATTACAGGGATTTGTTTACAAGACAGAAGGAAGCAAATATGATCAGCTTAAGATGGATAAGCTTCAGGATTATATTCTAAATCCATATCAACTTGTGCCTCCTGGAGACTGTATAATAATAGAATTTGATGAAGAAAAAGAAAAAACTGAAAATATCTGTGAAACCTATAGGATAGCAATAGAAAAAGGTGAGATATTTGGCGGTTGAAGCTTACTTGCCTACTGTATTGACCGTGCTGATTACAGCGGCAATAGACTCAATTAATCCGTGTGCTATTGGTGTGTTAATTTTAATGGTGTCTGTTATACTTGGTGGTGGGAAATCAATTAGAAGAATGTTGTTTTTAGGCGGATTGTATATACTTAGTGTCTTCATTGTTTATCTGTTAGCAGGTTTGGGTATGTTATTCTTCCTTTCAAACTTGCCGTTAGCTTTAACAGAATATCTTTCAATAGGAGTCGGCCTGCTAATCATACTTGTAGGGCTGGTGGAGATAAAGGATTACTTCTGGTATGGCAGAGGATTTTCTTTGTCAATTCCAGGTTACTTTGCTAAAAAATTGCATAATTATGCTTCAAGAGCTACTATTCCAGGAGTAATTCTTCTGGGAGCTTTTGTTTCTGCTGTCGAACTGCCTTGTACTGGAGCGCCGTACCTGGCAATCATAACTTTATTATCCCAATACTTTGACTTTAATGCTTTGTTGCTGCTTATCTTTTATAATATAATATTTGTACTGCCTTTAGTTGTTATATTGCTTTTAGTTGCTGGCGGTAAAAGACTGCATGAGATCAAAAAATGGAAGCAGACCAATAGACCGTTTATGAGATTATTAATAGGACTAATGTTAATCGCAATGGGCTGGTTGTTGATGTTAATTGCAAATGGAACAATAAATTTTGGATGATAAAGATGCATCTTGTAAAAAGATTAGGTAATAAGGAAAGGTTTGATGAGAGAAAAGTATATGCCTCCTGTTATGCCGCTTGTTTAAGTTGCCACATAAATAAGAAAGAAGCTGAAAAGATATGCGAGAAAGTTGCTAAGGAAGTTAAAAGATGGGTTAAGTCTAAAAAAGAGGTTACATCAACGCAAATATTTAAAAAGACAGCATCAGTAATAAGAAAGCACAATAAAGACGCAGCTTTTATGTATCATACGCATAGGGATATAAGCTAAAGAGGATAAAATGGCAAAACCAAAAAATAAAGCAAAAAAAGGGCATAAGCATAAAGGAAAAGCTTTCAAAAGTAAAAATGTTTGTGAGTATTGTTAAATACTAACTACAAAGCTTCCAGAAGCATAATCCTCATCCTTGCTAGTTACATCTATTGTGAATTTAACATTTGAGCCTTTTTCAGTTCCTGCCTCAGTCCTTATCCCTATCCTTATTTTTTCTTCATCGCCGCTCTGGATTGTATAAAATTCTCCACCAGGCAAATGAGCATCTACTTTACCAGTCTCACTTACATCAAATACTTCTACTTTAAAAATCGTTGATGGAGATGTCCCATCATTTCCTAGAATAAGAATTAGGTTTTTATTCTCTGGAACGCCCAAGGTTATGTCTTTTGGAGCTTTAAACTTAGTTACTCCTGGAATTGGTTGCTTGACAACGCTACTTGTTTCTTTAGGCTGCTCAGTAGTGGTTTTTTCTTTTGTTTCTATACTCTCCTGGCTGCAACCGGATATAACTAACAAAGAGGATAATAATGCAATTAAAAACAAGATTATATGCTTTTTCATAATCAACACCATCTCCCAACTACTTATTAGATAGCATCCATAATATTTAAAGGTTTTTAATAAAAAAAGCTTGTAAAATTCAACCAGCTCTAGCTATAAATGTGCAGAATTTAGATTTAGGACAGAACCAGTTCAACCAAAACCTTTAAAAACCAATTTTAGTCATAAACTACATTCTCGGAGGGCATAAATGTATTATGAGACAGAATTAAAAGACTATGTGAGAGTTCCTCCTACAGCATTTAATCTTAGTACAGAAGATGCTGTCTTAAAGACGTTAAATGAGAGGTTTAAGGACTTTATATCAAAAACCATAGGTGTTGTGCTTGGCATATCTGAAATAACAGATATTGGAGAAGGGATTATTATACCAGGAGATGGTGCAGCTTACTTTAGTACTAAATTTAAAGTTATAACCTTTAAGCCAGAACTGCAAGAAGTTATTTTAGGCAAGATAAATGAAATAACAGACTTTGGAGCTTTCATGAATATAGGGGCATTAGATGGAATGATTCATGTCTCTCAGACAATGGATGATTATGTATCCTTTTCAAAATCAAAGGTTTTAATGGGAAAACAAACAAAAAGAACATTAAAACAAGACGATGACTGCATAGCAAGGGTAATAGCAGTAAGTTTTAAGGAGTTAAAAAATCCAAAACTTACTTTAACAATGAGACAGCCGTGGTTAGGAAGTATGAAATGGTTAAAAGAAGACCTTAAAAAATTAAAAAAGAAGGAAGGATAAAACATGAAGAAAGTATGTAAGAAATGCAAAATATTTGTACAAAAAGACAAATGTCCTATTTGCGGCGGTAATGATTTTAGCGAGAACTGGCAAGGTAGAATAAATATTCTAGATGCAGAAAAATCAGAAATAGCTAAAAAAATAGATATAAAACAGAAAGGAGAATATGCTATTAAATCAAGATGAAATTAAAGATTATAGATAAAAAAGAAATGCCTCTCTTGCAAAGAGAAATAATTAATCTAGAAATGGATTGTGAACATTCACCAACCCCAAAAAAAGAAGATGTTGCTAAGGAACTAATTAGCTTATTAAAAACAAAAGATTCTTTATTAAAAGTTAAAAATATCTACCCAAAATATGGGGAAGACAAAGCAAGAGTAAGAGCTTTTGTCTATGGCAGTGAAGAAGCTTTAAAGACATTTGAAAAGCAGAAAGTGAAGGTGAAGAAAGAAAGTGGCAAAGAGAAAAGTCAAGAATAAAAAAAGCAGTAAAAAGTATTCTAAATATAAGATAGAAGGCAATAAAGTAATTAGAGGAAAATCCTGCCCCAAATGTGGAGTTCCTATTTTCTTAGCTGAACATAAAGACAGGTTTTATTGTGGGACTTGCCATTATGTTGAATATAAGAAAAAATAATCAGTGAAAAAGAATATGTTTAATAACAACTTCTCTATACGATAATATGTGGTAAACAACCAAGATATAGTAGCATCTAGCTCAGATCAAATATATAATATCTTGATGCAGAAAGATGAGATTACATGGCAGACCATCATCCAAGACTTGGTTAAATCTGAACAAATGAACCCTTGGAATATTGACCTAAGCTTGTTATCAAATAAGTACTTAGATACTATTAAGGGATTAAAGACACATAATTTCTTTATATCAGGAAAGGTTATTCTCGCATCATCAATCTTGTTAAGAATGAAAGCAAATAAGTTATTGTTGGAAGATATAGGCAACTTAGATGCCCAGTTATTTCAGCAGGATGTGGAATCCTTAGAGGATTTCGAAGACTCCACATTAAATGAGATAAATCCAGATGATGTTGATATAATACCTAGGCTGCCTCAACCAAGAAAAAGAAAAGTTTCGATGCAGGATCTGATAAATGCACTAAGCAAAGCGTTAGAAGTAAACAGAAGAAAAATAATACGGCATGAAAGATACAATTTTGTGCCTGAGATGGAAATCCCGGATAGAAAAATTGATATTACCAAGAAAATTAAGCAATTATACGAGCAGATAGCAAACTTCTTTAAAAAAACACTAGGCAAGGAAACTTTGACATTTACAAAACTAGTTCCTGGTGGAAATAAAGAAGATAAGATTTCTACTTTTATCCCATTGCTTTATTTAGATTCTCAAGAAAAAGTTGATTTATATCAAAAAGAGCACTTTGGAGAGATAGAAATAGAGATAAATAAGCATGAAAAATAAAGATTTTGACTTTAATAAATCTGTTTTCAAGGTATTCACAGATACCAACTAAGATGGCAATCTGCTTGGAATGAGGTTTTAAAAATGTCAGAACTAATAATCTGCACGCTTTCATCATTCTAGTTTAATCTTCTTATTCAACCAGCCAACCATTTCTCAATAATCATAACCTTTGCCAGAGTATACAACCCACAACATACCAAGAACCATCATGCAGATCAACACCGATAACTTTAAATATCAACTGAAACTTTAAATTATCAAATGAAAAGAAAAGATATCAAGAAAACTATCAGGGAATATTTCTTTGTTAATCCGAATGATAAGCTTAGGGTAAGAGAGATAGAAAGAACCATTAAAATTCCACTTCCTTCGGTCATAAGATATTGCAGAGAATTGGAAAATGAAGATATTTTAACCACAGTTAAAATAGGCTATGTTAATTTCTACACAGCGAATAGGAGCAGTGAAAAATATATTTTAGAAAAAAGACTATCTAATATAAAAAAGATATATGAATCTGGGCTTATAGAGTATTTAAGGCAGGAATTAAGCAATCCTTCAATTGTTCTTTTCGGCTCTTTTGCAAAAGGAGAGGACACTGAAGAAAGCGATATCGATTTATATATAGAAACCCCCTCAAAGAAAAAAGTAAGATTTGAAAAATTTGAAAAATTACTTAAAAGAAAGATACAAGCATTCCGGCATAAAAGTTTAAATGAAGTATCAAATCACCACTTAGCAAACAATATCATAAACGGAATAACACTAAACAACTACCTAGAGGTTTTCAAATGAAAGAAACAAATTGGAAAGAATGCTTAATAAATCTATCAGCCAAAACTATCACTCCGGACATAAAAAGAGCAGAATCTCTAATAGAAACAGCAAACGAGAGGATAAACTTAGTTAAGGGGGTAAATGAAAAAAACTGCAATTTTGTATTTGAAGATTACTATACCTCCCTAATTGAGATGTTGCAGGCGATAACCTTCAAAAAAGGGTTTAATATTTTGAATCATATTTGCTTAGGTTATTATTTGAGGGATGTTCTAAAAAGAGAGGACTTGTACATCTTGTTTGATGATGTAAGGTATAAAAGAAATTCTCTCACTTATTATGGAAACCGGATGGATTATGAAACCGCAGAACAAGCAATAGAAAAATGCAAGAGGATTATCAAAGAACTGCAGGTTCATCACCCGCATTCGACTTAAGAATCCTTATCTGTTATTGCGACAGAGAACTCTATTCTATCAATTCTAAGATCTTTTTTTGTTTCAAGATAATAAAAGGCTTTCTTAGCCTAGATTTAAGTTGCTTGTCCTGGGTGGCTATTATGCTTTCTTTAGACAACTCTATCAAGATTTTATCAACATTATCTCTTTTTGTTTCTACAACACCAAGATTTTTAATATAACTTAGAGCTAATTTAGCCAATTCTTTATTTTTACCGCCTTGTTTTTCCATGATATTATCCAACTCATCTTTTATCCTGTCTAAAACAAGAATTTTAAACGGAAAATTACAGATTCTTGATAACTCCCCATTTAGGTCTATCTTATTCTTTAATACCTCTATAATGAAGTTTGTATCTAATATGATGGATTTCATGTTTATCATGCTTTAAACTGCCCATACTTTAAAAATATAATGTTTTTAGAGGAAGAAAAATGCCTTTATACGGCTCCTAGTGGCTGAATATTGCACTTATAGCCTAAGAAAACTATTTAAACTTCAGAGTTTTAATACTACAAGGCTTATAAAGCTAAAATTTGCCGTTTTTGGGGTTAAAAATACAAGAGAGGTTAGTTAGAACTACAAAAAAATGGAACAAGCTAAAACAGGCTATATGGCAGATAGTATCCAGGTACTGGAAGGGCTGGAACCAGTACAGAAGAATCCTGCTATGTTTATAGGAGATACTGGAGAAAGAGGCCTTCATCATTTGGTTAGTGAGGCTGTGGATAATGCAATAGATGAAAGCTTACAAGGATTTTGTAAACATATTAAAGTTACAATCCATAAGGACAATAGTGTTTCAGTAGAAGATGATGGAAGGGGTATTCCAGTAGATATTCATCCACAATACAAAAAACCTGCTGTCGAATTAGTCTTAACAACATTACATTCTGGCGGAAAATTTGATAAAAAAATTTACCAGGTTTCTGGAGGACTGCATGGCGTTGGTATTAGCTGTGTAAATGCCTTAAGCAAAGGATTTAAAGTAGTTGTAAAAAGAGATGGAAAGATTTATTCCCAAGATTTTATTTTAGGCAAAAAAATAAATGAATTGCAAATTATTGGAGAATGTAATGAAACAGGAACTAAAGTTACTTTCCTGCCTGATGATCATATTTTTGAAAAAGTTGAATATAATTATGATATCTTATACAAGAGATTAAGGGAATTGGCTTTCTTAAATAAAAGTATTAAAATAGAGTTAAAGGATGAAAGGTCTAATGAAGAAGATACTTTTCAGTATAGTGGCGGTATAAAAGAGTTCGTCCAGCACTTAGACAAAGGGAAAGAAATTATCACTAAAGAGCCAATCTATTTTGAGAAAGCTAAAGACGGATTAAAAGTTGAAGTAGCATTGCAATATAATGGAGGTTATACTGGAAGCTTACTAAGTTTTGTTAATTCTATCAATACAGTGGAAGGCGGTACACACGAACAAGGATTTAGAATAGCATTAACTAGAATCATAAACAATTACGCCTTGAAGTATAACCTGTTGGATGGTATGAAGATTACAGGAGATGATGTTAAGGAAGGTTTGACAGCAATAATTTCTATAAAAATTCCAAATCCACAATTTGAAGGACAAACAAAAACTAAACTGGGTAACTCAGATGTCAGAGGCATAGTAAGCTCTTTAACAAATGATGCTTTAGAAAGTTTCTTTGAAGAGAATCCAAGCATAGGAAAGAGCATCATAGGTAAGGTGCTAACAGCAGCAAGAGCAAGAGAAGCTGCAAGAAAAGCAAGAGAGCTTACAAGAAGAAAAAGCTTGCTGGATAAATGCAGATTGCCTGGAAAATTAGCTGACTGCCAGGAAAAAGATCCTAGTAAAAGCGAATTATTTCTGGTTGAAGGAGACAGTGCTGGTGGTAGCGCTATTGGTGGTAGAGACAGAAAGTCTCAAGCTATATTGCCTTTGAAGGGTAAAGTATTGAATGTTGAGAAGTCCAGATTAGATAAAGTTCTAAGTAATAAGGAACTTAAAACTCTAATTACAGCTATTGGAACTAATATTAGTGATGAGTTTGATATTAATAAGATTAGATACCATAAAATAATTATTATGGCTGATAAAGACGTTGATGGTGGACATATTTGTACACTACTCTTGACTTTCTTTTACAGATATATGAGGCCTTTAATAGAGAAGGGTTATTTGTATGTTGCTATCCCTCCTTTGTATAGTGTAAGTAAAGGAAAGCAGAAATGGTATATAGATGATGAGAATAAATTAAAAGAATTTGTTAGGAATAAAGATGGTTTAGTTATTCAGAGATTTAAAGGATTGGGAGAGATGAATCCTGAACAATTATTGGAAACTACTATGGATCCTAAAAATAGAAGATTAAAGCGAGTAACATTAGAAGATGCTGCTATTGCAGATGAAATCTTTTCTATATTAATGGGAGATCAAGTAGAACCAAGGAGAGAATTTATACAAAAACACGCTAAAGAAGTAAAAAATTTGGATGTGTAAGATGGCAGAAGAGATTCAGATCAAACTAATAGAAGAAGAAATGAAAGAAGCATACTTAGATTATGCTATGTCAGTTATAACTGGCAGGGCTCTTCCTGATGTTAAAGATGGTCTAAAGCCAGTTCATAGAAGAATTCTCTATACTATGCATCAGCTTGGGTTATTTTCAAACAAACCATTCAGAAAAGCAGCCAGTGTAATTGGAACTACGATGGCAAAATTTCATCCCCATGGAGACGCAGCTATTTATGATGCTATGGCTAGATTAGTCCAGGACTTTTCTTTAAGATATCCTTTAATCCATGGGCAAGGTAATTGGGGAAGTATAGAAGGATTTCCGCCAGCAGCTCAAAGGTATACAGAATGTAAAATGACTAAGCTGGGAGAGTTAATGCTAGAGGATATTGATAGAGATACAGTCATTTTTGCTCCTAACTTTGATGGAAGTTTACAAGAACCTTTGATATTGCCAAGTAAATTCCCAAATCTTTTAGTCAATGGATCTAGCGGGATTGCTGTTGGTATGGCAACTAATATTCCTCCACACAATATATCTGAGATAATAGATGGCTTGATTGCTTTAATAGACAATAAAGAACTTGATGTTAGTGGGTTAATGAATTATGTTAAAGCTCCTGATTTTCCTACTGGCGGCACTATAGTTGGTATGTCTGGTGTGGAAGAAGCTTACAAAACTGGTAGGGGTAAAATAATTTTAAGGGCAAAAAGTACAATAGAAGAAAAAGCAGATAAAAAATTTATAATAATAGAAGAGATTCCTTATTTAGTAAACAAATCAGTTTTATTGGAGAATATTGCAGAGTGTATTTCTAATAAAAAGATGGATGGCATCAACGACTTAATAGATGAAAGTGATAGAAAAGGGATGAGGATTGTAATAGAATTGAAAAGAGGATATGACTCTAATCTAGTTTTAAACCAGCTCTACCAAAATACCTCATTAGAGACTACTTTTGGTGTTATCATGATTGCTCTAGTCAATGGAGAACCAAAAGTGTTGAATCTAAAGGACTTAATGCTTAATTACATACTGCATAGAAAAGATGTTGTTACAAAGAGGACAAAATTTGATCTTAATCAGTCTGAAAAGAGAAGGCATATTGTTGATGGGTTAATAATTGCTTTAGATGATATCGATAATGTTGTGAGGTTAATTAAAGAAAGTAGGGACGTTGAGGTAGCTAATAAATTATTAATTGAAAAATACAGCTTAAGCAATGAGCAGAGCAAAGCAATTTTAGATATGAGATTGCAAAGATTAACATCTTTAGAGACTGAAAAATTAAAAGAAGAAAATAAAGAATTAATAAGCAAGATTAAAGAATTAAAAGAAATTTTAGGAAGCGAAGAAAAGGTATTTACTCTAGTAAGAGATGAGCTTAAAGAAATTAAGACAAGCTTTAGTGATAAAAGAAGGACTTTAGTAGAAGAAAAAGGAAAGGTAATTGAAGAAAAAGAATTAGTTAAAGAAGAAGCAACTGTAATAACCTTAACTCATAAAGGATATATAAAAAGAATTAAACTAGATGCTTACAAAGAGCAAAGAAGGGGAGGAAAGGGAGTTATAGGCGCTGTTAGAAAAGAAGAGGACTTCATTGAGCATCTGAAGATTGTCTCTACACATGATAACATTTTATTCTTTGGAGATAAAGGAAGAGTTTACTGGAAAAAAGCTTATGAAATAATAGAAGGAAGCAGATATAGCATGGGAAGCAACATTGTTAATTTCTTAAATCTTAAAGATGAAAGAATTACTGCAATTATCCCTATAAGGGAATTTAAAGAGGGCTACTTCCTTTTTATGGGAACTAAAAATGGATTGGTCAAGAAAGTAGGGTTAAACGAATTTGCTAAAGAAAGAAGAAACGGAAAGTTAGCCATTAATCTTAAAGATGATGAGCTGATTGATGTCCTGCTGACAGATGGAAATAAAGAGATAATAATAGGGACTAGCAATGGGATTGCTTCTAGATTCAGAGAAAGCGATGTCAGGATTACAGGAAGAAATGCTTCTGGTGTCAGGGGCATTAGATTAGAAGAAAATGACGAAGTAGTTGGTTTAACAATAGCAAACGAGAATGAAACCTTATTAACAATAACTGAAAATGGTTCTGGAAAAAGAACAAAAATTAAGGAATATAGGCTTACTGGAAGAGGAGGAAAAGGAGTTGCTGATATTAAAGCTGATAAAGTAGGAAAGGTTGTTGGTATTATGGGTGTAAAAGAGGAATATGGAATAATGATTATCACTTCTAAAGGAAATGTTATTAGGATAAAAGCTAAGGACATCAGCCTGATTGGAAGAGCTACACAAG
>Ga0209541_10008478_pt1 | contig 16928 bp, 12 predicted proteins | sample RifCSPlowO2_01_FD_184027 | JGI IMG/M metagenome (GOLD analysis project Ga0209541, IMG submission 184027) | Groundwater microbial communities from Rifle, Colorado - Rifle CSP2_plank lowO2_0.1 (SPAdes) (version 2) | ecosystem: Environmental > Aquatic > Deep subsurface > Groundwater | place...
ATGGTTTGTGTTTTTTTAAATTGCGTCATAATTATTTACTCAACTAGCTCTTAATAGAGCCACCTTATCATGATATTAGCCTCACAAATTTACTATTAAGCCACGAATTCAGCCTGATGGATTTTCCTTTAACTCAAAATACTACAAGGAAAATGGTGAGGGGAGTAAGAAATGTTTCGCATTTTTCTCTGAGTGAGGAATTGCTTTTTGAGTGGCTACGGAGCGCGCCGGCGCGAGTCTTGAGGAAAAAATCAGCAGATTTTTATCCGTGCACTCAAAAAGCAATGCCGAGCGCCTTACATCGACGTCCCTGTCATCGTGATCATTGGGAATGCACCCAGCGTCGCACATCCTTTTCCGGAAGGAACCATGCACGCGACCGGACTTCCATAGAGACCAAGTAGCCATACTCCTGCAACAGGAATCCGGTAAAACGAATAAACGATCGTTGCGCCCGGTTGATACATGAATACGCCGCCCACCGGAGGAGAAACATCGAGACGATAATTACCGCTACAGCTGCAATATATCACCGAAGTCACCATGCCGCCGAAAGGCGGTCCGCCAGCCGAAATGAAACTTGTGGGACTTAAAATGGTGCTTGTGAGACCCGAAGATCCGCTCAGAATGCCGGTTATATCTCCCGTTACACCCGATAATCCGCCAGTAATCGACGAGAATGACGACGTAAGACTGGTGAGATCGGTCGACGAAATAATACCCGTCGAAGATATGAGCGACGAAATGGAAGATACCGACCCTATGGACGAAGCGATCGACCCGGAAAGATCCCCCAGAACACCTGACGCAAGTGATTGAATATTGGTCGCCGAAAAGAGCGCTTCAGTAAGCGTGCCGCCATTGAGTATGTCGGTAAGGGACGCAAGATCACCGGAAAGACCGCTTAATGAACCGAGTGCATCCGCAAGCGAGCCCGATAAAGCTCCAAGCTGATCAGAAATACCCACAATATTTCCGATCGTTGAAACAATGTTATTATTGATCGTTCCGGTGATCGTACCCAGTACACCCGAACCCGTGAGGCCAATGATCTGCGTACCGATAAGATTTTCAATATTTGCCACAGAAAGCGTGGTGAGTCCGCCTAACCTGCTCAAAACATTGTCTGCGATAGAATTACTAATAAGGCTGGTAATGGTGTCGGCATTGATAGAGGTAATAGAGTTGGTAATAGCCGAGAGCGACCCCATGCCCGTTGCAGAAAGTACTCCGCTTGCAAGAGCATTTTCAATACTGGTGGCGCTGACAATGCCACTTATCCCCGTTATCTCGGAAACCGCCTGGCTGAGAACCGAATCCTTCACTGCTTCAGTGAAAAGACCGGACATATCTCCGGAAGTTACCGAACTCAGTACGGATGAAAGTTGACCTCCCGTAATTCCGGTGATCTGCGAAGCAATGGTATTCGAAAGATTGTTCAGATCGATCGTTCCGGTGAGCGCCTGCAATGAGGACAATGCTTGTGTGGTAAGTATCTGCTCAACATTTGTCGTAAAGAGATTTGTGACCTGAGCCCCCATGCTTCCGACGAGCGACGAGATCGTCCCCGCTCCGGTCACTGAAATGATCTGCGAGGCAATTTGATTCTCAATAGTACTCAGCGACACTGTACCAGTGATCCCCTGGATCGATGACATCGCCTGCGAGAGAATCCGGTTTTGCTCTGTCGCCGTTAAACTCACCCCGCTTGCCATTACCCCGCTCAGCGCCTGATTGACGACATCCTGGAGTTGGTTCGTACTCAACAAAGAAATGTTCGTGATCTGCGTCAGTTGCGTTGCTCCAGACAAGACGGAACTCTCTACGGCCTGCGTGACGAGACCTTGTAAATTCTCACTCAGCGTACCGATATTGGCCGCCTGTGACAGCGAAACTGTGCCTGCAACGATCGCCTGATCAATGGCCGGTGTCACCATGTCCATAACGGCAGCAGTAGTGAGATTCGAAGCGTTAGCCAATTGCGTAGCATTTACTCCGGTAGCACTGAGCCCCTGTTTGACTACCGTAGTCACCAGCTGTTCTGCTGCGACAGTGACTTGGTTCTCGAGATTGGTAAGTTGTGCCTCGGCGCTATCAAGCGTCGTCTGGGCAGTACTGATGCTTTGCTGTATATCCTGCATCGTCGGAGCTGATTGTGCTTTCACCTCTCCGCGAAGGTAAGCTAGGTAAACAAGGACTAAAAGAATGCTCGCCACAGCAATTAAAGCGGGTAACCGAGAAACTTCCCGTATATTTATTTTTTTGAAAAGGAACATAAATGATGTGCAATAAGCGAACAGCGGCTAAATATACTAATAAGCGACAATAAAGGTCACCCGGTTGGAAATCCCGTTTGCGTTGACGATATAAAATGAGACCGGGGTGGAAATATTCCGCGTCGTGCCTGGTGGAATGAGCTCCGGTGTAACTCCTGGGGTATCTACGGCAAAAATAAACGAGAGCGTCTTTCCGTCGGGGGAGGCGACACCTCTTATGGCAGCAACACTCAAATAGATCTCATTACTCTCTTTGGTAAATCCTGAACCGTTCACGGTTATCGTTTTTCCGACCTGCGTCACGGTCGGAGTAAAAGAATCAATGACGGGAGCGGCCGTTCCCGGGCGTGTAATGATCAAAAAACTTTTATTACTTGATCCTTTTGCGTTTTCCACCCAAAGATCGAACTTTCCGAGAGGGGCATTGGCCGGAACAGTGGCCTCAAGCGTCCCCAACAAGTTCGGTTTTAAGCCGCCGAAACTGAGTGCGCCTATCCTGAGTGTGTTATTTTCCGCGGTAAAACCCCCGCCATAGACCGTTATGTTGTCACCAGGGTGCACCACGTACAGAGAAGGATATTTCACGTGGAAATAATCGTTATTCCCCATCAAAAGGGAGCTCAAAGAGGGAGCGCCGGTATTGACCGGAGATGCTATTGCTTTGGTTGAAGCGACAGGGGTCTGAGGAGAAGTCGATTCTACAGCCGAAACACTGGTTTTTTTCTTGCTTTTTTCACAAAGTACCGTGAGTTTTGCCCTGGTATATACGCCGACAAAACCGCTTCCGGAGGTCAAACCAACTGGAGAAAGCACCTCATTTGCGTATAAATTCTGGAATCGAACTACGGCACCCTTTGTCTTTTCCCCGAAATATGTTGTCTCGGACCCCAGTGCGCCCGCTCCAGAACTCGCAAGGCGCGTTGTGGCTTCGTTGTTGAGCAATTGCTGAAGTAAAAGCACGTCTTGCCCTGACACACCAAGCCGTAAGTTTCTCGTTAACAGGCTGCAATCTCCGGCTGTTTGAGCATAAGCGACAAAAGGGGTGAGAAAAATAAACAAAGAGGATATTGACAGTTGTTTTAAGAGAGAGGGGGCGGAAAAATTTGACATGTTCATAGATAATTATAGCAACACAAAAACAGAGGTGCAATGAAGTGATCAACATAAAGGGGCTATCCCCTGTTATCTTCAATGTGTGTATTACTGCGGCTAGCGAGGGAGAAGAGCCAGCGTGCTCGCTCTTCGACCGAGTGACGACGCGGACAAGGGTCAATGTCTTGGAGTTTTGCACCATTGACCCTTACCTTGTGGAGAAAATGTTGATAAACTAAAGATACTGTCTGCGTTGTATCATTACACGTCCCGTGAGAAGTCACGGACATGATCAAGTTTATTAAACAGATGGTGAACAACAAACAGATTATAGGGATTAACCGGCGGAAAACACAAAGCAATATGTTCGTGTTCTGCCTACCCGAAAGAATGAAACCTTTCATTCAGGAGGGCTGCTAATGGGATGCGCTTTCAAACCTTTAAGCATAAAAATGTAGTGGCGAGTGCGGTGATCGCATTTTGTGTCTTGCTTATTGCCGTCGTCCTCAAATACCAGCAAAATAAACCCTTTTCGGAGCAAGTGCGGACAGCGCAGATACTTCCTTCTGTACAGGAAACAAACGAGATCGATACCGATCGTGACGGGCTCGCTGACTGGAAAGAAAAACTCTACGGCTCAGACTATAAAAACGTTGATACGGACTATGACGGCACAAAAGACGGCGAAGAGGTGCGCTTGGGAAGAAATCCTGTGGTGACAAATACCGCCGGGAAAGGGTACCCACCGAACGACAGGATGAATAACTTTACCGACACCCCGGCTGTGACAACAAACGACATGACGGAACTTAAAAAAGAGTTCTTTGCAAAATATCTTGCGGAGGGGAGCAAAAACATCAAAGAGACGACATTTCGCAATCTGATCGCGGCAGTGGACACGAGAGCATTCATGCCGCAACAAGAGATCGTCAACCTGAATATTTCTTCCGACAACAGCCCGGAGGCCGTCAAAACTTACCTGAATGCGTTCGGCCTTCTGATCAAAAAATACACAAGCAACCCGGGAAGACAGAGTGAAGATACCGTCATCCAGAACGCGATCACGCAAAAAGGAATAAACACTCGCACGGAACTTCAGCTCTTTTCCGTAATGTACAAGAATTTTGCGAAAGATCTCCTGCTCCTCCGTGTTCCTTCTTTGCTCGCACAGGCGCATCTTTCGATTGTGAACGGATATGAAGGAATGGGTGCGGGACTGCTTGCGCTGGGAAATATACAGAGTGATCCGATGAACGGCACTGCAGGATATGAAGCGTACCTGAAGTACCGGCTCGATGTAACGAACGGCTACGTGCTCATTGTTCGCTACGTTGCCGGAGAGCAAATATCATTTGTCGCGAGTGAGCCGGGGTATCCTTTTTATTGGAATACCGTGGCAAATAAAACAGCTCCGACAGAATAAAAGCGGGCTTTTATCATTACTCGCGACAAGGGAAACATGTTAAAATAAATTTTATGCTACATCCCAGTTCCAATGTAATTGGACAGAAGATTACCTCGAAATGTTCCCTGCTTGAGCTCTCAAGCATTACGGTAATACTTGTGGTGGCCCTATTCCCCAATGTGGTAAGCGCCCAGGCTTTCGTCCCTGTTGTCGACGTCCAACTCAACCCCGCATTTAATGCCTACGCCGCAAGTTTCAACCAGTACGCCGCCAACATGAATAATATACTCGTTGCTAATCCCGACTCTTTGAGAGACATCATTGCGGGTGGTGATCCTCAAGGAGTAGCACGAACAGAGTGTAAAAAAGACAACGCTAAATATCTGGCGGGCGCTTGGAACGATATGATGTGGCAGGATGCAATTACGTGGGCTCAAAACACGCCGGAAGCAGGGCAGACACCTCTCCCCGATACGATACCTCCGGACGGGGGGGCCGTGCAGGTGAACGACTCCGCATCTCTGCGTTGTCTTCTTCAGGAAATCGTCGGATTTCAAAAGATGGCAATGTTCGTACAGATCCAGTCACTCCTCAAACAATACATCAGCGACGCGCAACAGCAGCAGCTCTCCAATCAGCTCTTAAATCAGATCAACGCGACAAATTTAAACTGGGCAAAACAAGGCGAACAAGTCACGGCAGGCGGCGTGCAGATGACCGAACCAGTTTACGTCTTGAACAGCACACAGACTATGTACAACGAGAACGTCCGCATAGCCGACACGATCATTGCCCAAACCGCTGCAACACAAAATGATCCTATTGGTACGCTCGAGATCGAGCCTGATTGGCAACTCGATGTTGCTTCACAATTGGGAATGAACTTGCGTTATGATACGGAAAATCCGAGAGATTCTTTTGTGAACGCGACGCGGAGCACGCTCACTGCGCCGAGTGGCCCGTTTGCCGGAGCCGCAAACGGCGCTGTCGCATTCGACAATTACCTGATGAACGCAAACACACCGGAAGGTTTGGGTGCCATAGACACGCTCGCGTCAATGCTCAACAATCCCCAAAACACACCGATCGGTCTGGTGGCACTCGTGACAGGAGAGGCTGACCGGCGCATCGAAGAAGAAGACTTCCGTCGCGACAAGGGAGAAGCGAACAGCGGTTTTCGTCCGACGAAAACATGCTCGGGAGCTCCGGGTGATCCCTATTGTGACCCTGCTTTTATGACCGACGTCTCTCCTGCCGATGCAAGCAGGGTCACCATTGCCGAAGGCGCGCTTCAAAGCGGCAATGCACAGATCGCCGATTCAAACGATCTCGATTCGACATCCGCAAATGCCGCTGAAACACTCTCAACCACGGCAAATGCTGGGGTTGGCGGAGTATTTGGTTATGACGCGACCCCGCTGTTGACTTCGGGAAACTCAGTCCACAAGCTCATTTACGAACTCTACGGAACGATCAATTATGCCTATTTTGATCTTGATTGGGATCAGACGTACTGGGCACAGGCTGCCTTGCTTTCGATCTATGATGCCATGATATTCAATGATCAAACACCGCAAGTTGGAGCCCCCACAACCCCCACAAATCCGGACGACAACTCTTATATGGATCAATTCTATGTGTTTTAAAGTATGGATATTCCCGAAAAGCAAAAAAAATATTCGTTGGGTCTTAACCTACTGATCACCGCGGTATTCTTCGCGATCTTGCTCCCGGTCAATGTGGAAGCGCAAGTGGGCAACAGGTTCACTCCGTGGTGCGCTCAATTCCGTGATAAGGGTTTCCTGTGGTTCGGCGGCGAAACCCCTCCTACGGTCCGTTGTTATTCGACTCAACTCATTTGTGAGCAAGCCCTACGAACTGCAGCACCGGGATCAATTAGCGCAAACTGTGGGGACATTACCAACCCAGCAACACTCACCGAGCCCGGCCAACAGCGAATGGCCGCGCAGATCTTCGAACAACAGCGCCGTGAAGCGGCCGCAAAAGCGCCGGACAGTTTGTTTCCGGCATGGTTCAGTGCCGTTGACTTCCTGCTCATTCCCTTCGCCGCGATCGCATGGATCATCTTCAAGATCGCCGGTCTCTTTCTTACGTTAATGGCGAAGATCATGGACTGGTCGATCTCGGTGAGTCTCGACTCTCAACTCCTCGGCAGTATGCAATTCGTCGATATCGGCTGGACAGCGATACGCGATTTCGCCAACATGTTCTTTATCTTTGCACTGCTCTACATTGCTATTCAGACGATACTCGGTCTTGCCGGCAGTAGTGCTAAGCGCTGGCTGGCGCACATCATCATCGCGGCGCTCCTCATCAACTTCTCGCTCTTTATGACGAAAGTGGTGGTCGATGCGGGAAATATTCTCGGAGTTTCTATTTGGAACAAAATGGTTGTTCAACAAGGACCAGGCATGATCGGTCCTGCATCATCGCCAAAAATTCTCGGCGGCCTCGATCTGCAAACCGTGTTCAGTAAAAATTCTGGTATAACGGGAAAAATCAACGGCCAGGGCTGGGGAGGGACGATGTTTGCTTACTTAGGCGGTGCGATATTTATGTTCATTGCCGGCTATGTCTTTCTCGCCGGGGCATTGATGATGATCACCCGCACGATCATGCTTTTACTGCTGATGGTCTTCTCGCCGTTCGCATTCATGTGCTTTGGACTTCCCAAACTCGAACAATACGGCCATAAATGGCTCGACAAGCTCATCAAGCAGACGTTCGTCGCACCCGTGTTTATTTTCATGCTCTATTTGAACGCCGTCATCGTGGATAAAATGGATATCTTTGCGTTAAGCGGATCAAAAGGTCAGGGTATGAACCAACAGATGCTTCTCGGCGCATTCACCGGAAGCGGAGAATATCAGGTCGTTTTCAACTTTATCCTCATGATCGGTTTTCTCATTGCTTCGCTTGCTGTCGCAAATAGTTTCGCCGGCGAAGCGGGGAGCCACGCGCGGGGATGGGCGAAGTCGGCAACACGATGGGCGGGCGGCGTGGCGACCGGCGCAGCAGTCGGCGGAGGGGCGTTCGCGATGCGCCAGGGATTGGGGAAGATCGGCATGATGGGTAGGGACAATGATGAACTCCATAAGCAAGCAGCGAGGGGCGATAGAGAAGGTGCAACGAGAATGGATAAATTCCAAGCATCAATAGCCCGAGGAAAGATCGCCCTTTATAGCGGCATGTCCCGTGCAACTTACGACCCACGCGCGACAAAACTGGGACAAAAAGCGCTTTCCGGCGGTGGGAGGATCGACATCGGTCAAGCAGGAGGAAAAGGCGGGCGTGCGGCAACGGGGAGTATCTTGGGCGCAACACCAATTGTGAGCCTTCTCAATAAGGGTGACGTGGGAGAAGCTGGCATGAAAGAGGTACTTGAGAAGGCGGACAGACGCTACAAGGATGATCCAGCTGGAAGAGAAGCGTTCCTGGACGCCAACTTGGGTACGATGGTCAAGGACGGCAAGCGCGTAAACCGCTACCAAAACGATCCCGAATTCAAGACTCAACGTGAGGCTATCGCCACCGAAACCCGAACAAAAGCGGCAAAAGAATCGATCAAGACCCAGCCGCAGGTGATCAGGGACACCGAGGCAGCACTTGCCGATCTCCGCAGACAGGAAGCGAGCTTGCGACAACGCCAACTGAGCGGTGAAACCATCGACCAACAGAACTTTGCGAACATCGGTGAAAAGATCAAGAGTGCGGAAGTAACGCTTGCAAAATCGGTTGATACGCTTTCAACCTCCATGAAACAGTTGAACGGAAAAGAGTTTGGCGATATGGTCACCGAAAAAATGACCGACGAGACTCCCGAGGTTCTCCGTCACATGACAAGACAGCAGGCGGCGTATATGAATACCAACTACGACAAGTTCAATCCAAAGATCATTGAGAAGGTCGGCAAGGTGATCATGGAAAAAGGCAACGACGATGCGCGTCAGTACTTGATCCAACAGTCGAAACTCAAAACCTCGATGTTCCCGATCAATCTTAGAGAAGAGCTCAAAAAGGCGGACGACACATACAAGGCGGAAATGGGTGTTGTTCTTCCTTCACTAGAAGGTCTTTCCGGTGACGCCAAAACGGCGGCAGAAAAAGAACGCGAGAGACATTTTGATATCCTGAATAAGCTCGACGAACAAAAGCAGGACATTCTCGGTGCGATGAGTTTCAAAGATGTGTCCCGACTCGATGACGCTCTCCAGTCTGACGAAACGATAGTGCAGCACTTTAAACCGAAACATTTCGACGAGATCCAAAACTACCACAGAAATATCGTGCAAGACGTCGGCCAAAAAATGGAGCTTCTCAAAAAGATCCGCGAAAACGCCAAGACAAAAGGGTCAGCGGAAACTCGCAGATATATGGAAAAAGAAGAATTGAATCCGGATTCCGTATATTATAACCCAGCGGCAAGGAGAGGGGGCAACATGAGCAATGATGAAAGCCAGACTGGGCAGGATAATGAGAATAGTTAACCCATAAGCGAAACAATCATGAACGACCTGACCCAACAACAGACACAAGTTCGTTTTCAGGCGCTTCCCCCGAGGCTCCGCGATACCCTTTCCGACTCCCGAACGTTTGAGAAAATTGCCGTCGTCGGAAAAAAATATGATCTCACAAAGGTTGATATCGGATTACTCGCACAAGATACCGGGACTTTGATGATGGGATTTCTCAAGCCCAACGAATTCATAGCGGCGATCATGGAAGATCTCGCGATTCCCCGTGACAAAGCGATGTATATTGCCCAAGATCTAAACCGCGAGATATTTAATGACGTCAAAGATCTGCTCAAAGATATCGGTACTACCGATATAAAAAAATCAGAAGTATCGGGAGCATCCGTTCCTTCTCCTATTCAGATCGCCGAACGCGCCGTACCGCCGTCTTCGGGCGCTAAAGCGCCCGACCAGCCTGCCGGCGCGAGTCTGCTCGCAGGCGGGCCTATACGAAGCGATTGGGCATGGCATGGCAAAAAAAACGAGACCACCGGACAGATCGAATTCAAACGTGAAGAGAAGAAACCTGAATTTACCCTTCCTTTGACCACCGGTGCGGGAGCTCCGCATGTCGGAAGCATCTTCGAACAGAAGCTGGGCGGTGCATTTACCGTCAAAAGCACACCGCCTCCTCCTGATTATTCCGAAAAAGTGCCCGAAACCTCACCGCAACCCGTACCAAAAATGTTGCCGCCCGCCGTCACAGGAAACATGCCGGCAAAAAGTGGAGCTGCGTCGGAGATGCCAAAAGCGCCGCTCCATATCCCGTTAAAACCAAAGCAGGTAAACGTGCCGCCGGCGCAGATCTTTCAGCCACCTAAAGTTTAAAGACGACATGTTGGTTTAAGGAGACGGGGTGGAGAATAAATACGATACTCACCACACCTCAAAACCCTACACCACCCTCATACCCTAACCCAATGCAATCCCGTAGTGAGCTCTCAGTTTGATTATGTTCTCTACTTATCTTCTGCAAAGTACAAAAAATGGTAAAATGTATGTCGGATATACGACTGACCTCAAGAAAAGACTGCAAGAACATAATCACGGATTGAATTTTTCGACCAAACCACACCGACCATGGAAAATTATCTATGACGAATCATGTTGCAATCGAGAAGACGCAAGACGAAGGGAGATATATCTCAAAACGACGCAAGGCAGGGGAATGATTAAGCGGAGATTAAAAGAGTTTCTTTATGGGAAGAGGTCGAAAAATTAATCAAACTGAAGATCTACTACGGGATGCAATTCCAAGTTCCTCAATTTTTGGACGTTGAAGACAAGATCATCGGGCCGCTGACGCTCAAGCAATTCCTCTATATCGCCGGGGGCGTCGGTTTGGGATATCTCTCATATCGGTTCATCCCATGGATCGGCGTCGTGCTTGGGCTGGGATTTATCGGGGTGGGTGTGGCGCTTGGCTTCTATAAATATAACAACAAACCGCTCGTCTTCCTCATTCAATCGGCAATTGATTACTTCAGAAATGATCGTTTTTACGTCTGGGAAAGAAAGGAGAAGATCGAGGAGACCAAACTTGATCTGAACAACTTCAAGCCGACGAAACATGCACCGAGACTCAGCATGAAAACATTATCCAGTAAATTGAGCGACCTCGCGTGGTCTATGGACGTGCCCCCAGAAGAAGCTGAGGCGGAGAGACGCTCGGATGAGCTGGGGATCTAAAGAGGCATAAGGAATTACCATCGAAAGACGCGCACTATTTTTACTTTTACTCACCCCTTTTCGCTTCAAATCGGCTATAATAGAAAGAAGTCATGGCACTCAACGGAAAACCCACACAAGATTTCATCCCCATCAAAGATATCCGGAACGGGGTGATCGTATTAAACAACGGCGACCTGCGCATGGTACTCATGACTTCTTCGCTCAACTTCGGATTGAAGTCCGGTGATGAGCAGGCGGCGATCATTCTGCAATTTCAGAATTTTTTGAATTCGCTTGAATTTCCAATCCAGATATTCATCCAGTCAAAACGGCTCGATATCAGGCCGTATATCAAAATGCTCGAGGACCGTGAAAAACTGCAGCTTATCGATGCCATGAAGATCCAAACGCATGAATATATTGGTTTCATCCGCGATTTTACCAACCGGACGAATATCATGTCGAAGACGTTTTTTATTGTCGTCCCCTATAGCATCGCAAAAAGGATCGGAAAACTCGGCGGGGGAGGTATCCTGGGTGGGCTATTCCCCGGCAAGAAAGGCAGCGGGACAGGCAAGCCGACAACGGAAGAAACGCAGGATTTTGAAGGAGCCCGCATACAGCTTGAGCAGCGGGTTGCGATCGTTGAACAAGGGCTTGCCCGTTGCGATATTCGCACGACACGGATCGGCTCTGAAGAGATCACTGAACTTTTTTACAGCAAATTCAACCCGGGCGAGCTTGATGCCGCGATAGCAGCACACTAATCGAAACACCTATGCCTGACGAAAAAAAAGGTTATGAAATATTGAATGCGAAGGGTGTACTCCCTGAGGATATCTACTCAGCGACGAACCTCGACATGAAAGATATTCTCGCCCCTGCAGCGATCAAGGTCACCCCGACCGACCTTTTCGTCGGTGAAAAGGTCTTGCGGACGCTTTTTGTCATCTCTTATCCGCGGTTCCTTACGCAGGATTGGTTCACGCCGGTCATCAATCTCGACAAGGTCTACGACATTTCGATCATGATCCACCCCATCGAAACAGAGCTCGTCCTCCGGACATTCCAGAAAAAAGTCGCCGAGGTGCAGAGCGAGATCAACGAGCGCGAACGCAAGGGTTTTGTGCGCGATCCCATTCTCGACGTCGCTTATCATGACCTTGAAGATCTGCGGGACAAACTCCAACAGGCGCAGGAGAGGCTTTTTGATGTCGGGATCTATGTGACGGTCTACGCGAACGATAAAGCGGAGCTCGACAAGGTCGAGAGTGAACTCAAGTCAATACTTGATGCAAAGCTTATCTATTTGAAGCCCGCGATCTTCCAGCAGGAAAAAGGGTATCGCAGCGTGCTTCCGCTCATGACCGACGAGCTTGAAGTGCACTACAAGCTCAATTCCGCGCCGCTTTCTTCGGTATTTCCTTTCGTTTCCTTCGATCTGACATCCGACAAAGGCGTGCTTTGGGGCATCAATCGCCACAACGCATCACTTGTGCTCTTCGACCGATTCTCGATGCCCAACTACAATTCGGTGACTTTCGCCGTTTCCGGTTCGGGAAAATCATATACGACCAAGCTGGAGATCCTTCGTACGCTCATGTTCGATGCCGATGTTATCGTCATTGATCCCGAGCAGGAATATCAATTCCTTGCCGAAGCGACGGGAGGACACTACTTCAATATTTCACTCACCGGAGAACACCACGTGAATCCGTTCGATCTTCCTCCCCCCCGCGAAGATGAACCGCCGGCGGATGTTCTTCGTTCAAATATCATCTTTCTGGTCGGCCTCTTCCGCATCATGCTGGGCGGCCTTACTCCGGAAGAAGACGGCATCGTCGACCGTGCGATCGCAGAAACGTACGCATTGAAAGATATCACTCCTGATGCGAATTTCGCCGACATCGAACCGCCACTGCTTTCCGATTTCGAACTGGTGCTTTCGGGAATGGACGGAACTGCGTCTCTCTTGCAGCGCCTCGAAAAGTATACGCGCGGCACATGGTCAGGGTTTCTCAACAAACCGACCAACGTCGACATCACCAAGCGTTTCAGTGTTTTCTCGGTCCGCAACATGGAAGACGAATTGAAACCGGTTGCCGTGTATATCATTACCCACCACATCTGGACGGCGATCCGCAAGGAGCTTCGCAAGCGTTTGCTTGTCGTCGATGAGGCATGGTGGATGATGAAGTCGGAAGACACGGCGTCATTTCTTTTCGGTCTCGCGAAACGCGGACGCAAATATTATCTCGGTATCTCCACGATCACGCAGGATGTCAACGATTTTCTCCGCTCCCCGTACGGTGTTCCTATTCTCACGAACTCCTCAATCCAGCTCCTCCTCAAACAATCGCCGACAACGATCGACCTCGTACAGCAGACATTCCATCTCACTGACGAAGAGAAATATCTTCTTCTCGAATCAGGCGTCGGGGAAGGGCTTTTCTTCGCCGGATTGAAACACGTCGCGATCAAGATCTATGCTTCATACACCGAAGACCAGATCGTCTCCTCCGACCCGGCACAACTCCTCGCCATAGAGCGTTCAAAGCAAGAACTCGCATCCGCACAGCAATAATCAACCAGTATTATGGCATCAGCACTCACGGCAACGAATCGTCTCGGCGGAGGAAATAATGTCGGGGAGCAAAAAGATATAGGTGCGGCCCCGGAACAAGACACGGAGAGCGGTAAACTCCCAAAACTTGGCGGTATTTATTGGTGGCTGCTTCTTGGACTCATGATCGCAAGCGATATCGTATCAGCGCTCGCCAATCTGCTGGTTTTACTTGGATTGGGAATCGCAGGGGAAGGATCGATCGTGACACTGGGAATCGGAGCCATTGTGGCACTTCCTGTCGGATTCAGTATTGCAGCAATGGGGTGGGTGGTAGGAGTGCTTGTATCGTTCAACGCTTTTATGTTTTCTACCGGCTATTATTTATTCAACAAAGTCTCATTGTTGGGAGCACGGAAGCTGGCAACAATGGGTGTGAGTGTTATAATTGAATTTATCCCCTTGGCAAATGCTCTTCCTATGCTGACAATAGCATTTCTTATCATTACCTTTACGGAAAATGCAAAAAGAGGAAGCAGTATTCTCGGAAGTGTTGTTCAAGGGGCAATCACCAAAACGGGGCTGGTCGGCGCGGTCGCAGGAAAGGTCCTGTCAAAAGCATGAGATCACGCACTTTCATTTTAAGCATCATCTGTTCGACTGGGGTATTGCTATTCCCGAGCATCACTTTTGCTGCAATTGACCTCATTACTTTTCAGACCACCCCACAAACTCCGGGGCCAAATCAAGCGGTCACCTTATCTCTTCGTTCATTCGCCGTTGACCTCGATTCCGCAATGCTCACGTGGTATATCGACAAGGAAGTGCTCCAAAGCGGCGTTGGGAAAAAAAGTGTCGAGGTGATGACCAAAGACTTCGGCCAAACCGTTACTATCAATGTGGTGATCGCCACCTCGCTTGGCACCCGTTATGACAAACAATTCCTTTTGAGGCCTGTTGAGGTCGACCTCCTATGGGAAGCCGACACAGTAACGCCTCCTTTTTACAAAGGGAAAGCGCTCCCGACATATAAAAGCATTGTCAAAGCAACGGCGATCTCCCGTTTTAATTCGTTCACAAGCGATCCCTCCTCATCCTTCCATAAGTGGACAACTAATTATACCCAAGGACTTGGCGAGGGACTCGGAAAAAGTAGCGCGATAATTCCCATGAAATATTCCGGCTCGTCGGTTTCTGTCTCCGTCAAGGTCGACAATACCGGTGCCGAAGGAGGGAGCGGGACAGCGACAAAGAATATCGTCGGAGTGGACCCATTGCTGCTCTTCTACGAAGATGCGCCGCTCGCCGGTATTCGTTTTGACCGTGCGCTCTTCGGCAATATCGAGGTGGGCGGAACAGCATTCACTGTACGCGCTGCTCCTTATTTTTTCTCGAACGATGACCTGGTGAACGCAAATGTTATCTACTCCTGGTTCAAAGACAATGTAAAGATCGCGACCGGCCTTGATTCCAATAAACTCATACTGGGAAAAGAAGGGTCTTCGGCTCAATCGAGCGCCTTGCTTCTTTCACTAAAAAACAGAAATCGCGTTCTCCAGTCCGCATCTGCGCGGCTTACCGTCAGTTTTTCTCAAGAGTAATATTATCTATCCCGTTAGAGGTCGCGAACATGAGATGAACTTTATGAAAATGATGAACCCCAAAATTGTTACCGGCGATAATCAAGTACGAACACGAACAACATTGTTCGCGTTGTGCCTCTAATAGGATGGAACAAGAACAATCATCAAAAAAACGGCTGCTGGTCGGACTCGTGATACTTCTTGTTCTGCTTATTTTAGGCGGGCTGTTCTGGTACTTTTTTGGAAGATCGCCGGAAGGAGGCAGAGAGGGAGAATTGTTTCCTTTCGGCACTCCGTCGCAAGACACAGAAAGAACTGAGGCCGGCTCTTCGGATACTCCTGCCGCCGGTGAAGGACAACAAGTGAGCGAAATAAACATTGAGGAGCCGATGTTCCGGCAGCTTGCCAATGTCCCCGTACTTGGAGCATATGCGCTCGAGCGAGAAGGAATTGAATACGTTCGTTATATCGAACGCGAGACCGGTCATACGTATGAGGTGAATGTGAGAGACGGCTCAAGAAAACAACTCACCAATACGACAATTTCCCGGATCCAGCTCGCCGATTGGGCGCAAAACGGAAATATGGTTGTTCTGCGGCACCTCGAGCAAGATCCTCTTTCCGGAAGAGACATTATCAAAACGCGCCTGGGACGCCTCGACCTTTCTGCCGACTCATCATCCGGTGAAGTAGGCGGCATGGTGTTAGAGACTTTACCGGATGATATCACCGCACTTTCCGTCGCTCCGGACGGAAAAAACCTCTTTTACCTTGTAAAAACGACAAACGGGGTGTCGGGAAGCATGATGAATTTTGATACAAGAACGAAAAAGAGGGTCTTTCAAAATTCATTCAGTGAATGGCTGCCACAATTATTGAATGACGGCACGGTTATGCTCACCACAAAGCCGTCGGGAAAGGTGGAAGGCTATAGCTATCATTTCGATCCGAAAACAGGTAATCTGGTGCGGCTTGTGCGGGAAAAACAGGGACTGACCACATTGGGAGACGGCACGGGTTCTCGGGTGCTTTTTGGAGAAAATATCGCGAAAGATGCCGTGCTGGGCGTCTATAGCAAGTCAGGATTTCCTGCTGATGAAGGGATAGTCTTTTATGAGAAGATCTTGCTGATCACGGCCCTTCCCGAAAAATGCGTATGGCTTTCCGATAATATTCATACGGTCTGCGGATCATTCATCACTACGCCATCAGGTTTGATCCCTGATCTTTGGTATCAAGGCAGACTTTCTTTTGCCGATACGTTCTGGGCGGCCAACACCGACACTGATGAGCTCGCATTTTTGGTAGACCCGAAGAAAGAAGTGGGGCAGGAATTCGATGTCATGAATCCGCTTCTTTCCGTTGACCAAAATTATTTCATTTTTACGAATAAAAAAGACGGAACACTCTGGTCAATGCGCATCATACAAAAGCAGACGGCCAATACTTCTCCAGTGGATACATCCGGACTTTCTCCTGCAGAACTGGAAGACGTAAAAGGTAGTCTTCCTCAAAATACAAAGCCCGCGCAATAAAAGGACGGTGCATCTCGTAAGAAGTTGCGGACAGAACGGATATTGAACAAACCATGGAAAACGAACATATTACTGGGCTAATTCTGGTAGAAATGCGAATAAGCGAATTCGCTTTCTACTGCTAATAGGATGAAGTATTTTTTTCTTTCGCTCATTCCGGCTGTTCTTTTCCCCTCCATCGCCCTGGCTCAGTCAAGCGCACCGATCACCTATACGCTCATGGCACCCTTGACCGGCTACCTCTCGGGAACGCCGACCCTCTCACAGT
>Ga0209541_10008479_pt1 | contig 16928 bp, 16 predicted proteins | sample RifCSPlowO2_01_FD_184027 | JGI IMG/M metagenome (GOLD analysis project Ga0209541, IMG submission 184027) | Groundwater microbial communities from Rifle, Colorado - Rifle CSP2_plank lowO2_0.1 (SPAdes) (version 2) | ecosystem: Environmental > Aquatic > Deep subsurface > Groundwater | place...
CCCTGACTTTCTAGTCTTCTTGAGAGACGGGAATACTTTTTAGCCATAATAGTGAGCCGGAGGTGGGATTTGAACCCACGACTTGCTCTTTACGAAAGAGCTACTCTACCGCTGAGTTACTCCGGCAGCATGTCTATTCTATGAAATTTAACTCTTTTGAGCAACTGTTGACAACACCCTTGTTGTGTGTATAATAATCTGTACTGCCTTTAGCTATGACAATAAATGAAGGAGGCCCACAAGGCAGATCCCCAGACAGAAGAGAAGGTGTTTTAAAATCTAATTTTGTCGAAATGCTGGAAGCTCGCTGGGCAAAAGGAAATTTTGTCTGCGTTGGCCTTGATACAGAGCTCGGAAAGATTCCTGATACTGTTATAAAAAGGGGAAAATTTGTCCCCGATATAATTGCTTCGTTTAATATAGACATTATTGAGGCGACTAATGAATATGCTTGTGCATTTAAGCCAAACACAGCTTTCTATGAAGCTCATGGTGCAGACGGATTTAGAGCTTTAAGACAAACAGTAAGATATATAAAAAGAGCCTATCCTGATATACCCGTTATTCTCGATGCTAAAAGAGGAGATATAGGGAATACAAATAATGGATATGCTCAAATGGCTTTTGAACAGATGGACGCAGATGCTATTACTGTGCACCCATATCTAGGAGCGGAAGCATTAAAACCTTTTTTAGATAAACGCGATAAAGGAATTTTAGTTTTAACAAAAACCTCAAATCCAGGAGCTGGGGAATTTCAGGATGTAGAGCTAGGTAATGGAATGCGGATGTACGCATATGTTGCCAGCCAAGTAGCTTACGGAGATTGGAATAGAAATGGAAACTGTGGTTTAGTTGTTGGAGCAACTTATCCAGCAGAGCTAGAAAAAGTAAGGTCTATTGTCGGGGATATGCCGATCCTTATACCTGGAATAGGAGCGCAAGGTGGCGATCTAGAAGCTTCTGTAAGAGCGGGTCAGGACAGTAGGGGATGGGGTATGATTATTAATTCATCGAGAGGAATAATATTTGCCTCAAGTGGGGAAGATTTTGCCCAAGCGGCAGGAGAAGAAGCCAGAAGACTTCACGATAGTATAAATCAAATTAGACAAGCTGCATAAATATGACAATAAGCGAAGGATCTCCAAAAGATCCACATCCCGAAAGACTTACTCCAAATCAAGAAATTTTAGCTGACATGCTTTTTGAAACTAAACAAATGGCTCCTGTGACTAGAAGAATGGGTGAGTCTGGAAATTATAAGTTTGAAAAAGTAGAAAGGTTAACAAGCCCGATTGATTTTGCCCGGGAAAATGAATTTGCTCTTAAATTGCATGAAAATCAACCGGATGCTCCCCTGTCGCCAGTTTATATTAACTTAAGGAATCTTCCCGGAGAAGTAGCTGGTCAAGTTGGTTTTGTAATGGCTGAGCTTACAATGGACACTCCCGCAGATTTTTGCGCAGGTATTCCCAAAGCAGGTATTCCGTTGGCAGAAGCATATTCCCGTCATTCAGGTATTCCCATAGCAAATGCATTTGCAAAAGAAGAAACGGGAGAAAGAAGAAGAATTGTCTCCGGAGGAGAAGAATTAACAGGAGCAAATCTTAGGTTAATAGATGATTTAGCAACGGGAGGAGAGACAAAGCTGGAGGCTATAAAAGCGGCAGAAGAACTAGGAGCCATTGTTGTTGATGTAGTTGTCTTGGTAGATAGACAGCAGGGGGCTAAAGAACAGTTAGGAGAATCCGGTTATAAGCTTAAATCGGCTTTTACATTGGATCAGCTATTAAGGTATGGTGTAAGAAAAGGTAAAATTACAAAAGTACAATACGAAAGAGTTAGAGAATATCTAGGGTTGTAATTAAATTTCGGTAGGTTTGCGGGAGTGTCGTTTGTGTTTGGTTGCCACTTCTAGCTGGGTGATTGCTTTGATAAGCTCTCCCTGCGCAATTCTGAAATCATGTTCGCTTGTTTTTTCTTCCATTAACTTTCTCGCACGTTTTTGAGCTTCCTGCGCCTGCAATACTTCTATATCCTCAGCTCTTACCGCATAATCGGCAAGGATACTTACGGAATTACTTTTAATTTCAAGAAAACCCCCTGTTACAGCTAATGCCTGCTGACTGCCTCCTTTTTTTACAATTATTTCTCCCGGTATGATCTGGGTGAGAAGGCCGACATGGTTAGGAAGTATTGCTATTTGACCATTTTCCGTAGGTACAACAACTTCATCGATATCGTTTTTGTATACTACCTTTTCGGGAGTTATTATTTCAAGATGAAAAGTCATAATTATTGCTTGCCTCTTTTTACAACTTCATCGATTGTTCCGGTCATGTAGAACGCAGACTCGGGGATATTGTCGTGTTTTCCTTCCAAAATCTCTTTAAAGTCCTTTACCGTCTCATCAACTTTGACATATCTTCCCGGCTCTCCCGTAAATATTTCAGCAACAAACATCGGTTGAGAGAGAAATCTTTGAATTTTTCTTGCTCTGGCAACCGTAAGCTTATCCTCATCTGAAAGCTCATCAATTCCTAGGATCGCAATTATGTCCTGAAGATCTTTATATCGTTGAAGAACTCTCTTAACTTCCCGTGCGACATCATAGTGCTCTTTACTAACTACATTTGGATCCAAAATTCTTGAAGACGATGTAAGAGGGTCAACTGCAGGATAAAGACCTTGCTCGGCAATAGATCTGTCAAGAGTAAGAGTTGAGTCAAGGTGCGAGAATATTGTCACAGGTGCGGGGTCCGTATAGTCATCGGCAGGGACATAAACTGCCTGAACAGAGGTTATTGACCCGCGCTTAGTTGATGTAATTCTCTCCTGAAGATTCCCCATCTCGGATGCAAGAGTTGGCTGGTATCCTACAGCAGAAGGCATTCTTCCCAGAAGTGCAGAAACCTCAGAACCGGCTTGCGCAAAACGGAATATGTTGTCTATAAAGAGCAAAACGTCTTCATTCTTTTCGTCTCTGAAGTACTCAGCCATAGTTAGAGCGGTTAAAGCAACCCTAAGTCTATTCGCAGGAGGTTCATTCATTTGTCCAAAAACCATCACGGTTTTTGGTAAAACTTCCGCTTCTTTCATCTCTCTCCATAAATCATTCCCCTCTCTAGTTCTTTCTCCAACGCCTGCAAATACGGAATGCCCTTGGTGTTCTTTAGCAATATTCCTTATTAATTCTTGAATAATTACTGTTTTTCCGACACCGGCTCCTCCGAAAACGGCAGTTTTTCCTCCTTTTGCAAAAGGGGCAATGAGATCAATTACTTTAATTCCGGTTTCAAGCATTTGAGGTTTAGTTTCCTGGTCTATAAGAGCAGGTGGAGCTTGGTGAATTGACTTGAGGCTTGAGCCTTTGGTATCAAAAGTTTTTCCATCAATAGGTTGCCCTAAGACATTAAAGACTCTCCCAAGAGTCTTAGGGCCCACAGGTACTTTAATAGGTGAGTTAGTTGCGAAAGCATCCATTCCTCTTGATAACCCTTCTGTGGGTCCCAGAGCTAGCGCTCTTACTTCGTTGCCACCGGTCACAAAGGCGACTTCCAATATCAATTTTTTTCTATCGCTTGTTTCAACAACTAAAGCTTCATTTATTGCAGGGGGATTGTCCACAAACCTAACATCGACAACTGGTCCCTGAACTCTTACTATAATTCCTGTATTTTTTTTAGTCATACATTAAAAAGGAGGCACCGCTTCCTATGTCTAATATCTCATTAGTTATTTTCTCCTGTCTCTGTTTATTATATTCAAGCTTTAGATCTTCAATTATGTCTTGAGCATTCTCTGTTGCATTTTTCATCGCAATCATTCTTGCTGCTTGCTCAGACGCATAACTTTCAAGCAGGAATTGATGAATATTCATCTCAAGATAATGCTTTAATATAGAAGGTAGTATCGACTTGACATCTGGTTCAAATAGAGCAAACTCTTTACTTTTACTTTCCCGATCGGCTTCTATATTAATAGGTAAAAGCGTCTGTACTTTTGGAATCTGAGTGAATACCGTTAGGAAATGGTTGTATAAAATTTTAACTTCGGATACTTTTCCGCCTAGAAACTCGTCATCTATTATTTTAGCGATAGGGTAAACGGCATCAAACAGCGGGAGAGTTGTCCCAAAGGGAAAAGAAGCTAGGATCTGTTTGTCTAATCTTACTATTGTGCCTTCTAATTTTTTTCCCACTGTTAAATATTTTACATTTTTTAGAATTCCATCCTGACTTAAGAGTTCTTTTGTTAAATTGGTAACAAAACCTCCGCAAAGTCCTTTGTCGGGTGATAAGACAATTACTAGGGCAGTATTTATGTTCGGGTTGGTTTTCATATATCCGCTTTTATTCTTCTCATCTATTTCAGAAGTAATATTTTTTGTAATTCTCGTTAGCTTTTCAACATATTCCCTGGATGATAAGGCTGCATCTTGAGCCCTTTTAAGCTTAGACGTTGCTATCATTTGCATTGCCTTTGTCGTTTTTGAAACATTCTGAGCTGTCTGAATTCTTCTCTTCAGTGATAAGATATTTGCCATACTAGCTAAACATTTTTTTAAACTCTGAAACTGCTTTTTCCATTTTTTTTACAACTTCTTCCTTAAGTCTTCCTTCCGCACTTAGCGTTTTTATAATATCCGGGTGTTTTCTTTTGACGAAATTATGAAATTCATTCTCAAACTTTTGAATTTTCTCAACTGCTATGTCATCAAGCTGACCTGTTGTAACAGCCCAAATACTAAGTATCTGAAAAGCTTCCGGCAGGGGATTGTATTGAGACTGTTTAAGCATCTCTGTTATCCTTTTCCCTCTCTCTAATTGTGTAAGGGTACCTTGATCGAGCTCCGAGCCAAACTGTGCGAAAACCGCAAGCTCTCTATACTGTGCAAGTTCAAGCCTCATCTTCCCTGATACCGACTTAATTGCATTTGTCTGCGCAGCTCCTCCTACACGGGACACCGAGTTTCCTACATTTATGGCTGGTCTTATGCCGGCATTAAACAGATCGGACTGTAGATAAATTTGGCCGTCTGTGATAGAGATGATATTTGTAGGAATATAGGCAGATATATCGTTTGCTTGTGTTTCAACGATGGGAAGAGCAGTTATAGACCCTCCGCCATAAGATTTATTAAGCTTAGCTGCTCTCTCCAGGAGTCTTGAATGCAGGTAGAAAATGTCCCCAGGGTAGGCTTCGCGTCCTGCAGGGCGGCGCAGAACCAGCGATATCTGCCTATAAGCCCATGCATGCTTTGATAAATCATCATAAACAACAAGGGCATCCGCTCCTTTTTCCAAAAAATATTCCGCAATAGCCACCCCGGCATACGGAGCAAGATATTGGAGTGCCGCAGGATCCGATGCGGTTGCCGATACTACAATGCTATAGTCCATAGCGCCGACTTCCTTTAGCTTTGCAACAACCTGAGCAACGGTACTCTGCTTTTGTCCTATTGCTACGTAAATACAAACAACGGGTTTGTTTTTAGAGCTCGCTTCTTGCTTTTGATTTATAATAGTATCAATAGCAATTGCTGTTTTTCCAAGCCCTCTGTCTCCGATAATAAGCTCCCTCTGACCTCTTCCTATTGGTATTATTGCATCAATGAGCTTGATCCCTGTCTTAAGGGGAGTGTTTACCGGCTCACGTTCAATAACACCGGGTGCTATTCTCTCAAGAAGCATATTCTTGCCGGTTTTAACTCCCGGTTTTCCATCAAGAGGTAAGCCAAGCGGAGAAATGACTCTCCCGATAAGTTTTTCAGAAGCAGTCACCGATAGTATTTTTCCGGTTGTTTTAACTTTATCACCCTCTACAATGTTTTCTCCCGAGCCAAAAAGGATAATACTGGCGTAATCCTCATCAAGGCCGAGTATCATTCCGTAGGCTCCGTCCTCAAAGGTGACTTGTTCTCCGATAAATGTTTTGGACAGTCCCGACGCAGATATTACACCATCGCTGTTTTTTTCAACTAAGCCAATATTTTTTGCTTTCTGGTTTTGATTAAAGCTTGCGAGGTTTTTTTCAAGCTCTTTTATGATTTCTTCGTTTTTAATCATAGGATTTTTTAATATAATCAACCATGTTTTCCAACGAATCTTTCAGGTTCAACTCATAAATAGTGTCGTTGTCCACAATTCGCAATCCCGCTATAAGACCGGGTTCCTCGATGAACTCCAGATCTTTATTTTCAAAAAATTTCGCAAGCCCTGTCTTAATCTCCTGAGTAATGATTCTTTTATTTGGTACGTAAACTTTTACTGTTCTCTTTCTGTCGATACTTTTTAGGACTCTAATATATAGCTTAAGGTCACTTCTTGTTAATTTCGAAGTAATTCTACGAAGGACTCTTTCGTTTATTTGGGTTCCCGAATAAGTTAATTGTGCTAATTTTTTTATTCCTTTTATAGACATTAGTTAATATTCTTAATTTTCTTTATTGCAATCTGCATGAGCTCTTTTTGTTTTTTATCCCCGAAAAGTGATCCAAGAGATTTCTCAAGAAATTCGACTGCAGTTTGGCTGACTTTAAGAGCAAGTTTTTTTTCGGCTTCCTTATATTCCTGTTCAATTTGAAGTCTTGCGTTTCTCAGTATGTCTTCCGTCTCTTTCCTTGCTTTATCTTGCGCCTCTTTTGAGATTTCAAGACCTTGCAGTCTTGCATCCTCTATAATTTTCTCAGCGCTGATTTGGGCATTTTTCAGTATGCTTTTTTCTTTTTCTTTTGCTTCTTCTAAAGTTTTTTGTCCTTCCTCTGCGTCTCTGAGACCCTCTTTAATTGTTTTCTCTCTTTTTTTAAGAATTTCGAGAACTGGTTTAAAAAGAAATTTCTTAAGGATAAAAAATATTATGAGAAAATTTACAATTTGGGCTATAAGAAGCAAGGGATTGATACCAAAATTTTCTATAATTTCCATATTATCCAATAAATGCCAAAATTAAAGCATATATTGCAATTGCTTCAGCAAAAGCCATTCCCAAAAGCATAGCAGGTAATATTCTACCCGCTGCTTCCGGATTGCGTCCGATAGCTTCCATTGCCTTGGCTCCTATCATTCCGACTGCAAGGGCCGGAAGTGCTCCTCCTAGCGCTATAATTAATCCTCCAGTTACTGTAAGACTCATAAAATCACCTCCTTTAGCTCATCACCTCAGTGAGACTGCTTGTGAGAAGTTGTAAGAATTGCCATAAAAGCCATAGTAAGCATTGAAAAAACAAGCGCCTGAACTAAGCCTACTATAATTTCAAGGAACATAAAAGGTAGAGGAAATATAAATGCAAAGATTGATGAAACGGTCGAAAGGACAACTTCCCCTGCGAAAATGTTGCCAAAAAGCCTGAACGAAAGCGAGATGACCTTAGTTATCTCAGAGATTATTTCAAGAAGACCTATGAAAAGATTTATCGGGTTTAAAGAAAAGTACCTGCTTAAATACTCTCCAATTCCTAATACCCTGACGCTCATTATATGAGTTGCGACCACAGAAATTAGTGCAAGGCCAAATGTTGTGTTTATATCGCTGGTTGTGGGTCTAAGGAGCGGGATAAACTCCTTGTGCCCCTCTTTAAATTCAAAAAATCCGATACTCCCTACGCCGGGTAGAAGGCCGCTCCAATTGGAGATAAGGATAAAAATAAAAAAAGCCATAAAATATGGAAAAATCCTTGATGCTTTCTCGTTTGCTACCGACTCCGTTAGTTCATAAAAAGTTTGAATAACCATTTCTACCCCATTCAGCAACATTCCAGGTATCATTCTTACATTCTTTGCCACAAAAAAACAAGCCAGCAATATTAAAGCGTCTACAAACAGTGTGTACAGAAGGGAATTCGTGAATGTAAAAAATCCTATGTGAAAGATTGGTTCCGCTGCAAAATGCATCGTATTCTTTATTTTATGCGTAAATTAGCCTTAAGTCAAGAAGAAAAATCGGAGACTGGCATGATTTTTTCGGCTATAATTAACGGCCTTTCATTTTTGGTGTCAACCTTTCCCTCAATGACAACAACTGAATCTTTCTGGAGATAACTTTTATACTGCTCGAATATTTTGGGAAAGATTATGCACTCAATACCTATTCCCTTTTCGTCTGCCACAGTAATAAAAGCCATTTCACTGCCTGTTTTTTTCGTAAAGATTCTTCTTAGGGTTTCAACTATCCCGCCAATTTTTACCCGAGAGCCTTCAGATTCTTCTATGATTAAGGACATTTCATGAGTGACTTTATTTTTTATGGACATTAGCTCATCCATCATGGGATGGGCGGTAAGATAAAACCCAAGAAACTCTTTCTCAAAACTAAGTTTTTCTTTAAGCGTGAAATCCTCCACATCAATTACTTGTTCGTTATTACTAGCCTCTTCCTCGCTTCCAAAAAGCGTCCCTTGGCCGCCGCTGTTTTGTTTTTTCTTCCTATTAGTTTTTTCTATAATTTCCGGATATTTAATTAGAAGAAATGCTCTTTTTCCGAATAAATCCATGGCGCCTGCTTTGATAAGACTCTCTATAGTCTTTTTATTAACGGCTCCAAGCTCCACTCTTTCTAGAAAATCCCCAAAGCTTTTAAACAGTCCGGTTGCTCTATTTGTAAGAATGCTTCCTATCGCAGCGTCCCCAATATTTTTAATAGCTGAGAGCCCGAATCTTATCCTTTCGCCCTCTTCAATTGAAAATTCACTATCTGATTTATTTATATCAGGTGGAAGAACGGGAAGATTAAGCCTTTTGCATTCAAGCACCCCCTCAGCTATTTTTTCATTTTTTACCGGGCCCGTCGTGCCGCGTGATTCTGCGGTAAGCATCGCAGTCATAAACTCGACAGAATAATGAGCCTTAAGGTATGCCGTACGAAATGCTATTGTTGCATAACAGGCGGCATGAGCTTTCCCAAATCCATAACCTGCGAACGGTTCGAACAGAATCCATAAATTCTCGGCATTTCTTTTATTCATTCCGTTTGTAATGCAGCCTTCCACAAAATTATCATGTTGTTTTTTCATTTCGGATGGAATCTTCTTACCAACAGCTTTTCTTAGCTTATCAGCCTCCGCCCAAGAATAGCCTGCAACGTGAATGGCAGTAAGTAAGAGATCGTCCTGGAAGGTTATTATCCCGTAAGATTCTTTAAGAATATCCTTAAGCCGTGGGTCAGGGTAGGTAATAAGTGAAGGATTATTTTTCCTTCTTATAAACTCGGGGATATTTGCCATCGGACCGGGTCTATACAGGGCAACCATTGCCTGTAGGTCAAAAATAGACGTGGGCTTTAGTTCTTTTATATACCGTCTCATTCCTGCCGACTCAAGCTGAAATATTCCGGTAGTTTCTCCAGAAGCTAACAGTTCGTAGGTTTTTTTATCATCAAAAGATATTTGAGAAAAATCAAAATCAACTTTTCTGTTTTCTTTTATAAATCTCAGAGTTTCTTGAATAATTGTTAAATTTCTAAGACCCAAGAAGTCAATTTTTAGAAGCCCAACTCCGTCTTCTCCGACGGTGTACATATCATATTGTGTTATGATTTTTTCCCCGTTGGGTTCTCTCTGAAGAGGAGTATATTCGGTAAGGTTTCTATCTGCTATTACAACTCCTGCCGCATGAACCGAAGCGTGTCTCGCAACACCTTCGATTTTTTTTGCAAGATCAAGAAGCCTTTTTGTTTCGGGTTCTGTCTGATATGCAATTCTTAAATCCGGGCTTTGTTCAAGCGCTTTTTCGAGGGTCATAGCATGACCTTGCCAACCTGGCGGGATCATTTTTGATATTCTGTCAGGTCCGGAATATGGCATACCGAGTACGCGTCCAGTATCTCTTACAGATCCTCTCGCCTCAATAGTTCCGAAAGTTATGATTTGTGCTACTTTATCTCTGCCATATTTATCTGTTACATATTTGATTACTTCATCTCTTCTGTTATCTGCAAAATCCAGATCGATATCGGGTGGGGAAGGTCTCATTGGGTTAAGAAATCTTTCAAAAGGAAGTTTAAAGAATAATGGGTCTACGTCTGAAATTCCCAAAGCATACGACACTATGGATCCTGCATTTGATCCCCTGCCCGGCCCTACGGTAATTTTCTGGCTTTTTGCCCAGTTTACGAAATCAGCTACTATAAGAATATACTTTTCATAACCTTTTTTGATAATTATAGACAGTTCGTATTCTGCTCTTTTTTTAATTTCTTGAGATACGGTTTTATATCTTTTTTTGAGCCCTTCATACACTCTCTTCGTAAAATACTCTCCGGAAGCTTTATTTTCGGGTACTTCAAAAACAGGCATTATCCATTGCCCCAATTTTATTTCAACATTACACATATCAGCTATTCTTGCTGTATTTTCTATTGCTTGAGGGTTTTGTAGGAATAAGCCGACCATTTCTTCTTTACTTTTAATGTAGAAATCCGGAGACGATATCATCGACAATCTCCTATTGGTATCATTTAAGAAGGTCTGAGTTTGGATACACAGTAAGACTTCCTGAGCCTCAGCATCTTGTTGGTTTATGTAATGATTATCATTGGTAGCTACAATGGGAATGCTTAGCTTCTTAGATAAATCCAGCAGTTTTTCGTTTAGCAAGTCCTGGTCTTTAACATCCAGGTGTTTCTGGAGTTCAAGAAAAAAATTGCCCTCTCCGAATATCTCATTTAGTTTCTTAGCTCTTGATACTGCCGTTTCATCTTGACCGAGAATTAAAGGTTCTGATACATATCCGTTGACACAAGCAGAAAGACATATGAGCCCTTCGCTATGTTCGTTTAAAAGCTCCATGTCACTTCTTGGCCTATAATAATATCCTTCAAGATTTGATATGGATATTATTTTCATTAAATTTTCGTAGCCTTTCTCATTCTTTGCAAGGAGTACTAAGTGGTTAGAATCTCCGTCCACTCCTGCCTCTTTATCGTGTCTTGACCTTTTGCTTACATAAATTTCGCATCCTATTATTGGTTTTATTCCTTGTTCCAAACATTCCTTGTAGAATTTTATGGTTGCATACATATTTCCGTGGTCTGTTATGGCAAGTGCTTTCATGTCTAGCTCTTTTGCACGCCTTACCATATCCGTTACCTTGGAAAGTCCATCCAATAAAGAAAAGTCACTGTGGTTATGAAGGTGAACGAAGTCAATCATTATTTTTCGACAGTTAAACTGTCATTACTTCTTGTTTATTACCTCAACTATTATCTTAGGGTCGACTCTTTCTTTTAGTTTTTTTATTGTGTTGCCTACCAAAAATTGTAAGACTTGAGTTTTACCATCCTTATAATCCTTAAAGGCCTGAGGATTTTCATTTAGAACTTCCCCTACGGCTTTTATTATCTTGTCTGTATTTATTTTACCATAACTAGACGTTTTAATAATGGATTTAATTAAGCTTGAGGGTAAGGTTTCTTCCATGTTAATTTTTTTATTAATTATAAGATTGGCAATCGTTTTTGGTTTAATATTGTCCTTACTGCCAGCTCTTACAGCTCCTTCAAAATAGTCGGCCGTTTCTTTTTCTCTTATTAGAATTTGCGTATCATATCCTGTTAATCCGTATTCTTTGATAAATCTTTCTTTTTTAGAGTTAGGGAGCTCAGGTATTTGTTTTTTAATGTTTTCCAAGTCTTTTCTTGTCCATCTTATCGGAGGTATATCCGGTTCAGGGAAATATCTGTAATCGCTTGATTCTTCCTTAACTCTCTGCATTATTGTTTTTTGTTTTGCCTCATTCCATCCTCTTGTTTCTTGGGCGGGCGTTTCGTCTTTTTTTAGAATTTCAGATTGTCTTTTTATTTCAAATTCAATCGCTTTCTCAACAAACCGGAAAGAGTTAATGTTTTTTACTTCGACTTTATAATCCGGTAATTCAGTTTTGACTTTTGGATTTTGACTTTTTAGTTTTAGAACCGATATGTTTGGCTCGAGCCTCATGTCTCCTTTTTCCATATCAGCATTTGATATTCCCAAATATCTTACAATTTGCTGGAGTTTTTGGAGATAATCTTTTACATCTCCTGCATTATCAAAATCAGGTTCTGTAACTATCTCAACCAGAGGCACACCCGATCTGTTGAAATCTATCAGAGTGACATTTTCACCACTTACCGATCCGTGAGTGAGCTTGCCGGTGTCCTCTTCCATATGAACTCTTCTAATTCTTATTCGTTTAGAATTTTTATTTTTGAATTTTGAATTTATTTGTGATTTGGAATTTGAGATTTGAGAGTTTAAATCAATGTATCCATTGATCGCGAATGGCTTATCGTACTGGCTTATCTGATAACCTTTGGGAAGATCGGGGTAGAAATAATTTTTTCTGTCAAACTTGGAAAATAAAGGTATGTTGCAGTTAAGAGCCATTCCAAGCATTACGCACCATTTAATTGCGGTTTTATTTGGAACGGGAAGAGTCCCGGGAAGCCCAAGGCAAACAGGACAAGTATGAGTATTTGGTTTTTTTCCGAAATAATCGGCGGAGCATCCGCAAAACATCTTTGATTTTGTTTTAAGTTCAATATGAACTTCAAGCCCAATTACAGGTTTCATAATCCCGATTCCTCTACTGCTTTTCCAACTTGAAATAATCTTCCTTCAGAGAAATGAGGGCCTAGAATTTGCATACCTACGGGCAAACCATCAACTAAGCCAATCGGGACCGAAAGCCCCGGGATCCCTGCGAGATTTGCAGTCACCGTATAAATGTCTGTTAGGTACATCGCTAGAGGATCATCGGCCTTTTCCCCTATTTTCCATGGAAGGGTGGGGGACACGGGAGCAATAATTACATCTACTTTTTTAAAAGCTTCATCAAAGTCTTTTTTAATGAGGGTTCTTATCTTCATCGCTTTTTTATAATAGGCATCATAGTATCCGGAAGACAAAACATAAGTTCCTAGTATTATTCTTCTTTTTGCTTCATCTCCAAAATTCTGCCTTGCGGAACCGTACCTTATCCCGTCATACCTTGCAAGATTTGAGGAAACTTCAGCGGGTAGGATTATGTAGTAGCATGCAATTGCATATTCCGTATGAGGGAGAGAAATAATTTCTATTTTCGCTCCCCGGGATTCTAAATATCTTACTTCTTTTTCTATTTTTTCTTTTATTCTTTTGTCCAACCCTTTCGAAAAATATTCTTTCGGCATTCCGATTCTTATTCCTTTAATGTTTTTTTTAAAATAACTTGAATAATCTTCAACCTTCTCATTGGGAGTGGTTCCATCATATGGATCTTTGCCCGCGGTAATAGAAAGAATTAATGCTGATTCCTCGACATATCTCGTGAAATGGCCAATACTGTCAAGAGAAGACGCCATAGCGATCACCCCGTATCGAGAAACCCTTCCGTAAGTGGGTTTTAGGCCTACAACATTACAAAAACTTGCAGGAAGTCTTATGGAGCCTCCGGTATCGGTTCCCGTTGAGGCAAAGCACATATTAGCCGCAACTGACACGGCTGATCCCGAACTTGATCCTCCTGGCACATAATCTTTGAGGTAAGGATTTTCTGTGGGACCGTAATCTGAGTTTTCTCCGCTTGAACCGTGTGCCCAAGCATCGCAATTGGTTTTGCCTAGTATTATTGCACCGGCGTTCTCAAGCTTTTTTACTGCCGTTGCTGAGTATTGAGGAATATAATCATCTAAAACTTTAGAGGCTGCTGTGGTTCTTATTCCTTTCGTAAGATACATGTCTTTGATAGAAATAGGAACTCCCAGGAGAGGTAGGTCAGCTCCTTCTTTTATTTTTTTATCAGCTTCCTTTGCTTTTTCAACAGCTTCTTTCTCGCAAACAGTTATAAAAGCGTTAAGATTTTTGTTATCTTCTATTTCCCGTAAGCAATCTTTTACGACACTTTCTGAGGAAAAATGTTTTTTCTTTAAGCTTTCTCTGAGTCCTTGAATTGTATAAGCGGAGTAATTCATAAAACTTTTTTAACCTTAAACAGACCATTATGCTTACTTTTTGCGTTTGATAGAGCTTCATCCTGGGAAAGGGAAGGTTTGGGATGGTCTTCTCTTGTCACATTTTCAAGACCGGTAATCTGGCTTGTTTCCTCAACGTTTCCTACATCTGTTTCGTTTAATTTCTCTACATATTCAATTATTGAGGCGAGTTGTCTTTCGAATTTTTCTTCTTCATCTCCGGAGAGGGGAAGGTTGGCGAGTTTTGCTACATGCTTAACATCAATTTTCATATTGTTATTATATTGTCTGAACCTATCCTAATCAACAGCCAAACAGGCTTTTAAGTGATTTTAGAGAGAATACTTTCTTTTGCTTTTTGGGAAAGGAGGTCGTCGAGTTTTTCAAGGTTAATTTTCTTCTTATATTTCTTCTCAAGTGCTTTTTCGATGAGCCAGTCGGCGATTTCAGGATTTTTTGGTAGAATTGGACCGTGAAGATAAGTACCAATCGAATTTTTGTAAATTGCCCCTTCCGTTTTATCTTCACCGTTGTTTCCAAAACCCTTTACAACTTGCGCAAATGGTTTTAAATCTTTTCCAAGGCGTGTCCTCCCCCCATGATTTTCAAACCCAATAACAATATCCTTACCAGTCTCGTAGGTTGCGTGCTCGAGACCTGCGAGATTAGTTTTTACAGCTATATTTCCTATTAATCTTTTGCTTCCTTCCCCTGGATGTTCTGTGTATAGATCAAATATACCAAGTCCTTTTATTTCTGTGCCGTCGGCGTCTTTGTAGAATTTACCAAGAAATTGCAAAGCACCGCAAATATAGAGTCCCGGTGTCCCGTCTTCGATTTTGCTCTTTAAAGCCTTAATCTTTTCAGCACGAAAATCTCTTGCGACAATTTGCTGCTGTACATCTTCTGCCCCTCCCATAAACAAAATGTCCAATTCTTCCAGTTTTTTTACTACAAATCCTTCGTTAAGTTTTATAACTTCGGTATTAATGTTTCTCCATTCACACCTTTTTGCTAAAACTATAATATTTCCCCTGTCTCCATATGTACTCATAAGACCGGGATACAACCAACCAATTTTTAAAGAATACTCACTATTTACTGCTGATGATTGGCTGTTTTTCATAGAATGGATTTTCCTGTAAGAATTTTTCGCAAGCCAAGCATAGCTGAGTATGTTGGCAATATATGCAAAGTTTCATTATTGCTTAAGTTTTCAGCCGATTTATCAACTGCCGTCTTTAAGTTTTCATAGATTTTAACTTTTGAATTGTAATTTTGAATTGCGTATTGAATACGCAGGGCCATGTCGTAAGCTCTGTCGCCTGATATTGATACGGATTTAAAGCCTTTTAAATAATCTTCAAAATCCACATCCCAAATCCACGACACGTCCCGACCGTCGGGTATTCTATCATTTAAAACCAGTAAAACATTCCTTGCTTTTAACTCTGTAATTGTCTCCAGGGATTGGTTAAAACTTGCTGGATTTTTTGAAAGGAATATTTGTATGTTTTTGTTATTAAATTTGACGACCTCTTGTCTTCCAAAAGCAGGTTTAAATTCCTTAATGGCTTTGTTAATTTTTTCATTTAATACCCCAAGAGATCTGGCGGCTAAAACGGCAGCATGGACGTTATACTTGTTGTATAAGCCAGGGAGAGGATAGCTAGCATAGCTTTCAAGGTCAGGCTTTGGTCTTTTGAGCCTACAATTATCACAACTCCAATCGCCCAAATGCGAAAATGTAACTGATTCGTATTTTAATTTGCTGCCGCACTTAGGACAATAGGTTGAATCGGATGCGTGATCATGATTTTGTAATTTATTTCCCCTTGCCCCAAAATACTTAACTGTATTTTTTATCCCTTGACCAAAGTAGGCTATTTTGGGATCATCGGCATTTAGAATAAGAGAGGTTTTTGCGTCAATCTCACCCAGAGAATTTCTCCACTTATCTGCGACTAAATTCACTTCACCATATCTATCAAGCTGATCGCGAAATAAATTTAAAAGGACTAAAGCTTTTGGTTTTAAACTATTTAAGAGCAAAGGAAGTGAATTTTCGTCAACTTCAAATATCGCATAATCAAACTTAATCTCTCCAATCAAGTCAGAGTTTTTTATCAAAGACGAAGCGATGCCGTTTAGCAAATTAGCACCGGCTTCATTGTGAAAAACTTTTTTTCCATTTTGTTCAAGAATGGTTTTAATAAGTTTTGAGGTTGTTGTTTTTCCATTGGTTCCAGCAATTAGAATGACCTTTAAATTTTTGTTTTTATTTAAAATGTTTACAATGAAGTTGGCATTTATGTTAAGGGCAATATGCCCGGGCCAAGTCGACCCCGAGCCGATATTTAAGGCCTTGCTAATAAGCATGGAAACTTTACAAATAAAAATTAAAACAAAAATCATAGGGTAATTATACAATGGATTCTTCGATTGCGCTCAAAAAGATTTTGGGGCGAAATCACATTGAGCGGAGAATTTTTATTCTCTCTTCTATCGGAGGGTGGGTGTTAAATAAGCCTGCTAAAAAATTTCTCCCTTTTCTATTTTTAAAGGGGCTGGATATGAAAAGGTGGGCGGTTGCGTTGTTTGCATTTTTCAGGGGGTGAGGATATCTAGCTATTTTTTCAAGTGCTGTGGCAAGACCTTCCGGATAGCGAGTCAAAAGAACCCCCGATGCGTCTGCAAGAAATTCTCTCTTCCGGGAAACTGCAAGCTGGATAAGAACAGCTGCGATAGGAGCAAGTATCGCAAAAATTATACCTATGAGTACCAAAATACCCTGAGAAGAATTCCTTTCATTGTCTCGAGATCCGCCAAACCAAAGGCTTCTCATAAAAAAGTCTGAAACCAGAGCAATAAATCCCACCAGTATTACTACAACAGCCATAAGTCTTATGTCAAAGTTTTTGATATGAGAAAGTTCATGAGATATTACTCCCTCAAGTTCGGTTTTTGAAAGTTGGTCTAAAAGCCCCGTTGTCACAGCAACC
>Ga0209541_10008481_pt1 | contig 16917 bp, 17 predicted proteins | sample RifCSPlowO2_01_FD_184027 | JGI IMG/M metagenome (GOLD analysis project Ga0209541, IMG submission 184027) | Groundwater microbial communities from Rifle, Colorado - Rifle CSP2_plank lowO2_0.1 (SPAdes) (version 2) | ecosystem: Environmental > Aquatic > Deep subsurface > Groundwater | place...
CCCGTTTTCGTCAATGTTGGCAAGGTGGCGGGACAAATAGGATGCAAATTATCCGCAGTTCTCCGTTTATTATACAGGACAATTCTATGGAATTGTTCTATCGGCAAAAGTGGGCAACCAGATGAGGTCAGGGGAATAATCATGGAATAATCATCAAGTAAGAATGCCCATGCCTTATTTGTTTGCCCCAATGTTGCAATAGGCGCTGCCTGCAGGACTAAGAAGTTGCGTTTCCCGCACCATTCTTTGACAGCTGTAAAAGAATGGTGCGGGAAATCAGAAAAATACCCACGGGGATACACGCTGAATCGGGAATGCAGTGTCTAGAGGAAACATGTGCTGGGCGGGATTTTTCTGCTATCATAAGCCGATGCCCCGAACCAATATTCTCACAGCCCCTTTCCTACAGTTCTTTTCTAATTCCCACCATTATTATCAACCTAGCTGGGGCGAAATTCGCTGAGTATGATACGGGGTAAACAACGACTTTTAACCGGCCTCCAGCCATCGGGCGCGCTTCACATAGGTAATTATTTCGGCGCACTGAAGCCGTTCGTGGAACTCGCGAGAGAGCACGAGAGCATGCTCATGATTGCCGATTATCATGCGCTTACGACAATCAAAAATCCGGTACAGCTGCAAGCAAACATAATGGATGCGGCGCGGGATTATCTTGCGGCGGGGATTGAGCCGAAGAAAGTAATCGTCTTCAAGCAGTCGGATGTGCCGGAGCACATGGAACTTGCGTGGATATTCCAGTGCCTAGTATCGGTTTCATTTCTTGAAATGGCACATGCATACAAAGACAAGCTAGCGCAGGGGCTGGAGGCGAACGCCGGCCTTTTTGCGTACCCGATGCTAATGGCGGCCGACATATTGCTCTACGACACCGACGTCGTCCCTGTGGGCACCGACCAGCGCCAGCACGTGGAATACGCGCGCGAGGCGGCAAGCAAATTCAATAATGCCTTCGGCGCAACGTTCAAGGAGCCGAAAGAAAGGATTTTGCGCGATGTCGCGATTGTCCCCGGAACGGACGGCAGAAAGATGAGCAAGAGCTATGGCAACACGATTCCGCTTTTCGGGACGAAAGATGAAATCAGGAAATCTATAATGGGCATATTGACGGATTCAAAAGGGGAGAGCCCGGAGAACGTGTATGCAATTCATGCGCTTTTTAAGAGCAAGGAGGAACTCGCTGTTATATACAAGGCCAACAAGGGAAATTACAAGGCTCTCAAAGAGATACTGATAGAAGACATGGAGGCATATTTTGCTCCGATGCGGGAGATGCGCGCGAGCATAACTGATGCGGAGGTAAAGAGGGTATTAAAAGACGGCGGGGAAAGAGCCCGTGCTTTGGCTTCGGTTAAGATGCAGGATGTCCGGCGGAAAGTCGGCGTAACAATATGAAGTCCCAATCTGCAAATGATACGAATACCACAAATTGCTACAAATACACTTTCCCTCCATTCGTAGCTATTTGTAGATTGGGATACATTTGTAGATTGGCACATAATTATTAGTAGATTGGAATAAATTCGTAGATTGGAACATAAACAAGATATGAAAAACCGGGTATTAATAAAAGACCTGCGAAATAATATCGGAAAAACCGTTATAATCGCCGGATGGGTTTCAGTGCGCCGCAATCAGGGCAAGTTGGTCTTCTTTGATTTCCGCGACGCGAGCGGCACCATTCAAGGAGTCGTCCTGCCTGCATCTAGCTCTATGGAAGCAGCAAAAACACTGCGTCCGGAATATGTCGTCTCCGTCAGCGGGGAGGTCGTCAAGCGAGCGAAAAAGAATGCCCAGGCGGGGAAAGAGAATGGCGATCTGGAATTGCGCATAGAAAACATCGCAACTCTGAACACTTCGGAAACGCCGCCATTTGACGTAACCGCCGACACGTCAGGCATAGGAGAGGAAACGCGTCTGGAATACCGCTATTTTGACCTACGCAGCGAGCGCATGCAAAAAAATATCCGCATGCGGAGCGAATTTGTCCGCAGGGTCCGGGAATTTCTTTTCAAGAATTCATTCGCCGAAATTGAAACGCCGCTCCTTACGGAATCCACTCCGGAGGGCGCGCGGGATTTCGTGGTGCCGTCGCGGCTCCACCCCGGCAGTTTTTACGCGCTTCCGCAATCGCCCCAGCAGTACAAACAGCTCCTTATGGTTGCTGGGTTTGAGAGGTATTTCCAAATCGCGCGTTGCATTCGCGATGAGGACCTCCGCGCAGACCGCGGGTTTGAACACTCGCAGGTGGATATAGAGATGTCGTTCGTGGAACAGAACGACATCATGAACCTCGTAGAGGAAATGATGATAGAAACGAGCGAGGCGATGGGCTTCACGCTCAAGCAAAAACCATTTCCGAGATTTACCTACGCGGAAGCGATGGAGAAATTCGGCGCGGATAAATTTGATCTGCGGAGCCCGGAGGAAAAGGAAAGGGGGGCGCTCGCGTATGCCTGGGTATACAAATTCCCGTTCTTTGAGAAGACGGATGCGGGCGCGTGGATATTCACTCACAACCCGTTTTCCAAAGCAATAGATGAGCACGCGGAGTGGCTTGTGAAGAAAGAGCGTGTTGGCGAAATTCTCACCTCGCAGTACGACCTCGTATGCAACGGGTATGAAACCGGCGGCGGAAGCATCCGGGAACATGACCCCAAACTCCTAAAGAAAGCCTATGAAATAATGGGCTACTCCGATGCCGACACAGAAGAACGCATCGGCCACATGCTGAAAGCGTTCCGCTACGGGGCGCCGCCGCACGGCGGCATTGCTCTGGGGATAGAGCGGCTCCTGATGACGCTCACGGGCGAGCAGTATTTGCGCGAAGTACAGGCATTCCCGATGACGCGCGGCGGCCAGACAGCGGTCATGAAGGCGCCAAAGCCGCTGACCCCGGAACAGCTTAAAGAACTGGGGCTAGAAATTACGAAACAGTCCAGCAAGAAAAATCCGAAATCCGAAATCCGAAAAAATCCAAAATATGCAAAGGCAAGAAAAAAATAAAAACAATAAGAAAGCGGCTATCTGTTTTGGATTTGGAATTTATGATTTTCCACACTTTTCGAATTTCGTGCTTCGTGCTTCGAATTTTTAAACAACAATGACCGCGTTCACCATCGCAACCGAGAAATTCAACGGTCCTCTTGAGGCCCTCCTTAATCTGATAGAGGAACGCAGACTGCCCATATCCGATATATCGCTCGCGGATGTAACCGACACGTATCTGGCGTATGTGGAGAAATTGCCGTCCCTGCCTCTCGGCGAAACCGCGCAATTCGTTCTGGTCGCCTCAACGCTCCTCCTCATAAAATCGCGTACGCTTTTGCCCATGCTTGAACTTTCGTCCGAAGAGCGCGAGAGCGTGGAGGAACTGGAGCGCCGGCTTGCCCGCTACGCGCTTATCCGCAAATCCGCGCGCATCCTGCGGAAAGAATGGGGGAAAAACCCGCTTCTTTTCCCGCGCCGCGCGCCCAGCCCCTACCCTGTGTTTGCCCCCGGGCGAACCACATTCCAGATGGTGAACGCGGCGGCCATGCGCCTAGTTAGTATTTTGCCCAAGATTGAACAGACGGCGAAAGCGCTCGTTGCGCCTGTTTTGGCGCTTGAGGATGTCATCGTGCGGCTGGAGAAACGGCTTCTAGGGGCAGTGCGCGCCCGTTTCAGCGAATTGACGAAGTTTGCGGACAGGCATGAGACAATTGTTTATTTTCTTGCCATGCTGGAGCTTGTGCGCGGAGGTTCTGTAAGCGCGACGCAGGAGCGCATCTGGAGCGATATTACGCTTGAGGCGGAGTCGCTTGCCGCGCCGCGATATGGCTCGCAATAAAGGCATGAAATCCCAATCTACAAATGATACGAATACTGCGAATGGCTACGAATATGCGATGCCGCTCATTTGTAGTTATTTGTAGATTGGAATAAATTTGTAGATTCGCACATACTATGGACTCCGAAAACAAAAAAGAAACAGGGGCTAACATCAGCGAACTCGCGGCGCGCGCGGAGGCTTTTTTATTTTCGGAAGGGGAGCCGCTCCCTGCGCGCAGATTGAAACAGTTTTTGGAATGCACGGATGCCGAGCTGGATTTGGCGCTCCAAGAACTCGCTCACAGGCGGGAGGGAAGCGGAATCTCCCTTGTGCGCGCGCCGAATGAAATCGGCCTCGCCGTCTCGCCTTTATGCGCGCTCCAAATCCGCAAAGAGCAGGAAAAAGAGCTTGAGCGCGAGATAGGGGATGCGGGATTGGAAGTCCTCGCGATTCTCTTGTATCGCGGACCGTCCACACGCTCGCAGATTGATTATATACGGGGCGTCAACACAAGCAGCACGCTGCGCACGCTTCTCTCGCACGGCCTCGCAGAGCGCGCGGGCAACCCGGAGGACGCGCGCGAATACATATATAGCCCGACTGCCGAACTTCTTGCGCATCTTGGCGCCGCAGACATCAGAGATTTGCCCGATTATGCCGCCATAGCCCCCGAACTGGCCGCCTTTGAAAAATTGGAGGGGATGCGCGAATCACAAGAGTAAATCCCGCACTATTCGCATATGACCGAAGAACAAACATTAAGTTCAACGCCGGAAACACGCCTTGTCTTCAACGGGGCGGCGCAGCCACTGATTGAACAATTCATATCCGCCGCAGAGACAGAATCCGCAAGCCGGTTGGGGCCGGCGCTGCCGTCCCTCGCGCTCGTTCTCTTTCTATTGGGCGCTGTTGCGGTTACTCTGGAATACGAATATACAAAACATGCGCCTCGGCTTGCGCAATTGGCGTCTGCCGCAGTTGCGGGAAATTCATTCGGAGAAATAGAACTGACGGCTAAAGCCGCGATAGTGGAAGACTTGGTCAACGGCAGAACGCTTTACGCGAAAAATCCGGATATACAACTGCCTCTGGCATCGCTTACAAAAGTGGCGCTTGTGCTCGCGATAAGCGAGGCGCTTCTGCCGGAAGAAATTATCACGATTCCTTACGACACGGCGCCCAAGGGAAGCGCCGAGCGCCTTGCCAAAGGCGAAAAGTGGCCGGTGCGGGATATAGTTGACTTTACGCTCATCGCGTCTTCAAACGCCGGCGCGGAAATACTCGCTTCCGCGGCGGATGAAGCGCTCCGCTCGCGCTATTCGGAAGCACCGGAAGGACAGGCGGCGCTCTGGCGCATGAACAAAATAGCCGAGGAACTGGGACTCTCGCACACCTACTTTCTGAACGCGAGCGGGCTTGACGTAAGCTCCACTCTTTCGGGCGCCTACGGCTCAGCGAGCGATATGGCGGAACTCTTTTCTTATGCGGCCGCATTAAACCCCGGCGTTTTCGGAGGAACGGCGGAAGACGGGATTCTTCTGACCGCGCCCAACGGCAGTGCAAAAACAAGAGCGTTTAACACCAATGAGGCGCTCGGGAGCATCCCCGGGCTTATAATGGGCAAGACCGGAATCACCGACCTCGCCGGAGGGAATTTGGCGATTGTGTTTGATGTGGGTTTGGCGCATCCTATTGTTGCGGTCGTCCTAGGCTCAACCCGCGAAGAGCGCTTCAATGATATGAGGATGCTCATATCCGAAACACAGCGGGTAATCTCGCAACCGGAGAAGGCAATATAAATTATGTTTAACGACATTGTCCGCGTACTTGTTCCCGCGACCGCGTCCTTCGCCGTGGGCATCACGATTGCCCCCGTACTCGCGCATTATCTTTACAAGTACAAAGCATGGAAAAAGAGCCCCGGGAAAAACGCGCTTGACGGAACCCGCGCGCAAGAATTCAACCGCCTGCACGAGGAGAACGAAACCCGCGCCCCGCGCATGGGCGGCATAATAGTGTGGGCGTCTCTTTTGATTACGATTATCGGAATTGCCGTTGTCGCAAAATTCGTCCCGAGCGCGGAAATATTAAACTTGAATTTCTTAAGCCGCAGCCAGACATGGATACCGCTTGCGGCGCTCCTAATCGGCGCATTCGCGGGGCTCGTTGACGACCTGCTTGTAATTCGCTCCAGAGGCGAAGGATTGCCCCTTCGTCTGCGGCTTCTCGTCGTCGTAGTTCTTTCATGTTTTATCGGATGGTGGTTTTGGGCGAAGCTCGGGGTAGATGTCGTGGGCGTGCCGTACGCCGCGCCGTTTTTTATAGGGTGGCTGGTAATACCGCTTTTCGTAGCCATGTCCCTTGCCTTATACGCAAGCGGGGTGATAGACGGAATTGATGGCCTGTCCGGAGGCGTTTTTGCGTCTGTTTTCGCCTCTTACACGATTATCGCTTTCGTTCAGAATCAGATAGACCTGGCCGCGTTTTCGGCGGCCATCTTGGGAGGCCTGCTCGCCTTCCTTTGGTTTAACGTCCCGCCGGCGCGATTCTACATGTCGGACACCGGGACCATGGGGCTCACGCTAACTATCGCCGTAATAGCTTTCATGACGGACAGCTTGGGCGGCGGAATCGGCATCACAGTCCTCCCGATAATCGGCGGCCTGCTTGTAGCAACCGTCGCATCCGATATCGCGCAGGTCGTTTCAAAGAGATTTTTCGGAAAGAAAATCTTTCGCATCGCTCCCTTGCACCACCATTTTGAGGCAATCGGATGGCCCGGCTACAAAGTGGTTATGAGATACTGGATTCTCTCCGTCATATTCGCTTTCGCCGGAGTGATTATCGCGATTACCGGCGTCTTAAATGCGTGATGAGACAGCGCGCACATATTGACAAGCCGCTCGCACTGCTTCTGTTCATGCTCGTTTCAGGCGGGGCGTTGATATTCGCATCCGCAGCTTTCGGATTGCTCGCCCGTGGCTCCGAGAACATCTCTTCGGTTGTGTTCAACCATCTGGTTCTTGGGGTTGGAATCGGGGTTGCTGCCCTCGTCTTGGCGAGCACCGTCAAATACAGCCGGTGGAGAAGCGCGGCTCCGTATATTTACGTCCTCGCGCTTATAGCGACTGCCCTTGTTTTTGTTCCGAATATCGGAATGGAATTCGGGGGCGGACGCAGATGGATAAATGTTCTTGGCCTTTCATTTCAGCCCGCCGAGACTCTGAAGATAGGCGCGGTGATTTTCGCGGCGGCATATTTTGCCGCGGTTCATCCGCGCATCCAATCCATCCGCTATGGACTTGGCGGGCTACTGGGAATTCTCGCCGTACCTTCGGCGATTCTTATTCTCCAACCGGACATAGGCACTTTGGGCATCGTCATCGCGGGCGTATTCGCCGTTTATCTGGCCGCCGGCGCGCCATGGCGGCATGTGCTTGTCGTCTTGTGCATAATCCCGATTGCTTTGGGCGTCTTGATGCTCTGGAAGCCGTACATTAAGGACAGAGTGGTCACATTCATACATCCCTCGCAAAATAGCCTGGCGGAAGGATATCAAATACGGCAATCCCTTATTGCCATCGGCTCCGGCGGACTCACGGGAAGAGGGTTCGGCCAAGGAGTGCAGAAGTTCACTTATCTGCCGGAGCCGATGGGGGATTCAATATTTGCCGTGGCCGCCGAGGAGCTCGGCTTTGTGGGCGGAGTGTTCATCGTTCTCTTGTTTCTACTGTTCGCCCTGCGCGGATTCAGTATCGCGTCCCGCGCGCCGGATTTATTCGGAGGATTGCTTGCAGTAGGCATTTCCAGCTATCTTGGCGCCGAGGCATTCGTCAACATTGCGGCTATGCTTGGAATTATTCCTCTGACCGGCATCCCGCTTACGTTCATAAGCCAAGGCGGAAGCGCGATGATGATTTCGCTTGCGAGCGCCGGAATTCTTTTGAATATATCCAAATATTCCGGCGCGGGCCGGTAGGCGGGCACCGCGCGTGCTAAAATATCACAATGCGCATAGTGCTCACAGGCGGAGGCAGCGGCGGGCATTTCTACCCGCTCATCGCCGTTGCTGAAGCTCTGGAAGACATCTCAAAAGAGAGGCGGCTTATAGAGCCGGAGCTGTATTATTTCGGACCCGAGCCGTTTGACCGCGTTGCGCTCGCAGAACATGACATAACTCATAAGAGCATCGGGTCGGGACGCATCCGTTATTACAGAAGCGTTCTTAATTTCTTCGGACTTTTTAAGACGCTCCTCGGGGTTTTCAAGGCAATAGCGGAGGTTTTCAAGATTTATCCAGACGCGGTTTTTTCAACCGGCGGGTTCGCCGCGTACCCGACGTTGGTTGCGGCGCGCGTTCTGCGCATTCCGGTAATAATATATGACGCGGACGCCGCTCCCGGGCGGGTGTCCCTATGGTCGTCAAAGTTTGCCCTCTGGATTGCGGTCGCGCACCCCGATGCCGCATCCAAGTTTCCGGAAAAGGTCCGGCATTTGATAGCGCGCGTTGGGCACCCGATAAGGAAAGAGATTGAAAGCCCTGCGAGGGAAGGGGGGCACGAATTCCTGAAATTAGAAGATGCGGTGCCGACAATTTTTGCCACGGGCGGCTCTCAAGGCGCGGTAACGATAAACAACACCATCATTGACGCTTTGCCGGCTCTGGTTGATAAATACAATATCGTGCATCAGACCGGAACCGCCAATCTGGATGAAACCGCGCGGGTGGCGCGTCTGGTCCTGGATAAAAACCCGCACGTCAACCGCTACCGCCCGTTCGGCCTTCTGAACACTCTGGCTCTGCGGATGACAGCCGGGATTTCTTCCCTGATAATCGCCAGGGCCGGAAGCGGCACCATATTTGAGATTGCAAGCTGGGGCATTCCCTCAATACTGGTCCCGATTCCGCAGGATGTTTCCCACGACCAGACCGAGAATGCGTTCTCGTACGCCCGCGCAGGGGCATGCGTCGTCATTGAACAGCAGAATCTGACGCCGCATCTTTTGCTTGCGGAAATTGAGCGCATAATTAACAACCGGGAATTGCGGGATAAAATGTCCTCGTCCGCGCGCAATTTCGCCCGTCCGAACAGCGCCGGAAAAATCGCGAGAATAATAATAGAGACGGCGATTGAACACGAGCCGGCGTAGCGCGGCAGTATAATTTCGGCTTATTATTCCAATATGGCAAATTCCAGCGATGTGAGAGTGCGTTTCCCTCCGAGTCCCACCGGTTACTGCCATGTCGGAACCGCACGTATGGCGATAATTAATTTCCTGTTTGCCAGAAAGAATAACGGGGTAATCGTATTCCGAAGCGAGGACACGGACAAAGAACGGAGCCGGCGGGAATTTGAGGACGACATTAAAGATGCCCTGCGGTGGCTCGGACTTGACTGGGATGAATTCTATCGGCAATCGGAACGCATTGAAATTTATAAGAAAGCGCTCCACACTCTGATAGACTCCGGCAAGGCGTATATTTCCGAAGAAGAAAGCAAGAAAGAGGCGGGAACGGTAGTGCGCGTGGTCCGCCTCAAGAATCCGGGACGAAAGATTACGTTCACCGATATCATACGCGGAGAAATAACGTTTGACACCACGGAACTTGGCGACCTGGTGATTGCGCGAAGCGTGGATGACCCGCTGTATCATTTCGCGGTTGTTGTTGACGACGCCGAAATGAAAATCACGCACGTAATCCGCGGAGACGATCACATTTCAAATACACCGCGGCAAATTCTGATTCAGGAAGCGCTCGGGTTTGAGCGCCCGCAATATGTCCATTACCCTTTGCTCCTTGGCGCGGATAAGTCAAAACTCTCCAAGCGTACGGGTGATACGGCGGTAAAAAGCTACAGGGAAGACGGTTACCTCCCAGAAGCGTTTCTGAATTACATAGCAATACTCGGATGGACGCCCAGGTCAGAGAGGGAAATAATGTCGCTTCCTGAAATGGTGAGTGAGTTTGATATTCAGGATTTGCACAAAAGCGGAGCTGTTTTTGATATTGAGAAACTGCGCTGGTTCAACCGCCAGTATCTGCAGAAGATGCCCGAAGACCAATTCGCGAGCGAGGCGCTCTCTGTGATGGAATCATCTCTTGGCTCGCGCAGGGCGGAATGGAATCGGAAAATCGGGGAATCCATACTGAATCTTGCGCGCGAGCGCATACACGCGTGGAAAGATTTGCGGGAGATGATATCGGAAGGCGAGCTGGATTACTTTTTTGCGAACCCGTCTCTTGTAACAGCGGACATACCGGGGAAGGGAAGCGATGCAGTGGCCGCTCTCCGCCACCTTTCTGAATTGCAAAAGCTAATTTCCGCCGTTTCCGCGGACTCCTTTAATGACGCGGAAAAAATAAAGGGCGCGGTTTGGGATTATGCGTCCAAGGAAGGGCGCGGAGCGGTTTTGTGGCCCCTGCGCTATTCGCTTTCGGGCCGCAAGCAATCGCCCGACCCGTTTCAGATAGCTTCCATTATAGGGAAACGCGCCGCCGAAGAGCGCATTGCGGCGGCAATTAAACAGCTTAGCACGCCATGATTCGCAGAAATGGTTCTGCCGCCGTTTTGATTGCGCTAGCGGGGGCGCTTCTTGCTCCTATAATTGCACTGGGGCAGACGGCCGCGGAATTAGAACAGCAGATATCCGACCACAACCGCGAGATTGTCCAGTTGAACGAGGAAATAGCGAAATACGAGGCAGAGCTCGCGAGCGCTTCGTCCAAAAAGCAGACGCTTCAGAACACGATTGACCAACTGAATATCTCCCGCAAGAAAATCACGGCCTCAATAAACGCCACCAAAAAACGAATTGCGACCACGGAGCTTGAAATCAAGCAACTGTCGCAGGGAATCGCGGTGAAAGAGCACTCAATAAAGAATAACAAGGATGGCCTTGCGGAAATGCTGCGACGGCTGAACGCAATAGAGACCGAACCCCTGTTGGTACGACTCTTATCAAAAGACGGTGTGGATACTATATGGGCTGATATTGACGCCATGGCGCAGTTGCAGGTAGCGGTGAGAGACGACATTGCCAAGCTTGCACAGCAGAGAAAATCGCTTACGCAGACGAAAACAACTGCGGAAGGGAAGCGGGCAGACCTTGTAAAACAGCAAAAGACTCTGGCCGCAGAGCAGGGCTCGCTGGACGCGACAAGAAAAACCCAGAGCGAACTCTTGGCGCAGACCAAATCGCAGGAATCCAATTTCCAGGCGATATTGCGACAAAAACAAGCAGAAAAGGTGGCTTTTGAGGCCGCACTTTTTGAGCTTGCCTCAAAGTTGGATTACACACTTGACCCGACGCGCATTCCTCCGGCAGGCAAGGGCATACTCCGTTGGCCATTAGACAACGTTTACATCACCCAGCAATTCGGCAAAACATCCTCCGCAAAACGCCTTTACACCTCGGGTACGCACGATGGCATTGACTTTCGCGCCTCGCTTGCCACGCCGGTGCGCGCCTCGCTTTCCGGGACTGTGATGGATGTCAATCACGGCGCCGTCCAGAATTGCCAATACGGCAAGTGGGTGTTGATACGGCACGGGAATGGCCTCGCAACGCTCTACGCGCACCTGTCTGATATAAGCGTTTCAAAAGGAGCATCGGTAACCACAGGGCAAGTCATCGGCTATTCAGGTAGTACAGGCTACGCCACCGGTCCGCACCTGCACTTCACAGTGTATCTATCGGAGGCCGTCTCGTTCAAGCAATACATCTGCAAGAGCGGAAGATCAGTCACTGTACCAATCGCGCCATTGAACGCCTACCTGAACCCGCTAGATTATCTTTGACAAGCTTCTGGTTTCTAGGGACTAGCTGTTAGGGGAAGGCTATTTTTGCAAACTAAACCTCTACTGCTAGCCCATCGGTAGCGGCCAGAGTGTTCGGAAAGATTTCTCTGGCTTTTCCCTCGGCTGTTTTGCGTTTTTCCAACGTGTCATATAAATGAGCTGCAAAGTGCGTTAGTATGAGTTTCTTCGCTCCGACATCCTTGGCGAACTGTGCCGCCTGAACGGGGTCGGTGTGCCCCCATATATCCGGCTCGGGCGAAACGATGCGGGAACATTCGTGAATAAGAACATCCGCGTCTTTGGCAATCAGCAAACCATTTGGACCTCTTTTGGTGTCTCCGGAGTAAGCAATAGATTTTCCCTCCAGCGAGATACGGAACCCGTGGTCTCCATGGGCGTGGTAAAGCTCGGAAATACGGACCGGAAAGCCGACATCATTGTCTCCGTCACGGAGCTCATAAACGGCGACTTTGGTCTTAAGATTGGAAACATTGGACGTGTTGTTCGCAATTCCTACCGTGTAGGGCGGATTTACGAGCATGTCAAAGTCCTTTTTTCTGTCCTTCGCGACGTATATATCCATTCCTTGTTTAAAGTTGAATTTGCTCAAAGTATGAAATCCAGATACATGGTCAAGATGAAAATGGCTAACAAATAAAGAAATTGGTTTATCCTTCTTTATGTGCTGGTCTATTTGGTAAATACCGTTACCGGCATCAAAAATGACATAGCGGTCTTTACTATCAATAAGAATGCATGGCGTATTGCCAGTCGGGGAAGTGTACCAGCCATTCGTGCCTAGAAAATAGATTTTCATATTATTCAGAATACACCATATGTCAGAATATACACCATCTTGGGGGGCATGCGTTTACATAAATGGATTTGTATCAAATCCCGATACTTCATCTTAAAGTGAAGTATCGGGATATCACCATCCGATGAATTATTTATGAGTAGTTAGTAGTTAGTAGTACGTAGAACATAATAATACGAGTTCGTTTTAATTCACTACCAGCTACTGACCACTGACTACTTATCTACTAACTAGTTCTCGGCCACTCCGTGATATTGATTGCTTTAATCTCAATTCCGGACGCCTTGCGGAGTTTCTTAATGGCTTTTGGCGGAGCAATTGCAGAATGTGGGCTGGCATCAAGCGCTTCTACGAGCCAATTTAAATCTTCCCCCGCGGTAACCCATTTGGTGGGGGAGTAACGGCTCAAATCAAACGGCTTGGAAAACTTCCGCAGAGATTTTGTGCCGTCATCCATAATGTATTCGTGGAAATATGACATCGCTAACTCGCGCACTGTCCTGTAAACAGGATCGCGATACCGGAGTATTGGATGATTGGTTTTACTTATGGCACCCCACAAGCCTCCGCCGGCCGGCGGACTCCGGAAAAGGGCCACAACATGGTCTTCATCTCGGCCTATCGTTACAAGGTCCAACAAAAGCGGTTTTTTGCCGTGATACAGAAGTGCCGCCGCGGCGAAGAGCGCCCCCTCAAAGCAATGTGCTGTACGCTCGCGCATCACGCGCCTCGGCGACATATATGTTTCTCCTGTCGTTTCAAAATTAATCGGAAGCGTGTCCAAATAATCTTGTATCTTTTGTGGAGTATTGAGTCCGGCAAAGACTTTATGCTCGGTGGGGGACAGCACCGCTTTTAACTTGTCTTTGCGCATAGCGTTCATACGTCATCCATTATCAATATCCTTCCCGCCGTGGAATTTCTCGTGGATATCTCGCAACCGCTTGTTCGTAACATGCGTGTATATTTGGGTCGTTGCCACATTTTTGTGTCCCAAAAGCTCCTGGACGCTTCGCAGGTCCGCGCCGTGCGCCAAGAGGTCTGTCGCATACGTGTGCCGCAGAGTGTGGGGAGTAACCTTTTTTGAAATACCCGCAAGCATCGCGGAGCGTGATATCATGAACTGGATATATCGCACGGACAACCGTTTGTTTTCAGGGTCTTTGGAACGCTGATTGATAAAGAGCGGTTTGTATACGTCGCGGCGGGAATCAAGATACGTGCGCAGCCATCGCGCCGAGCGGGGAGAGATGAAGATGGTACGCACATGCTTGCCCTTGCCTATTATGGAGAGTTCAAAGGTGCGCGTTGCACTCTTGTCTTTGAGAAATGATACCTGGTCCGCATCCAGCGATACGAGTTCCGATATGCGCATGCCGGAGGAGAAAAAAAGTTCCATGATTGCACGGTCGCGCAAGCCAGCAGGCGTTGCCGTGTCGGGAATTTTCAGCATGCTATCTACATCGCTCACTTCGAGAAATGAAACGATTTCGTCTGATGTTTGCTTTGCAAGCTTGATTCTTGAAGACGGAAGAGTAGTGATGTCGCGTTCCGCAAGAAAGCCAAGAAGCGCACGCAGAGCTATCAAGTAGTAATTCTGGGATTTCTTGCCGAGATACTCTCTGGAGGGCGTTTTGTAAGTCCTAGCGAGATATAACCGGTAGTCCCAGATATGCTGTGCGGTCAATTCGTGGGGAAGCAGTTTAGAGTTTCCGGTATGCTCAAGCCACTTTGTGAAAAGTCGCAGATACTGCCGATAATTTTTTTGCGTGTTGTTTGATAATCCTTTTTCAACTTCACAATAATCTAAGAACGGAAGGATGTATTCCTTGATAGGGAGGATGCCAGTCGAGCTATGCATACGGCAATTTTAGCATATGGTACACATACGTACAATATACGTTAAACGCATCTGTGGATAATGTACTAGACCACGAAAGGCCACGACCGCTTCCCCGGCTATCAACAAAAATATCAACGATTCCATACGGCCGTATGGAATCGTTGATATGACAGATGAATCGGAGTCGCAGGCCGACACTGGAAATAATATGTGTCACCCAATACATGTTGCGGGGAACTCACACCGCCATGCGCGATACTCCATACGCCGCGATTTGCATTTTCTCACTACCCCTCCCCTATTTCCACGGAATCTCAAATTCCTCAAATTCGGGCAAAAGTTTTCGTCCGTACAAAAGACGCGCAATTACTTCTGCGTGCGACAAAGCGCCGGTGAGCGCATTGTGCGGAGATGGTTCTTCCGGAATCCCGCAGTAGTTAAGTACTGCATCCAAATCAAGTGCTGAACGGCGATGTTTTACAGGCGGTTGAATCCCCCTTTCTATCATGTGCATATAGCAAAGAGAGTGCGTGTCTATGGTGCGGTACGCAAATTGCCAATTTGTGTGGCCCGCGCGCTCCGCGGCCGCTTTTAGGAAATCACGGTCAAAAGAAACATTTTGTCCGGCAAGAGTCCTCTCTTCCACACTCTCGCTCCAGTGCAAAAAGGCGTGTATCAAATCGCCTTCGCTTTGTTTCTTCGGGTCGCTAATTTGCTTTTTGGTAAATCCGTTCACCTCAAGCGCTTCGTCCATGATGTGCGCGCCGTCCCACACGCGACACTCTTCATAAAACCGGTTGGTCGGATTCGCAAAGTCCAACGCTCCCACCGACACGATGGAATGTTTCTTTGGCTCTGTTCCCGATGCCTCAACGTCAATGACTAGCATGTTAGAGATTCTTAACGAATGATAATGAGTTTAGAAGCTCTTACATCCCTCCCCAATTTAGTATCCGTTCTCATGTGTTAATTTTGCGATTCCGCTGAGACTGTCTTAACAGTATATCAAATTTGAGAGATGGTTGCGTGATACTAAATTGGGGAGGGATTAGAAAAATATAGTCGCTTCGCTTCTTATTTTTCTAATCCCCTGCAATTCTTGGCCGGAGAATAGCCCGCTTGCCGTGCCTTCTTCTCGCTAGCGAACCATACCTGATTCTGCGGGGCGATCTTGGCGGCGGATGCGCACCACGGGAAATAGTAGGCACTTCCCGTGCGGGATGCCACTATGAGGCCCCCTATGTTCATGCCCCGCGGTTCTGCGATTGTTGGTACGTTTGTGATTGATACAGGGGCACGAACGCTTTCCAACACCGATAAACGGCCCAATCCAAAGGAAGCAAAACCTATAAGAAATATAATCACAATCAAACCCCAGTCGCCTATCACAATATCGGCCCAATTCTTGATTTTATTAGTAAAATCACGAAGCATAGCGTAGTAGATTTTACTATACCCCGTTAAATCCCGTTCTGCATCCTGCAGACGGGACAACTTGAATTATATCGGCACATAATGTATATTACTGGGAACTTGAGTAGGGATGCTGATACGGCTATCACATTTCATAGCATATCAAGTTGTATTTAACAGGGTGTAAGTTGTTTCTAAACTCGCTTACGCTCATTAAGAAAAACTAACATGGCCCATACAAAAGCAGGAGGGACAGCGCATAACCTGAACGATTCAAATCCGAAGTACCTCGGAGTAAAACGCTCCGACGGACAAAGGGTCGGAGTTGGAGAAATCATCGTCCGCCAGCGTGGGACAAAAATATTGCCCGGAAGAAATATCGGGGTGGGCACAGACCACACGCTTTTTGCGATGTCTGAAGGAACTGTGCGATTCCGCTCCAAGAGAAAAATGGATTTTGACGGGCGCTCCAACCTCCGTCGCGTGGTAGACGTAGTTTAACAAAGTCACATTCGTTGCGTCTGTAAATTTCAATGTCTACACAATTACACCATGGTGTAATTGTGTAGACATTCCTAAATTGCCCTCACCTCAATCGTTGCAACGGCTCGGTGACGCCCGAGTTTTATTTCAACTTTAAAGATTCCGGCCCTCTTTATCGGCTCGTCTAAAACGACGGCTCTTTCGCCGATATCCTGATTGTATTTCTTCGCGATTTCACCGGCGATTTTCTTTGCGGAAATGCTTTCATACGGGTGCCCCGATTCATTCATTCGCACTTTCATAACAATTGAATCGGCAGAAAGCGCTTGAGCCAGCTTCTCAAATTGGGCGTCATGAATCTGCGCTTGCGCTTCGGAGGTTTTCTGCCGTTTATCATGCTCTGCAAGATTTTTGGATGACGCCTCCTGCGCCAAGCCGCGCGGAATGAGGAAGTTGAGGGCGTACCCGTCCTTGACCTCCATAACGCCATCCCGCCTCCCTACCCTAGCCACATCCTTAAGCAAAATAATTCGCATAGTTCGTAGATCGTAGTCCGTAGTCCGTAGAAATGCAAATCACTTCGTGTGCGTTCATTGTTACTACGTACTACGTTCTACAAACTACGCACTAGTTCTATTGCTTTATCCAATTGCGGGTCCCGTTCTGCTTTAGTGTCCTCATCCGTCATTTTAACTTCCACATCTGGCACTATGCCGGTATTCGGGATTTG
>Ga0209541_10008482_pt1 | contig 16916 bp, 21 predicted proteins | sample RifCSPlowO2_01_FD_184027 | JGI IMG/M metagenome (GOLD analysis project Ga0209541, IMG submission 184027) | Groundwater microbial communities from Rifle, Colorado - Rifle CSP2_plank lowO2_0.1 (SPAdes) (version 2) | ecosystem: Environmental > Aquatic > Deep subsurface > Groundwater | place...
TACCGTTTTAAAAAGAAGGATTAATTTTTTTACTAAAAATGCACAATTTTAAATTATAATTTTGCCGTAATATTGCACATTATTAAATTATACTTGACACTTCTTTCCTAACTCATCCCCAATTTTACATAGACAAGTGGTAAATCAAGGCACAATTCAAAAAAATGCTCAAGGAGTATATTACCTGATGGTTGCTGATTCATCACTTTGGAAGCTGAAAGTTAAAACAAATAATATTAATCTTTCTGATTTAGTAGGTAAACAAGTTATAGTTACAGGAAACTTAACCAAAGAGAAAAATCTAATTGAAGTATCAGAAGTTATTATATCTGAGCAAGAATCTCAATCCTCATCAAATTCAACACCAGCTCCAACATCCATTACTGTCCCTAATCCTCCCAATACCCCAAATATCCCAAATCAAGATTTACTCCCTAAACTATATTCAGGTTTACAATGGGATCTAACACAAAGAAAAGTATTGTTATTCACCTCAGGTAAAAGAAGGATAGAGCAGGAAGGAGTGTATATGGAATCGGCTCAAGTTAATACTTACCCTCAAGACTTTGCTGATTATTACACTGCTCAGTTAACAAATTCCGGTTTTAAAGAAACTCTAAATTCCTCTGATCCTAATGGGACTACTGTTACTTATGCTAAAGATGATTTATTCCTAACCTTTGGTGTTAAGAATGTATTTTCTGGTTCAGGAGATAACAAGAAGATAACAGGGTATAAAGCCTTTATTGAACATAACTAATGAAGCAACAATCCAAATTAAAATCTATCTTTAGAGCGCTTGGTAAGCTTAATGAGAAATATACAATCCAACTGACTATCCCTGCCAGAACTCTCATAGTTGCTGTTTTAATCCTGATGGCTTTAACAGGTAAAGTAGGAGCTGCTATTGCTTTATGGATAGCAGCTTTTTTGGTTATTATTTTCATAATACCTGATGATTATTTTGAAAGATGAGCAAATTAATTACAGTTTCAGAGAATTTACTTCAGGATATATTGCCTTATGTTAAAAAGGCTCCTTTGGAGAAAAAGATCAAGGATTTAATAGAAAATACAGGAAAATACCAAACCCAAAATATTGGCTATTTTCCTAAGAAAGCTACAGTAGAACGGATTGTTGATGGTGACACCATAGTTTTGGCAAATGGTTCTATTGTACGTTATGTTGGCATTACTTCCCCTGAAAACAATGAGCCATATGAGAAAGAATCAACTGAGGCAAATATGATTTCTACATCATTTTGGAGTGCTGACGGAAAGCCAATTTCAACTTAACTTTTTTTGATTTTCAGAAAGGTCTGTACTCAAATTTTGCTAGTATTTGATAAGCTGATATGGATAAATTATATAAACTAAGTCCTTCGGATTTTAAATATCTTTGGAAGACTGTAAATAAAATCTTGACTTTCGGGTAATTTATGGTTTAGAGTATTACTAACATGAAAAAAAGTAAGAATATTACCGTTTTAGGTAGTAAAATCAGTATTATCTTGCATCAAGGAGATGATGATTTTATGTCTCTTACAGATATGCTGAAAGCAAAAGATGGCGATTTTTTTATTTCAGATTGGCTTAGAAACAGAAACACTGTTGAATTCCTAGGAATATGGGAAAAGATACATAATCCGAATTTTAATTATGGCGAATTTGCCACAATTAAAAGTCAGGCAGGTCTGAATAGTTACAAGATAAGTGTAAAAGAATGGGTCAAAAAGACAAACGCAATTGGACTTAAAGCAACAGCAGGTCGATATGGTGGAACATATGCCCATAAAGATATTGCGTTTGAATTTGGGATGTGGATCAGCCCTGAATTTAAAATTTACCTGCGTGTCGCCCCGCTAACTCGGGATTTGGAGCGGGATAGGGGAATCGAACCCCTTACGTTCACTTTGGAAAAGTGACATTCTACCGGTGAATTAATCCCGCACTTGAAGATAATTTTAACAAAAACTCCTAAGAATGAAAATAACTATTATCTGTTAAATTAACAGTCAGCTGCTTGAGTACCCAAAGCAAGCATGCTGGAGGGGATTGCCATAACCTAATTTTAACACAGTCTAAACATGGATTCTATGGCCATTTCCAGCAGATTTTAGCACCCCACTCTTTCGCAGACTATCCAGATCATGCTGAATTGCTCTCATCTGTTGTCCGATATGAATTAACACTCTGTGAGCTTCTTCTTCCTCATTTGTATCTTCCTGTATACCCTCAATATCTTCTTCTACTTCCTCCAGGCTTTCTGTGGCTCTATTCACACTCATTTGAATAAAGATGGATAAATAAATTGCTTCCAAAGAAACTGCTGTAGTCAAGACCAGTAAAATATAATCAGTTGTGAGGCCAAAATATCTTAAAGAAAAAATTGCTACAAAAAATACAGTATGAAAAATTAGAGACCAGGGAGTTCCTACCCAATCGGTAAGTCTGAAGGAAATCTTTTCTAAAGGGTTTAATTTTCTGGTGCCCATAATAAATCCTCCTAAACCAACAAAAAAAATCTCCTACCTGCGTATTTAGAGATTTCTAGAGTTATTGTCTCGCCAATTTAAAAATCTGTCAACCCCCCAAAATATGGCTAGAATGCTACAATAGCTGGATCTCACTTTTATATCCTTAAATTCGGAAAGATAGCGGCAATAGAAATTCTTAAAAAGACTTATTATCCAGGTTGCATGTCTTTAAAAAGAAAATTTCTAAAAGCGAAATTACGTTTACAAAATAGTGCCAAAGGTGGTAGATTATACAATGTAGATTATACAATTAAGCCCAGGTGCTGGAATGGTAGACAGTGCAGCCTTAAGAGCTGTTGCCCTTCGGGGCGTGGGGGTTCGAGTCCCCCCCTGGGTACCAGCTTCATTTTATCAGCAAGATTACGGGGTGTAGTTCATCGGTAGAACGCCCGCTTTGGGAGCGGGAAGCAGCAGGTCCAATTCCTGTCACCCCGACACCATCTTGACAATTAGGAGAAGTTAGATTATCTTTATCTTCTTAAATGACAACTACACAGAAAAAATTATTCTTTCTAATCCTTTTTACCATTGTAGGTTTTATCAGTCTACAAATTCCTTTTAACAAACTGGCTGGTTCCAATGTTTCTTTTACTTTATTTGATTTCTTTGGACCAATTGCCGGAGCATTCCTGGGACCTTTGTTTGGGATACTCTCGGTTTTGGCAGTTGAGGTGGGTAATATGTTAATGAAACACTCTCCTTGGACAACTGGAGCAATTATCAGATTATTCCCAACTCTATTTGCTGTTTACTATTTTGCTTCTATAAAAAAGGCTTCCGGTAAATGGATTTTGGCAATACCTATTTTGGCAATCATTATTTTTCTAGCTCACCCAATTGGCAGACAAGTCCCTTATTACACTTTATTTTGGTTTATTCCTTTGATTGCTTATAGATTCAGGAGTAACTTGTATATGAGAGGTCTGGGAGCTACTTTTACTGCTCATGCAGTTGGTGGAGCTGCCTGGATTTGGGCTTTTAATTTGAAAGCAGCTGTTTGGCAAGGACTTATTCCTGTGGTGATTTCTGAAAGATTGTTATTTGCCACAGGTATAGCTGTATCATTTGTAGTTGTGAAATACACTCTGTCATATCTTGCATCAAAGCATGTTCTACCAGAACTTAAAGTTTCCCAAAGTTAAGGGAAGACCCTATTTCTACACTAATTTTGTTCAAACTATAGATGGAAAAGTGGCTGTAAAAGAATACGGCTATTGGCCGATTGGCTCCGGAAAAGATTACGGGGCATTAACAGAGCTTAGGGCTTATGCCGATTGCTTGATCCATGGTAAAAATCTGTATAACCAGTTTGGGGATATTACCAAACAATCCCTGCAAAGAAAGGCGTTTAAAGCTGTAAGAAAAAAGCTGGGGAAGAATCCAGATCTCCCATATATTGCCGGGACTCATAATTTAAAAAAGCTCTCAAAAGAATTAGTTAAAAAAGGATACAAATATGTTCTAGTTGAAGGAGGACCAACCTTGCTGGGGTCTTTTCTGAAAGAAGGGCTAATTGATGAGATTTTCCTGACAATTGCACCAAAAATATATGGAACCCCACACCATGGCGGTGCGGGGCCAACTACTTTAACTCTAGTTGAGGGAATTTTGTTCCTTCCAAATAAGTTCAAGCTCAAATTAATTTCCGTTAAGAAAATCAAGGATGAGCTGTTTCTAAGATATGCTCTTAAAAGTTAAATCATCGATCTTCTCTGGGACGTGCAATGTTAACAACGATCTTACGACCTTCAACATCTGTTCCGTTTAAATTAGCCACAGCAGCCTGAGCTTCTTCGTCTGTAGACATTTCTACAAAACCAAAACCTCTTGATCTGCCTGTTTCACGGTCTTTAACAACTTGCGCTGAAACAACTGTACCTGCCTGAGAAAAAAGCTGAGCCAATCCAGCATCATCAATAGCCCAAGGTAAAGAACCTACAAACAATTTTTTATTATTCAATAAACTCACCTCCCATCTTTATAATTTCTGTGGAGGTGAATTACTGTAAAAACATTAAGTACACTTTAACCACTGCTTAAATTGTCTCATAAGACATAAAAAAACGCAACAGGCAGGTCTTGCGCAATTTAAGCGCATAATCTAGCGCAAAGATTTATGATTTAAGAGTATAGAAAGTGGCTGTGGTGTTTCCACTACGCTCAATTAAACTATTATCCATAAGTTTCTTCAGTTTCATCTGGGCAGTTCTTTTGGCAATGTTTAATATACCAATCACGTCTTCCGAAGTAATCTTGCCTGTTGTTGTTAAAAAATCCATTATCTGAATTTCATCCCTGTTCAAAAATACCTGCTCACTCTTTTTGCTCACCCTACCAAAACCAATGGATTTAATTTGCTCCATGGCCTTTCTGGCTTCCACTAAAAACCCGTTGGTAAAATATTCCAGCCAGGTTGTAAAATCTGCATTTTTCTTGTAATGATGGCCCTGGACCTCACCCTCCGCATTGTAATAAGACAACCTGTCCCTGTTATAGTAATCTTCCAAAACCAGTATTTTTCTAAAATCCCACCCATCCCGATACATCTGTAGTTGAGTTAGCAGCCTGGTAACTCTGCCATTACCGTCTGTGAAAGGGTGAATTGACACAAACTCAAGATGCAAAATGGAGGCCCTGATAATCGGATGCACCCCTTCTTTCTTAGATTGCTTTAACCAACCTAATAAATCTAACAATAATCTGGAGACCTGATTTGCGGATGGGGCCTTAAACCGTAACATCTCTCTCCCGTCTCCAAGATCATCTAAAACATAAACATCAGAGGGTCGCAGTTTACCTGCTTTTTCTTTATCCACCAGGCCTAAGGTAACTGTTTTGTGAAGCTTTAGTATTTCTTCCAGATTAATTTCATGTTTTGATTTTGATAATTCGTCCAGCATCTTCAAAGCTTTATAATAATTTTCTACCTCCGTTATATCCTTCTGGGGGGCACGGACAGTCTTACCCTCTATTACTTTACCTACCTCAAATTGTGCCAGCTTGTTACCTTCTATGGAAGTCGAGGTGTGCGCCATCCGCAATATGGCCTGGCGGCGCAGTTGGGCCTCATTAAGAGGCAAAACACGCGATCTTTCTACTGCTGCTTTTATTTCTACAATTTCTGCAATGTTTGCAAGTATCTTTGAATTTATGGTGTATTTGGGGCTAAACATTAGTTTATTATAACATAATCTGGCGCAAAGTATGCGCATAATCTTGCGCATGTGGTACAATTTTTGGATGCTGACTAAAATCCTTTTACTTTTCTTTGTTTTCTCTTTTCTTTTTAGGGCTGACCTTTCTTTTGATCAGGATTTAGGAAGACACCTTAAACTGGGTGAGATTATTGTTAAAACTCATGATGTTCCTAAAGTAAATTTATTTTCCTATACTAATCCTAATTTCCACTTTATTAACACCCACTGGCTGTTTGAGATAATAGCTTATGGTTTCAGTCAGACAATAGGCCTGCAGGCTTTTTTAATTTTAAAAGTTCTTATATTTTTACTTTCTGTGTGGCTGATACTGAAAATTGTTCCCAAAGATAAAACAGCTTTACTTTTACCAATAGGTTTTATTTTTCTGCATGTTTTAAGGGAAAGACTGGAACTCAGGCCGGAAATTTTTAGTTTCCTCTTTACCTCTCTTACTTATTTTATTTTGGAAAAATATTTAAAAGACAAATCTAAATTAATTTTTTTATTGCCCTTGATCCAGCTAATTTGGATTAACACCCATATTTATTTTTTTATTGGCTTATTATTACAAGTGATATTTTTAATCCAAAAAAGGCAAAAGATTTTAGGATTAATTTTTATATTATCAATCCTGGTTAGTTTAATTAATCCAAATGGATTAGCCGGGGTACTTTATCCTTTAAATGTCTTCAAAAATTATGGCTATACCATTGTGGAAAACCAAACAATGTCCCTTTTGGAAAGTATAAATTTTAAGGACCCAAATTTTTTATTTGTTAAATTATCTTTAGGGACCATATTATTGTCATTTATCAGAAAAAAGTTTAATTTAAAAAATGTTTTAATTTCTTTGTCCGGGGCAATACTGGCACTGATGAACGTGAGAAGTTTTCCTTATTTGTTTTTTCTATCTTTGCCCGCTACTTTGGGAAACTTTGGCAACTTAAAACCCAACAATTTTACTAAAACTTTAACTGTTCTTTTTGCCATAATTATAATTCTGGAAAGTTTTTATAACCTAAAAAATGAAGGGGGGTTAAAAATGGGTGAGCATGTGAAAGGAGCAATGGATTTTGTTTTGGCAAATAATTTACCCCAACCTATTTTTAATAATTTTGACATTGGTAGTTATATTATTTATAAGGGCTATCCAAAATATAAAGTTTTTGTGGATGGCAGGCCTGAGGCATATCCCAAGGAATTCTTTTTAAATACTTATATCCCCATGCAGTCTGATTATGAAAAGTTTAAAAAAGAAGAACAGAAATGGGATTTTAAAACAATAATCTTTTCCAGGACAGACCAAACTCCCTGGGGCAGGAACTTCTTACAAAATGTAGTAAAGGATGAAAGTTGGCAAATTGTTTACTATGATGATTTTATGGTGGTGCTTTTAAAGAAAAAGTAGGCCACAATAATTGCTGTTAAAAGGGGAGAGACAAAGCTAGGGATATTAAAATTAAAAGCATCAAGCAGCATAATACTGCCTAAAACCAGAATAGAATACATAGCCCCATTTTTTAAATAAACATATTTTTTAATCCTTTCTATATTTGAGACAGTAAACTGACGGACCACCAGAGCACCCAGTCCATTGCCTATTAAAATTAAAGGCACTGACAGAGTAAAAGCAAAAGCCCCCAAAACCCCATCCAAAGAAAATGTGGCATCAATCACCATTAAATAAAATACTTTACTCATGTCTGTGACTTCACCGGTTTTTCTTTCAAGCTGCTTTTCCGCAATTTCTGCATTTTCTTTAAACCCGTGAGTGATAAAAAAAGCGGTTGACCCCAGGACTGCTCCGAATGCCATCAGCGGGTTTACCTTTAAACCTAGCCAGACAATTACAGATAAAAGTATAGAAATAATGGCATAAAACCAGACTCCTTTGGACTGGAAAAACCTCTCACCCTTAAAACCATAGTATTTAGGTTCCAGAAATAACCAATAAAGGAAAAGGAATATCATAAACGTGCCACCGGCAATAAGCAGGACCGGCGCAGAAGATTCCACTGCCTGGATAACCTTGGGGTCTCCGCTAAAAGTGGCTGTCAAAGAACCTATTGGACCTAGTGTAGGAGAAACTATCCAAACAATCAACCAGGGTAACATACCGCGGACTACAAAAACTGCCACAAGTAATCCCCAGGTTAAAAACCATTTTTTTGCTTTTTCTCCCATAGTAGAAAGAACCTGGGCATTAATAATGGCATTATCAAGAGAAGAGATTGTCTCAAAAAGGACCAGTCCCAATAGAGTTAAAACCATTGATAAGCTATTCATACATCCATTATACTAATCTGATGGACATTCGCAAAGTAATAGCCGTAATTATTATTTTCTCATTAGGTTTTGCAATCGGCACTAAAAAAATAAGCCGGCCTATTCAAGAAAATAAAAACACCCCGCAAGCATTTATTGCGGAAGTTACTGACAAGATCAAGGCAAATTACTGGGATAATATTTCCGATGCCCAGCTAAAGGATATGTTCAAAATGGCCACCCAGCAAAATGGGGGAGAGGTAAATAAGGAAACTGCTGCCAAAATTGCCCAAACAGTTTTGGCATCTTTAAACCCTCAAGGGAGGTCAGGGCTCTATACTACCAAGCAAGAAGAACAGTTAAAAAATACTGTCAGCAACATCAACCCTGAGAAAGATTTATACAAAGATTTAGGGGTTAATAAGGAGTCGTCAAAAGGGGCAATAGAGCAGGCTTTTCAAAATAAAGTTAGGGCGGAGCCGCAAAAAGCTAAGGAACTATCTTATGCCAAAGACGTTTTAACCAGGCAAGATACCAAAGCAAGATATGATCAAAATCAGGTTGAACCTACCATTTTCACCAAGATAATTAGTTCTACTTTATATATGCAGTTTAAAAAATTCTCGCCAACTTCATATGATGAGTTCATTAAAGCTTTTGATTCTTATAAAGACGACCAGACCCTGACAGGTTTAATCTTTGATTTAAGAGGCAATATTGGCGGGGCCATAGATGCTACAGCCTATTTTTTAGGGAATTTTATCGGCAAAAACCAGTATGCTTTTGATTTTTATCATAAAGGTGAATATGAACCTTTTAAAACTCCAACAGACAAATTGCCTTCAATAACCAAATATAAACAGATGGTGATTTTAATAGACAACAATACTCAGTCTTCAGCAGAAATGATGACAGCATCTTTAAAAAAATACCATGTTGGTATAGTTTTAGGCACTCCCACCAAAGGCTGGGGGACAGTGGAAAAGGTTTTTCCACTTGATAATCAATTCGAGGCGGCCAACAAATATTCGCTATTTTTGGTCCATTCCATCACCCTTAGGGATGATAATTTGCCAATTGAAGGCAGGGGAGTGGAACCTGACATAAATATTAAAAATACAATTTGGGAACAGCAATTATTTTCATATTTTAGAAATCAGCAGTTAATAGTGGCAATCAAAAGCGTTTACTAAGATGGGAAAAATTAGTCTGATCTGGATATTAATACTTTTTCTTGCTCTACTGTTGAGGGTTTATAGACTGGATCTGAACCCGGTAGGGCTTAGCCATGATGATGAACTCCGAGAAATAATAAATGCAAAATCCTTAGCTTTAACAGATTCCCATACTCCGGGAGCAGTAGCAGGAGTTTTAACTAAAGATGATGAATGTCCGGGAAATTGTGTTTATGGAGAACTAGGTGCTTATATTCTAATACCATGGATGATGTTATTTCCTTTAGGTATGGTAGCATCAAAGATTCCTTTTACTATAGCATCTGTTGGTATTGTTTTTTTTGCAGGAAAATTTTTCGAAAATCTTTCTAAAAGCTCAAAGGTAGGTCTACTAACAGGACTTCTTCTTGCTGTTAACCCATGGGCTATTCATTTTGGCAGGACTGCTTACTTTACTACATTTTCCTATACCTTCTACTTATGGGCAGCCTATTTGTTTACCCGGAATGTATCTTTTAAATCTAATTTAATTTCCGGGAGTATATTTTCGATTCTGGCCTCTCTCTTTTATTTCGGCACTAAGCCAATTTTACCCTTTATTATACTTTGGGGTGTTTTATATAATTTCTATCAGTTTAAAAAGCTCCATTTAAAATTTACCTCCGTTTTTCTTATCACAGTTATTTTAATAATAGCAGGGTACTTACTGCTGCTTACTAATTCCTATGCAGGCAGGAGAATTAATGAAATAGGTGTTAATGATAATAACCAGGTAAATAATTTAACTAATGAGCAAAGAAGGATATCTTTAGATATACCTCTTGTTAGAGATCTTGTCATAAATAAATACACGGTACAGACAAATATAATCACCGGGAAATACCTGGGATTTTTTAATCCTTCATTTTTATATTTAACAAGTGCCGGCAGTACAGATAATTACTATATTTCAAATCATTCTTATAATTACCTTATTGATCTACCTTTTTTTATTGCTGGAATTGTAGCTTTTGGCAGCTCACTATTCAGCGGGTTATTTCTGTTGTTTTTTATAGCAATAGCGGTTGTACCTGCAGCTTTTAAAATTACCGGCGACACAATCTATACGCTTAGAACAGGACTTGCATATCCACTGCTAACAGGTACTTCCGCCTGGGGGATGTTCTTTTTATATACTAAACTTACAAAGTTTAAGAAAATATTTGTCTTTCTACTGGTTTGTATTTATATACTATCAGTCATGTATTTTTTAATAATGTATTGGTATAGAACGCCTGTTGATAAAAGTATCGGTTGGTATCATCACAAAAGGATTGTCGTAAACTATATTCAAAGACTGAGAAAAAATAGCGATAAAAAAGTTATAGTTGTTACCGCGCAGCCTGCAGATACATTTAATACCTATGTCTTCTATAGTGGTTTATATAACAATGCCGACAAAATAAGACAAATAAATAATGTCTTAAGATCCCGGATGTATGAATATAATGGGATTAAATTTATTAACAGTTGTAAAAACATTAGTCCGGATGAGCTAAAAAATGATGTAATTTTTATCGAAACAACAGTTCAATGTGATATAGAACAAAAAAACACTCCTAAAATAGCTAACCCAAGAGACTCAGGCGGTTTATACAATATAATTAACGAATCTCTTTGTAAGGACTATCCACCAGACAGATACCCTAATCCTAAAAATTTATCGGATTTTAAGGTTGAAGATTTAACAAAAGAAAAATTCTGTCAGCTTTGGATTACTAACCCCTAAAACCTCTGTTGGGAGCTTTTCTCATTTCTTCAGTTTCTGTAGGTCTTGAATAATCATCTTCTAATCTGTAGGTATTACCAATCTCAGGTGTTGAGCTTTCAAAAACATCACAATCAGTTATAGCTTGATGTCTATGTTTTTGTCCTAAAGTAACAGTATACCCTTTACCTGTTTCCATAGGAATTGTGTCCATTTCTCCTGTCTCATTTTCTATCAAAAGATTGCAGTGGCCTGATGCCAAATAATAAGTTTCTAATTTTTTATCGTGAATTTGTAGGCTTAATCTTTTACCAGCCTGGATATGCATAATCTTAGCAGAGTATGGGGAATTCTCAGTAGTCAAAATCAGCTCATATCCCCAGGGCTTTTCTACTCTTTTAACATAAGGAGTATTGGTGAATCTGGACTTGTCTATAGTCTCTAAAAATTCTTCTAATGCTGGATCATTCATTATTAAATATTATACCTTAAACAAAGCAGCCAAAATAATTAGGATTTGCCAAATATCCAGCCATCCTAAAAGTAACAGCCGAGAACTTTTACCCTGCCAATGTAATGCTTCATGAAGATCATCTTCGGCTTTTAGTAAACCTTTATTTTTTATTACTTTTATATATATTAAGCCGGCAATTACATCAGGAAGCTGGGATCCTCCTATACCAAATACCGCGTAAAGTAATTTTTCCCCAAATCCATCATTTAAGTAAATTGTCCTTAAAAAAAATATTATAGGTAAAGATAAATCAAAAATAATAATTGGTAAAATACTTTGTTTATAATTTTTTGATATAGAAAAATGCCCGTGAGGAACAGCATCCATCAGGTAATGAGATATCATACCCATGCTACCTGTAATAATTAACCCACTGGCTAAGTTTCCCTGCCCTAAGAACTGATAAGCAGTTACACCAACTATCACTCCAACAGCAGTGTGACCAAATGCAATCATAAATTACTTAATTTGTATCCAAATTTTTGAGGCTGCGGGACATGGATTCGGACCATGATAGATAGCTCCAAAGGCTATCGTCCTACCATTAGACGATCCCGCAATAATTTATAGGTTAATAAACTTTTAAACTAAGAAGACTCTAGCACCTACTTTGGTGGGCTGATCTACTTTGACTCCAAATGAATCTCCTTTTTTCACTGACTCTACCTCTTTGTGATCAACCTGCAAGGATTCCACTCTTTGACTAAATTCCTCCTCACCTCTTTTAAATTTAACCTCATCACCTACCTTTAAACCGCCTTTATCAAGATCAATAATAACCACGCCCAGCTTATCATAATAATGCACTACTTTACCTATGGGTTTATCCAATATTCTCACCCCCTCTCTTAACATTATATCACTTGACTTTTTATTACTCTCTATGTCTATGATGGAAGTGGAAGGGGGTGATAAGTTTGAATACTAAAGTGTTAGTTGGCTGGGTATTGGTTTTTGCTGCCATCAATTGGGGATTGGTAGGACTTCTTAATGTTAATCTAGTAGAATTGGTCCTGGGAGCAGGTTCTACCCTGACCAAGGTAGCATATATAGCAGTAGGTTTGGTTGGTGTATACAAGCTATACTGGCTGACCATGAGTGGTAAAAAGTGAGTTTGGATTTAGGGAATTATTTAAGTTAATATCCGGCCTTTTTTTGGGGCCGGATATTTTAATTTAACTTAGACAATTCTTAAATCATTTATTTCTTCTAATCACAAAACCAGTCGTAATTCGACCAGAGGAACGAGGATTATTAAGAGTGTCAAGAGAACAACCTGGAAGTAATCTTGATGGAGGTAATGGAGTCCATAGCTCCCCACCTACTGCTAGAAGTGACTGTTGTTCTAACAGAGTTGATTGAGCTGGCCCAAAAAAGGATACAACCAAACTTGCATCTCTGATAGTTTCTGGTGGATTACCAGATCCAACACAGTATTTAACATATTCAACACTTCCGCTATTTATCCCTTTGAGTAGTTGGCTAAGACTTTCTTCGGCTGTTTGTAAACCATCAATTCGACCGAAGGGTAGTCTTTGTCTCTCTAGCTGTCTCTTCAACGACTGAAAGTCAGCATATAAATCAGTGTAATCAAGCATATCAACTACAACCGGGGGCCTCTTTAAATATCCCTCAACATACCATCTAGAAAGTCCTACCGGAGTTCTATTCAACCCGTTGCCTAGGAAGACAATTTTCCCATCCCGAATTTCAGCAAAACGTTTGGCGATTCCAGGCAGATACAGATTCTCCATATAATCTAATCCTGCATAAGTAACAATCCTTCCTCCAATACAATCTTGCTTATCTTTAGGGAAGGGAGATTCAATAGCGAATTTTCCCTTTGCAAGGGAAAAAGTCACTCCAGATTGGGAAGAAGGACATCCAGCAACAGCCCAACCAAAATAAATTATTTCTGCTCGTGTTAAATCTTCAGGAGTTGGCAGCATATATCTCATAGTATAACTGATATGCTATGCTTTTGCAAATGCAGCAACTATAAACATTTATTGCCAAAATAAAAAGGAGAAATTTTTTCTAGATTTAGCCAAATCTTTAGAATAAGATATTTTTGAAAGCGCGCGATTTTATTATTATAGTCCCGCAAGCGGGACAAGAAAAGACAGAAAAATAAAAATTCATCAGGCTTTCTAAATTCCAAGCAATTTATTTTCTGAAGAAATCAATCCCCAACCTGCTACTAATTCCGCCTTAACTAGCCCTTAAAATAATACCCTATAGTTGATAAATTTCTTCTTTAATGATATACTTTTACTATGTCTACAGGCTCAGAATATGGTGAATTTGAAAAGTATAGAGGTGTCAGTGTAAGGACTGTTTTTGAGCATCAAGTTAGTGATACTCAACCTAAACATCGTTTTACTCCACGCCTACAAGAAAGATTTATTGTTTTGGAACAAACCCATTTATCTCCCGAAGGCGAACCAATTTTTTTATATGAATTAGCAAGAGCTTCAGCTGAAGGTAGAAGTTTAAGGAGTATTGGTGGCCAATATGGATTAACACATAGACAAATAGGTACACTTCTTCAAGTAGCTGCTATACCTTATGCTACTCGCGAAGAAGCAGTTCAGCGTTTATGGAGTGATCCACAATTTAGAGAGAAAAATGGAGCAGCCCAAGCAGAAGTTAGAGGTAAATATTGGCAAGATCCAAAAAAAAGGGAGAGTGCTGCTGCAAAATTAAGAGATAGCGCTCTTAGACAATGGGAAGACCCTGAGTTTCGTGAACTTGTAGTTGCTGCATCAAGCAAAACTTCTAAACAACGTTGGCAAGATCCTAAATATAGAGCCAAGATGGTACGAAATAGAGTTATCTTTGATATATTGAGAAATGATCCAAACTATTTAACAACCTTATCTGAAATAAGAAGAGCCCAATGGCAAGACCCAGAATTTTATGCCAAAAATGCGGAAATCTCAAGACAAAATCTAGCAGCAATCAAACAACGTCCATCATATAGACAAAAAAGATCGGAACAGCAAAGAAAACGTTGGGAAGATCCTAAGTATAGAAGGAAAATGTCTGAGCAGGCAGGTAGAAACTTAAGTCAACTGTGGAAAGACCCAGAATTTTATACGGCAGCCGTAGAAAGATCACGCGAACTTATGACTAGATTAAATCAAGATCCGGAATTTAGGATTAAAGGAGCTAAAGCTCGATCTGAACGTTTTATGGATTCAACATATAGAAAGCAAGCTTCAGAAGTTCAAAGACAAATAGCTCTAGCTTTATGGGAAGATTCAGAATATAGAGCCAAGCTAAGTGAAACGCATAAAGCGCTTTGGCAAGATCCTGAGTACCGCAAAAACCAGGGAGCAGCTCTGCGGACAGCAAGATTAGATCCTGCTAATCGAGATCATATGGTTTTACCCACGATTCATGGATTCAGATCTGATATTGGGTTCTACGCTCAGTCTGCATGGGAAGCCAATATAGCAAGGGTATTTCAGCTTATTTGTAGAGAATATGTCGTTGGTATAAACTTAAGACTTGATGTAACAGAGGATTTTCAAGAATTCTTTCAAGACTCGGAAACAACCTTTAACATAGACTTTTCAACAATTGATGGTAGAGGCCGAACTGTTATGTATGAGTTAATGGCACACCCACTAGAAACTCCGCTTGATTGGGCAAAACTAGAAATGGCAAGAAGACAAAATCCAGATCTACTATTTAGAGCAATTGATGAAAATTTTTACAATAGATTACAAAAAAGATTTGAAAACGCTATTAATAGTGATCCACAGCTTCATGGTTGGGAAAAAACAGGTTTTAATCTAAGAACTCACCCTGAAATATTTGCCTAAATATTAATACAATATAGGATCAATTGCCTACCTTGTAATACTTAAAGGAACTTCTTCTGTTATCAGAGCTGACTATTTCAAAACCATATTCTGTACCATTATTTACTGTACTTGGTAATTTACATTTTATTGAAGTATCACCCCAAGAGTTTATCTGACATTGGGCATAGGGAGAGGATATATCACCACTATCAATTTTATGAATATTTACTGATCCATTACTTGCTCCAAACTCTTTTCCAGAGATAGTAATTTCTTGTAAAGGCTGGGCATTGTTGGGGGAAATTACATCAATTCTTGGTTGCCCTCCTTTAATTTGAAATTGAGATCTGTTACTTTTTGTACCATCTTTATGGATAACCTCAACATTTATAGTTTGTCCTCCTACAGCTGGGGGAATTGTAATCTTTATCTCAGTATCAGTCCAACGGTTTGGAGTAACATCTGCAAAAATAGTAGATGGTCCTAGTATTTGGTTATATAAATATACTTTTCCAGTTACAGTGCCAAAGCCTGATCCCAAAAGCTTGATTTCTTCACCTGAGCTAGCTCTGTTTGGAGAAATAGAATCAAGTTTTACACTTGATGAATATACAACTTGTGTTGGGGTAGGCGAGTTTTTTTGTTGAGTTTTTAAAATAGTAGTTGGAATTGAAGTAGGACTGGGGCTAGTAATTGGACTGGGGGTTGGTTGAGATGATGCTTCAGAGTTAGCTTTTTGATCCAATAAAGATATTTTACTTGAGAAAAAAACAAAGCTGCCTATTCCTAATCCTATTAAAACAACTATTAAAATTGGTGCTAAACCCTTTTGAGACATTGAATTTTATTATAGCACTTTTTAAATATTTTAACTAAAAGATTTATTATTTTTGATATAAATCATCCTACTTGTAATTATCTCCAAAAAGGATTATTAATTTTTTGAAAAGTTCTTTAAAAATTTTTGCGTTTTTTGTATCACGCACCAGATTGACAGAATATACACCATATGGTTTAATGTATATATGAAAAGATACCAGGTTTATCTAAATCCTCACTCTGTTTCCATACTTGATGATCTGGGGAAACAAACCGATATTTCCAGATCAAAATTGATACAAGGGGCAATAGATAGATTTGCTGACCAGGTGGCTAAAATATTTTCAAAGACAATAGATCAACCTTCCAGTTATGCCCACTTTGATAAACTGGTAGGGGCAATTTATCTAAAAACCAAGAATCCTACTAACTTCGCACTTGATAACGACGAAATATATCTTAAGGATTAATAATGAAAGTTTTCATTGACACCAGTGCCTTTATGGCACTTATCCTCAAAGATGAATCTTTCCATGAAAAAGTTGTAAATAAATATAAAGTTTATAAGAAGAGTAGAGCTCAACTCATTACTTCTGATTATGTTCTTGATGAGCAGAATTTATCACAGAAAGTAAAACAGCTAAAGTTCCAGGAAGGGAAGAATTTGACAGGGTTTTAAAAAATACAGACCAAGATTTAAGAAATCTGGTCAAAACTGTCGGCTCGAACTTACTTTTATCTAATCGACAACTGGAAGTAACCTACAATCAGGCCTAATTAAATAGTCGTGTTGTTTTTTGTATCCTTTTTCTGTTTACTAACGGCCAGTTTTTCCAGGTTGTAAAAGTAGA
>Ga0209541_10008483_pt1 | contig 16916 bp, 20 predicted proteins | sample RifCSPlowO2_01_FD_184027 | JGI IMG/M metagenome (GOLD analysis project Ga0209541, IMG submission 184027) | Groundwater microbial communities from Rifle, Colorado - Rifle CSP2_plank lowO2_0.1 (SPAdes) (version 2) | ecosystem: Environmental > Aquatic > Deep subsurface > Groundwater | place...
AGCAGACAGAGGGTTGTCTCTTACGGAGATGTCTGCCCTCTATAAAACACTGCGAGAGGCGAGAAGACGGTAACGCTTCACTTCATAAAGCTGAAGTATTACCCAAAACAAAAAGAATTATAAACTGGTTTGCTATTCCAATCGGTATGAAAAAGGGCCGCCCGGTTCGAAGCGTCATCCGCCAGAATGTCGTCGAGATTCTTCATCATTTAGGCCAAGGCTATGGCTATCAAATTTCAAAAATTTATAATGAAGTTTTTCCGACGGTAACTCAGCGCAGCATTTATTACCACTTGCGCAAAGGCATGAAGACGAAGGAAATAGAGGTATATCGCGTAGAAAAAGAGAATGGCAATTTCTCCTGGGGCAGCATCGCTGAGAAAATCTATTATCGCTTGGGCAAGAAAGCCGATCCTAAAGGCAATGCTCAGGTAAAAGATTTTGTACGCCAATGGAAAAAATAAGCTTTGCCGAAAAAGTATATTCTCTGTGCCGGCAAATTCCTCCTGGCAAGGTAACGACCTACCAAAGATTAGCTTCTGCCTTAGGAATTCAAGGGTATCAAGCCATCGGCCAGGCCTTGCGTTGCAATCCTTATGCTCCTCAGGTTCCTTGCCATCGAGTAATCAGATCTGATGGTTCCTTAGGCGGGTTTAAAGGATCCACCCAAGGTTTTGCCATAAAGCAGAAAGTTTCTCTCCTTCTTCAGGAAGGCATATTAGTCCAAAATGGCAGAATTGACCTAGCCCGCTATGGATTCAAAAAATTTAAAAAATAACCACTCTACTGGGTGGTGCGATGACCGACACTTACTATTTCTGGTTTAATATCATTAAGCCCAGCGTTGATCCCATTTTTCTCAATGCCATGCTGGAAGAATCTAATGCCTACAGCCGGGTTGGTCCAGCTTTACATCCAAATGGAACCTTGCTGGCCAATTCTAACTTCATTGGATTATATGTTTCACATCGGGTTGAAAGTGCTTATATTCTTACTGCCGGAAATGTTACCCTGGAAGAAGCCTTGCGCCGTGAAGAGAAATTGAGGGTATAATATTATTCATAACTAATTCTGATGTTGTAGCTACCAAAAGGAATATTTACACCTCTCTCATTTTCTGTTTCTTCAGACAACTCTACTTTCACTCCTCCTAAAAAAGGGAGAAATCCTCCTTTACTGTATGATTCTCTAGAGCTTATTTCATACTTTGAAATTTCAATTACCAGTCCCCTTTTCAAGAGCCCCCAGGCTGTTTTGAGATGATTTTTTCCCGTTTCTTTTGGTTTCTCTACTAATCTTACCCCCACTTCTTTACAAATTTCCTCCAGTAGTCTATGCCCTACATTATTGTCCATTTTCCTCTCATCCCATTCCCAGCATTTCTTTTAATTCTTCGCTGGGCTGCCAAGGCGGCTCAAAGACAACCTCAACATCGACCTTCGCCGCCCCTTTGGCTTTAATTTGTTCTTTGAGTTCATCGACCATCTGCGGCCCATAGGGGCACATTGGAGAGGTAAAAGTCAGTTTTATTTTTACCTCGTTCTGCTCTATCTGGACATCATAAATAAGCCCGAGGGTCCAGACATCAACAAAGAGTTCCGGGTCCATATAATTCTTAAATATTTCAATTAATTCTTCTTTGGTGACCATTTTTAATGACCGGTTCAAATCCTTCTTTTTCGATGCGGGTAGCCAGCTCGTAGCCGCCGCTGGCGATAATTTTCCCCTGGTAGAGGATACTTACTTGATCTGGGTGCAAGTATTCCAGGATGCGGTTATAATGGGTAATTATGATGATGCCCATCTCTTGTTGAGTTTTCCTTACTAGATTAATTCCTTCCGCAACCGTTTTGATGGCATCCACATCCAATCCAGAGTCCGCTTCATCCAGCAGGGCATAGCGTGGTTCCAGCATTATCAGCTGCAAAATCTCTGCCCGCTTTTTTTCTCCTCCGGAAAATCCCTCATTAAGATACCGGCGCATAAATGAAGAATCCATCTTCAGTTGAGCCATTTTCTCTTTCAGCAAATGGTGAAATTCAACGACCGAATATTTTTGTTCACGAAGATTATTAACCGCAGTGCGAAGAAAGTTTCCGATAGCTACCCCGGTGATTTCAGAAGGGTACTGAAACGAGAGGAACAGGCCCGCTTTCGCTCGCAGGTTAGTCTTTTCATGAGTGATATCCTTTCCATCCAACAGTATTTTTCCCTGCGTGATTTTGTATTTAGGATGCCCCATGATAGCATTGGCCAAAGTTGATTTCCCTGATCCATTTGGCCCCATCAAGGCGTGTATTTGTCCCGGATGAAACGTAAGCGTAACTCCTTGAATGATTTCTATCCCACCAACTTCTACTTTTAGGTCAATGATTTCTAATTTATTCATGTGTATTCTCCATATTTTTAATTCCATTGTGGATGGCTTTTAATGAGAGCAAGGCACATTTCATTCTCACCAGGCTGATGGGTATTCCCAGCAGCTGCATTACTGTTTCAGGGGTTAACTTTTTCACTTCTGCCAGCGGCTTTCTTTTAAGGTAGTCCGTCAGCAGTGAAATAGAAGCTTGGCTGATGGCGCATCCCTTTCCCTGAAAGGAGACATCTTTAATTTTTCCCTCTTGGATGAGGGTATAGATTATAATATCATCTCCGCACAACGGGTTGAACTCGCGATGGGCAAGGGTATACTCTTGAAGCTGCCCATAATTATGCGGGTGCTTATAATGGTCCAGGATATTCTCCTTATAGATCTCTTCCTCTTCATTTAAGGGGCGGGAAGCAATTTCATTGCGATCTACAGTGGCAGTTGAAACCAGAGTCCCTTCTTGGTTCTTGGTCCTTTTCATTTGATCCCTAGTCATTGGAATATCCTCACTGCTTTATGGATGGCTTCAAAAAGTTGGTCAATATCATCTTTAGTATTGTATATGGCTAGTGATACCCGGGTTACTCCCTCCAGCCCTAGTAAGTTGAGTAGGGGCATAGCACAATGATGTCCTCCCCGAACGGCAATTCCTTCTCGATCCAGCAGTTCGCTCACATCATGGGGATGAAGGCCTTGAAGCGTAAAAGAAATAACCGGGCCACGATGTTTGGTTGTACCAGGCCCAACAATAGTTAGCCCCTGAATTTCAGATAATTTTTGCAGTGTATACTGGGTGAGTTGCTGTTCATGTTCCTTGAGGTGTTGCATTCCTTGAGCGGTAAGATACCCAACAGCAGCACTGAGTCCAATGGCTTCTGCAATAGGCGGCGTTCCTGCCTCAAATTTCCAGGGAAGATCGTTCCAGGTAGCATATTCAAAAGTCACTTCTCGAATCATTCCCCCTCCATACTGGAAAGGATTGAGCTGTTCTAATAACCTCTTTTTTCCGTACAAGACCCCGATCCCGGTTGGACCATACATTTTATGCCCAGAAAAAACCAAAAAGTCACATCCAAGGTCATGAACATCTATTGTCAGGTGAGGAACTGATTGAGCAGCATCAACAATAAGAACAGCTCCCACCTTATGCGCTAATTTTGCGAGTGTAGGGATATCATTAATTGTTCCTAGTACGTTGGACATATGGGCAACCGATACCGCTTTTGTTTTCAAGGTGATTAATTTTTGCGCCTGTTCCATATCTAAGCGATAGTCGTTAGTAATAGGAATATAGCGTATACCTAGCTTCCTCTCTTTTGCTTGTTGTAGCCAGGGCACCAGATTACTGTGATGCTCCATCTGGCTAAGAACAATTTCATCACCCGGCTGGAGATTTTTAGTGAGTGCTTCTGCCAGAAAATTGAGGCTTTCCGTGGTTCCTCGCGTGAAAATAATCTCCTCAAAGGAAGCTCCTATAAAATCAGCCACCACTTGATGGGCATTTTCATACTCCATGGTAGCACGCTGGGAAAGCTGATGAATTCCACGATGGACATTGGCATTATCCTGCGTATAAAAGTGATTCATCGCGCTGATGACCGTATCTGGTTTTTGAGAAGTTGCGCCGTTGTCAAGGTAAACTATTCTTTTTCCGTTGATGCAGCGCGCGAGCAGCGGAAAGTCCAGTCCAATTTTTTCTAGATTCGGTATCAATTTAGCTAGCAAGCTCATGTTCTTTAAGGTTGGTTATTTTTTGAGATAGCAGCTGGCTTATTTTTTCTTTCAGCTGTTCATTTTGAATTTTGCTGATGATGGGTTCAAGAAAACCAGCGAGTATAATCTGGGTCGCTGTTTTTTCATTGAGTCCTCGGGAAAGCAAGTAAAATAGCTGCTCTTCATCCAGCTGTCCGATAGTTGCGCCATGAGAGCAGATAACTTCATCATTTTGCACCTCCAGCACCGGGATGGCATTGCAGCGCGCCTGTTCTCCGATAAGTAACGCCTGAGCTTTTTGATGCCCGCTGCAGTGGTGGGCATTTTTGTTGATAGTAATTTTTCCGCGGATAATACTATCGCTGTGATCCATCAGCACCCCCTTAGAGTAGATGCCACTAGCAGTATGTGCTGCCTGATGGACACTTTCACCGTTCAGGTCAAACTGTTGTAGACCATTGCTGCAAAAGGCGGTAGATATGGCGCTATTGGCGCCTGGTTCAGAGAGTATAGTCCGTATTTGTAACTGATTGAGCTTCCCCCCCAAGAGCACATCCATCCAGGCAATAGACGCATTTTGAGCTGCCTTCCCCCGTTTGAAAGTAATGCTATCCGTTGCCGGATGCAGATGCTGCACCGTGCACCAGGTTACCTGGCTGTTCTCTTTGGCGTACACTTGAACCACTTGGCTTTTATAAGACACCTGTTCTTGTGAAATAGAACTCTCTAAAATAGTTACTTTCGAATTTGCTTCCGCAATCAGGATAATATGCTCGGCGGCGCTGTCAGAGAGCAAAGAATCAATATGAATAGGTTCATCAATCTCTGTATCTTTAGGAATAACCACTACCAGTCCCCTTTGAAGATAAGCATAATGGAGCGCAGCAAATTTATTTTCTGAAGCTGGAACCAGCTGGTCAAAGTATTGTTGGATAATCTCTGGCGGCGCATCAGCCAATCGGTGCACCAGAACTCCCTTTGGAGCAGTAATGGCCAGAGCTTCTGGTACTTGCTGCAGTTTTTTTTCTATCGCTATCAGATCTATACTCGAAAAGTCCATGGACATTCCTAACCCATACTGGAATACTGGATTCTTCAGAGTACCAAAAAGCTTCAAAGCGTCCATTTTTTTGTCGTTGATGGTTTTTATTTCAGTCATCGTGCCTGCTCCCTATATCCTTTATATCCTCTATATCTTTATACACCCCTACAACCATGCTGGCAGAGAAAGACTAAAATCCTTCTACTTCCATTTCAATGAGTTTATTGAGTTCTACGGCGTATTCTAAGGGCAGTGCTTTCACAATAGGTTCAATGAAACCAGAAATGATCATCTGGGTAGCCTGCTCTTCGCTCAGCCCGCGGCTCATGAGATAAAAAATTTGCTCTTCATTGATCTTACAGACCGTCGCTTCATGCCCGATGCTTACTTTCTGGGTATCAATTTTCATGTGAGGATAGGTTTTAGATACTGATTGATTGTCAAGCAAGAGAGCATCACATTGTACATTTGACTTAGTGTTGATAGCGTTGGAAGTCACCCGCACCATTCCGCGATAGGTTGAAATGCCTCCGCCGCGGCTAATGCTCTTGGCCCGGATGATGGAACTGGTATTAGGTGCAGCATGAATAACTTTAGAGCCGGTATCCTGGTCCTGGCCTGGACCGGCAAAGGCGATGCCCAAACTTTCTGACCGGGCCCCTTCACCAATGAGTACTGAGCAGGGATAGAGCATAGTTTTTGATGATCCCATATTGCCGTTGATCCATTCCACTGCTGCTTTTTTATGCACGATTGCCCGTTTGGTGTTTAAGTTGTACACATTCTTGCTCCAATTTTCAATGGAAGAATAGCGCATCTTGGCTCCAGGCAGAATATGTAATTCTACACAGCCGGCATGAAGGGATGATTGGCTGTATTTGGGACTCGAGCAACCTTCAATATAATGTAGCTCTGCTCCCTCATCAACAATAATAAGGGTATGTTCAAATTGGCCTCCGCGTTGGGCATTCATCCGGAAATAAGCTTGAAGGGGCAATTCCACTTTGACTCCCTTAGGAACATAAATGAAAGTTCCCCCGCTCCATACCGCTGCATGCAGCATGATAAATTTGTGGTCATTGATTGGGATGCAAGACGTCATGAAATATTTCTGCACCAGTTCGGGATATTTTTGCACCGCCACATCCATGTTTTCAAAAATGACCCCTTTCTCCTTGAGCATTTTATCCAGATTATGGTAAATAATGTTTGAGTCATATTGAGCTCCCACGCCAGCAAGTACTTTTTTTTCCGCTTCCGGTATTCCCAGGCGGTCAAAAGTTTTCTTGATCTCTGCCGGGACTTTATCCCAGTTATCGGTTTCAGGAGAATTAGGGTCGATGAAATAGACAATTGCATTCAGATCCAGTTGGGAAAGGTCCGGGCCCCAATTTGGAAGAGGGGTGTCTTTAAAATACTGCAACGCCTTCAGGCGTTTGGCCAGCATCCAAGCCGGCTCTTTCTTGCTTTTAGAGATTAGCTGGACAATTTCCTCGTTAATTCCTGGCTCAGCGGTAAACTTAGCCTGATGCTCATCCGCATCATCGTACAGGCTGCGGTTCATGGTCATAGTAATATTTTGTGTGTCTATCATGTGCATTGCACCAAAGCTGGTTCATGGGGATGGCAGCCAGTTTCAGCCGGTTCGCAGCCTTTTGGAACGTCAGAAAACTTTTTGTGAATTTCACAGAGCGTTTTCGTGGAACGGATGAGCCGCAACAGGTGCTGGATTTCCCTCAGATAATTCATCCGGTCCTTAATTCTGACCGCTGATTTTTTAATTTCAGCCAGCATATTCTTATCAAAGTCAATCTGATGCCCCCGTTTATTGCTTTGATATTGGCTGATAGTTGCAGTGTTAATCATCAATAAGCTGGCAATATCTTTTTGTTTCATCCCTTGTTCTTTCAGGTAGAGCGCCAAGTACCTTCGAAGAGTGGGAATCACATAAAAAGTTTCGATTTCCTGCGGATGGAGCAATTTATTAACCATAGTTAACTTTTGAAGAAAGCACTTTATAAAGATTATGGTAAAAAGATTTTAAAAAAGGGATTAGACCAATTCCATATAATTTATAAATAATTACTAAGGATTCTGACTATGCCCTCATTCATAAGTTTTAACGGAACCTTAGTCCAAAAAAAATCCCTCACTTCCGATGTGCTGTACTTATCATTCCAGGTTCCTGCTGAATTCACGTTTAAAGCCGGTCAATTTGTGATTATTACCATGAATCTTGATGGACAAACCAAACCAAGGTCCTATTCCATCTTAAATCCTCCCTCTGAATCGGGGAAAGTTGATTTATGCGTTAAAATAATTGAAGGGGGATTTGCCTCCACCCTTTTTAGTGCCCTGAAAGTTGGTGATGTACTGCTCATGAAAGGCCCTTTCGGCCATTTTCTGTTTGAGGAGCATACGATGAACCCAGAACATTGGTTTATCTGCACCGGAACAGGAGTGGTGCCTTTTTACAGCATGATCAAAGAATATCTGCCCGGAATCAAAGACACCAAGTTCGTTCTGCTCTTTGGCGTGCGCAGTAAAAAAGATTTATTTTTTTACGACGAATTTAGGCAGCTGCAACAGAAATACCCCCAATTAGTCTACCTTCCTACTTTAAGCCGCGAGCAGTGGGAAGGAAAGTCTGGGCGAGTACAAACTCATTTACCCACTGATCTTACCGGGAAAACTTTTTATATCTGCGGGATTAAAGAAGTGGTGCTGGAAACCAAAGAGTATCTGCTCTCAAGGGGAGTTGCGCCAGAAAATATAAAAGGAGAGAGATACAATTGAATACCATGGATATCACCCTTTCATCAAAACTTGATGCCGGCCAGCAATTACTGATCCTTGGACAATTTGAAGATGACACTAGTTTGGGAGGATCGTATGACCCCCAACTGGCTTTAGAACTCAAAAAAGCGTCTCTTTCTCGACAATTTTCTTCTCAATTTGGCGAAGTATACCTAACCAAAATGCCCAGTCTTCCGTTCACTATGGTGGCCGTGCTTGGTCTGGGCCAGAAAAAAGAGATGAATTTGGATCGGCTTCGCCGAATACTTGGGATTGCACTCCAGTCAGCTCGTTCCCTTAAATTAAAAACGATTGCCACGAACCTGATAGAATTGATTGCCCCCCTGCTCCGCCTTGACCTTACTAAAGTAGGGATGGCTGCAGCCGAAGCCTTGTACTTGTCCGAATATGCCTTTACCAAATACCTCTCTGAAGAACGAAAACAAAAATATGTTCCCATTGAGAGCGTGTCAATACAATGGAGTTCTGCTGTTGTGCGTTTACAGGAAGGGATACAGCAAGGAAAGATTATTGCGCAGTCAACGAACTATGTGCGTGATCTAGTGAACGAGCCGGCATCCGTAGTTACCCCGGAAAGATTAGAGCAGGAAGCCCGAAATCTAGCATCAGGCAATCCGCTGTTAACGGTGAAAGTGCTCGAAGCAGATGAACTCAAAAATTTGGGCCTCAACGCCCTGCTGGGAGTAGCCCAAGGCAGCCGTCATTTCGCAAAATTAATCTTGCTTGAGTATAGGGGATCCAGAAAGGAAAAGTATACTGCGTTGGTAGGAAAGGGCATTACCTTTGACAGCGGCGGATATAATCTGAAAGCAACTCATTCCATTGAAGATATGAAATTTGACATGGCCGGGGCAGCTGCCGTGCTGGGAACCATTAAAGTTGCGGCCGAATTAGGAATTCACAAAAATATCGTTGGCGTCATCCCCACTGGTGAGAATATGATTGGCAGCCAGGCTCAGCATCCCGGAGATATTGTCCGGGCCTTTAATGGGAAGACTATTGAAATCACCAATACTGATGCTGAAGGGCGTCTCATTTTAGCTGACGCACTCTCTTACACCGAAGCAGCTTATCATCCGGAAGTTATGATTGATATTGCTACTTTAACTGGTGCAATTGTCGTGGCTCTGGGTTATTATGCTGCCGGCTTGTTCAGCCCTGATAAACAGTTAATATCAGAGTTAGTGCAGGCGGGAGAAGAAAGTCATGATCGGGTGTGGCCAATGCCTTTCTTTGAGGAATACCTTAATTGGATGGATGGGACTATTTCTGATTTACGTAATACCACTTCGCGGGGTGAAGGGAAAGAGAACGGTGCAGTTAATGGCGCAGTGTTTTTAAGCAAGTTTGTAGAGAAAGCTCGTTGGGCGCATCTGGATATTGCCGGTTCAGCCTATTGGAAGGAAGAAGGAGATTATTTGACCACTGGAGCGACTGGTTCCGGCGTACGGGTGTTAAGTTATTATCTTTTGGATCAAACCAAAAATAAGGGAGAGTGAACAATGGAAAATGTCATTATCTTAGGAACGGGAATTTCAGGTTTAACGGCGGCAATATATACTGCTCGTGCCAATCTAAGCCCCTTAGTTATTTCCGGTTCCGAGGACGGCGGACAGCTTACTCTCACCACTGAGGTAGAAAATTTCCCCGGATTTCCTGAAGGTATCATGGGCCCAAAATTAGTCCAAGAATGTAAGAAGCAAGCAGAGCGATTTGGTGCACGGTTTAAAATAGATCTTGCCACCAAATTTACTGCGGGGAGTAAATCCCATATACTTGAATTAGAGAGCGGAGAAACTATTCAAACCAAAACCTTAATTGTGAGCACTGGCGCCTCAGCGAGGTGGCTGGGAATTCCTTCTGAGCAGAAATATAAAGGGCGAGGAGTTAGCACCTGCGCTACCTGCGATGGCGCACTCTACAAGAATAAGGAAGTCATAGTTATTGGCGGTGGCGATAGCGCCATGGAAGAATCGCAGTTTTTGTCTAAATTTGCCCGCAAAGTTACTGTTGTGCATCGGAAGGACTCTTTCCGCGCCTCCAAAATTATGCAGGATCGTTTTTTCAAGAATGAAAAATGTTCGGTGGTATGGAATAGTGAAGTAGCAGAAATCGTTGGAGATAAATTTGTAAAAGGAGTAAAACTCAAAAATACCATAACTGGAAAGATTACCGAATTGAAATGCGATGGAGTATTTCTTGCCATCGGCCATGTGCCCAATACTGCTATCTTTAAAGGAATTTTAAACATGAATGAAAATGGGTATTTACTCACTGACCGCTTCATGAAGACCAATATTGCAGGTGTATTTGCCGCTGGCGATGTGCAGGATATTCGCTATAGGCAAGCAATTACCGCCGCCGGAACTGGTTGCCAGGCAGCGATGGAAGTGGAAAAGTATTTGGCGGAAAAGGAGAATTAAAAATAAATTAGAAATATTTTTTCGAAATTTCTCAAAACAACTTCATCAGCCAGGGCAGCGCCAGATTTAACACCAGCAGTACTAAGAAGAACAACCCCACTTGCCTATATCTTCGTTCACCAAGTGTATCTCCTTTTAATTTATGCAGGAATACCTGCGCCATTCGTCCACCATCAACAATAGGCAACGGCAATAAGTTAAATAAGCCGATTCCCAAACTCAGCAAGAACAGCCAGCGCAGGAAGCCAGCCAGCCAGTCAATACTGCTGTACAACACGCTCCAGCCACTGTCTTGATATATTGATTTTAATTCAAATTTATTGCGGATGTCTTTGATTCCCAGAAAGCCTTTAGTTGGATCATCGGGGCTTTGAGCTAGAATCAAGGAATATTCCCGTTCCGCAGTAGCCAGGGTAATAGCATCGCCCGGCTTAGCGGCAGACAGAATCTGGCTAAAGTTTTGAAAATGAGTGACGGTTTCCCCATTCACGCCGGTGATAAGAGTGCCCGGTTTAATTCCCGCTTCTGCCATTGGGTATGCCCCCTTTTGATAAGAATCAAAAGTAAACCCGGTCGGTTCAACCATGGCCTGTTGTACAGGCGTAAAAACAAACAAAAGGAGTATAATGGAAAGAATGGCCAGAAGAATATTGGAAAAAGATCCGGCCGCTAAAATAGAATATTGAACGATATCGGGCTGTTTTTGCATTTTCTTCTCATCTGGTTCCACAAAAGCCCCTAAAATAGGCCCTAAAAAAACAATCCCGGTATTTTTAACCTCTACTTGGTGCGCCCGGGCAACGATTCCATGCGAAAATTCATGGACAATAGCAATACAGAAGATGGCAATAATCCAATACCAAAAGGGAAGCACCCCCAACCCCGGAACATTAATCCCCGGCAATACCACTGAAACGCCTGGCGTGGTTGCCGGATTGACAATAATGTCAATGAGATTTTTAATTAAGATATACGAAATAAAGATCAGGCCGACATACCCGGCACCAACACCAACATAGCCCCCTAGGATAATCCATTCCCGCAGTTTGCTGGCATACTTATCCATCCATTTTAGTCCCCATTTCATGCGATAGAGGACGATGACTTTGGCTTGGATATCCAGTTTTTTCCTCTTAATCCAAAGTAAAACAATAATACCCAGATAAAAGAGAATGATATACTTAAACCTCACTATAAACGCAATAAAGTCAAACATCTCAGGGTTAATGACTTCGTAAGACTATTTATTTCTTTCGTTTTATCCGGAGCTTGGTAGAACTGCATTTTCTGCAGGTTACCTTCCCTTGGGATACTTTCAGGTTAGGTGCCCTGATTTTAGAATTACAGGCGCGGCAGACAAAGATGTTTTTCATCTTTCTAGCCATTGCTTCTTCAAATTTAACCATTAGTCATCACTTCACTTGTTTCATCACTTTAGTGCCCATCAGCAGCCAATATAACACTTCCACGCCTTCTTTCACTTCCGCTTGCAGTTCTTCCGGAATGTCCAGGTCAAAAGTCTCATAGGTCTCCACATCCATGACGTTAGCCATATTTCCGGAAATGGAAAGGACCTGTGCGCTTTTCTTTTCAATGATGGGAGCTTCTACTTTATCATGGCTGGGCATGATAATATTGCGCTTTTTCCCGTCAAGCAATCCTACCGCTACCAAGTTTATTTTGGCGTGCCCGTGTTTTCCCGATTTTGACGTTGCCACATCGGCAATTTTACAAGGAGCCCCATCAATGATGATGGTATCTCCTTTCTTTAAGCTTCCTGCACCAACCGTTTTTTTTTCATACATTAAAAACCACTCTCTTGCTTGATTACCAGTTGAATATCTGTTTTATTGACTGTTTTTCGTCCCGCGTGTTCCGCTAGACGTTTTGCTTCTTTGGCAAGTTCTATCCCTCGCTCTTGCAAAGTCTCTGCTAAGGCTTGTTTGGCATCATCAGAGACCCTATCAGCCCCTGCCTGCCGGATAATCTTGTCCATGGCATTGAGAGACAGCACCAGCTTTTTGGCCATTGGACACACAAAAATGAGGGGTGTTTTTAAATATATCGCTCGATAGTTTTATAAAAATAGAAACTGTTCTTAATATATGCGACTTATTATCGTACGGCATGGGCAAACTGAGTATAACCGAAAAAACCTTCTTCAGGGACAGGGTGGGATAGGTTTGAATTCACAGGGCTGGAAAGAAGCAAAGAAAGCAACACAACGACTCAAAAAAGAATCAATTGATGTTGCGTATGTGAGTGATTTACAGCGAGCACAGGAAACAGCGAAGGAAATTCTTCGGTATCATAAATTGGTCAAGATAGTGGTTACCTCTGCACTCAGGGAGCGACATCACGGTGTTTTTGAAGGTCGACCTGCGCAGGAAATGATAAAAGCAAGAGAAAAATCGAAAGTTTCTTTTCATAAATTCAAACCACAAGGAGGAGAATCATATCAGGATGTTCAGAGAAGAGTTGGTCTTTTGTATCATCGGCTCTGTCAGAAATATAAAGAAGAGACCGTATTGCTCATAAGCCATGGTGGAACAATTCGGGCCTTACTGCTGTTGATTTTTAAAGAATCTTTTTCATCAGACAACTACCCCAAATATCATCATGGAAATTGCGCTATAACTATTTTAGAAATATCAAAAACCAAAAAGCCAAAGATTGAAGTACTAAATTGCCTAAAGCACATAATATAGCTCCTATCCCTATTTCATTTTTTATCTCCAGAAATTCCAGATGCTTTTTGGTTTGGGGCGAGCCAATTTCTTTTCTTGTTTGATGACCAGACTGATTTCCTGTTCCAGGGCCTGGTGGTTAGGGTAGAGCTCTTCCGCCGCCCGAAATTCTTTGGTATGAAAAGAACTGCGGTTGTTCTTATGATTGAATTGGTGATGTTTATGGAGCATTTCATGGTACATAATATAATCCAATACTTCAGTTCGAGCTTTCTGGAATATGGTGGAAACGGTAATGCTATCATCATGGAAATTATAATAGGCTAATTTGCGGAAACTCTGCTGGCCCCATTGCAGATTAGGCAATTCCAGTTGATTGGAGAAAAACTGCAGATTCACCCTCCGGAAAGCAGCTTCTAAGAGTTGGTCGGTTCTGTCCTTGGGTGTAAGAATAGGAATTTTTTTGATGAAATTATGATATAATTCTAAATTAGGGGTATGCGCTCTTTTTTTAAGAATTTTGAGGAGAAGTGATTGAATAAGTCCAATTTTAATCTCATCATCGATGTCCTTCCATTGCAGGTTAAGGTTGATGGAAAGAAGGTTATGGTGCAGCCGCACGTTGGCATTGAAGTCTGCAAGACGGCGGTTGTATTCTAATTTATGTTGGTAATGAAATATCTCTTCTGGAAAGAGTCTTTGAAACGATTCTTCAATTAAATTCATTTTATTCAATCTCAAACCGTAATATAGCCGCAATCCCGCCCAAATCACGCAGCTGCACTCCCTCGCGGGTTTCGGTAGAGATAATCCTCACCGTTGCTCCCCCGGCAAGTGCTTTTTCTTCCAGTGCCACAATTTTTTCTTCAGGAATGTTTTCCGAGATCAGCAGCAAGTCAACTGCATTCATCTCCAAAGCCTTGAGAGTTTCTTTCTCACCATAGGTAATTTTTTTAGGAAAGTCGATAAACTGCCGGAAAAATTGCTGCATAGTCTTCTTTTCCTGGGCAACTTCTTCCTCTGCCAGTAAATCATCTGATTTATCCAGTAGTTCCTGTAATCCAAATTCTTCCGTATATGATAGGTCTTTAGTGCCAATTATTTTCCGTTTTAATTCTCCAGTAAGATAATCATGGCCCAAAAAATCCTGAACGGTGGTGCCAGGACCGCCCACAATGATACCTTTTAAATTATTGCCTAGAGGAAGAAACTGGTCTTTCATATAGTCACATATTTTTTTGAAATGATCCTTATAAGCACCTTCACGAAGGCGGGCGAATCTCTGGGCGGAATTGTGGACAATCACTCCGTTGGCAATGAAATTCTGATTGCCTACGGAAATGTCTACCATTTCAACACTTTCTTCTCTCTGAGTAATACTTTCTATTTTTACAGGTAAAAAAGGATAGTTATAAATTTCTTTTAGATTATGGTATAATTTCTCATCCTTAATATTATTGAGTATAGAGTGTTTGAATACTTCTTTGCTCATCATGCGCTCATTTCTAAAGAAATTAGTTACTTTGGGAAATAATCGGAGATTATATCCTGCGGCTTCCACTATTTTTCGTATTTCTCTGCCCGGTACCAATATTTTTCTCACATTGCTTTTGAGGGTTTTATCATTGATATGGTGAATAAGCTTCTCTGACTTTTTCGTTGAAGTGAAGCCAATATTCTGCTGGAATGATTCCAAAGATATTTTTTCCGTAATATCAACTGTAAATCGCGGATTTTTGCTATATTTATTTCTTCTATTATCATATTCATGCAGGGAACCAATAATGCCGAATCGCAGAAGGACTAATTGTACTTGTTGGGCGAGTAGCTTATTATTTATACCCATAGCTACCTGTTTTCTTTGAGAAACATACCCTTCAGCATCAAATAATCCTCTAAGGAAAGCGGCTAGAATTTTATTGGGTGAGGTAAGTATTTTTTCGGGGATGGTTGTATCCAATGTTTTCTTTATCTCCGGAAATTCAGCCTGAATTAATCGCACTAAAGGCCTGCTGGTAAATCGCAGTTGATGGTAATTTTTGCTTTCCCGGAATTTATAAGTAGACGATAATGAGAAATAGTGGTCAAAGATTTGTTTATACGCTAAAGCGACTTGTTTATTCTGTTCAAAGAAAGTTACTCTATCCTTCTCTAGGCAGCCATCTCCGACAAAGTAGCCCAGAAATTGAGCTAATTTCTCGTCAAGTAAGACTGGCAGCTGTATAATTTGATATAAATAAGGAGATGTATACTTATTCAGGAAGTCATAGAAATCAATTCCTAAAGCAACACATAACTTCTGGAGAGAAGCCCGCTGAGCGTTGATTTTTCCTATTTCGTAAGAGGAAATGGTGGTTTGGGTAATTTCCAGCTGCTTAGCAAGCTCTCTTTGTAATAACCCTTTTTCTTCCCTTTTTTTAAAGAGGAATTCTTGCCCCTGCTTGCTAATCTTGAAGGAATTATAATACTGAACTGCAGGAATTGTATGAACTTCTCCCTCTACCTTAATATATTCAGGCATAATCAAATAATCTCCTTTCTGCAGCTTTTGAGCAGATTTTTCTTTAATCCCCTCTGGAGTATTTACAAAGAAAACATGATCTTTAGATGCCTGAACTTCTAAGCGAGGATACCTGGTAATTATCTTGTAAATTTGAGATTTCTTTACATCCCATCTATCAGTTATAGGTGAATCCGAAAGTGAAAGATCGTTCATAACCATACTCTTAAGAGCTAATGGGTTATGCGAATCTTTTATCTGGAGGATATTTCCATCACAGGATTGGATTAAAGTCTCTTTTACAAGGCATTGCCCACCTGCTTTAAACTTTCCTGGAACTTCCGAATGAGTTTTTTGAAGTACGGTGATAGTTTTTCCTCGCAGGAGCGCAAGAATGGCATCTCGTCTATCAAGTACTACCAACCCATAGACCTGATGTTCCACCAACATCTCTTCCAGCACATCGGTGACAAAGATTTTATCACAGCGGTAGATACGCACATTCAAAGGCAGGGGCGGTTCAATGCTCCAGGCCCGAAAGTCCTGCTTTCCTTCAGTTGCTGCGACGTTCCCGGCAAAGGCCGCCAATCCATGAGGGGGAGTTTTGGGATACAAACGCAGGTGCTGGATCATTTTTTCCAGAGCAGCCTGCACGTTTTTTCTGGTGCTGGCAGACTTGATGTTGGACGCAGTTCCCTGCTCTTCTGCCAGATGCTGGATTATTTTGGTAAGTTCATAATCCTGGGGGATGTACACTGTCACAAATTCAGTGTGCAGAGCCTTATGGCTCTTTAATTCCTGGATCAATTTTTTCAGGGGCAGTTTTTGTTGTATCGTCAGAGCCATGAAGAGAAGAAGAATGAGCTTGATTTATAAAGATTTGGTGAAATGTTATTGAGAATATATTTTTCCTTGCACTTTCATAAACTATTTAAGTGAGATTAAGTTATGGACATAAAATGAAATCTCTCCCTTCTTTTTTGGCCAGCGCTGTGATGAGCATGGGCCTTGCGGCGTGTGTATCGGATGCTCCTTTAACTTCTCCCTCTAAACCAAAGCCTTCCGCGCCGATCGTGGAAGTTCCCAGCAGTGTCGATTATAATACCGTGGCATGGGACAGGGCGTATTTTGATGCAATAGGAAACCATAGCGATGAAGAAATCAATCTTTTTGGATTACAATTTGAGTCCTATCTCCAAAGTGAAAAAAGGGTAAGAGTAGTTAGGAAATTGAGTTTTTAGGAGATTCAAAATTTAGGAATTCACACTGCTGTGTTGCATAAATAGCTAATGCACAATAATCACATAGGCTCTTTTGCCTATGTATTTTTTTGGTGCATCCAGCTTTGCAGAAGTCCCAAATGGTG
>Ga0209541_10008484_pt1 | contig 16916 bp, 24 predicted proteins | sample RifCSPlowO2_01_FD_184027 | JGI IMG/M metagenome (GOLD analysis project Ga0209541, IMG submission 184027) | Groundwater microbial communities from Rifle, Colorado - Rifle CSP2_plank lowO2_0.1 (SPAdes) (version 2) | ecosystem: Environmental > Aquatic > Deep subsurface > Groundwater | place...
GTTTATATCTAACAACCAATAACTTACAACCATTTATAACAGCATTCAAGAAAACCCCACCATTTATGGTGGGGATGAATTGAACGCTGATATGTCGTCCTCTTTAAAAGGAAACCCCGCTCTTTTAGAGCGGGGAGGACGTCATTTAAATGCTTTTAGGATCTTAATGGAGTAAAATACAAACCGGAATGGGCGTCTCGGAAATCGTTAAAAACTATCTTTTAAATCTTGAAACAAAAAGTTCCAAACTCGTTGGTTTTTATCAACAAGGATCGAGCCTTACTTCAAATTTTGATGAACACTCGGACTATGACTTCATAGTTATGTGGAAAGAAACCATACCTTTTCTCCACAAAAGAAAAGAATTAGTTAAGAAATTAGGTTACGAGGCTATCGATTTCAGAGACATTCCTACATCCATAAAATCCATAGAGCTCTTTAAGGTTAATAATAAATTTATAAACATTGCTCATGTTTTATCGAGAGATTTTTTTAAGTTTTATAAAGATGTTCAAAATCCCAAAAAGTTTAACCCCGCGATGTTTGTACGTCTGGGAGGGTTGAGAAATTCGAAAATAATTTATGATCCGGAGAACTTAATAAAAAAATATATTGAGAAAGTCAAGGTGACTCCACGGATTTGTGATGTTTATTATAACTATATTAAGAAAGAAATCGAACAGGACCTTTATGGATTGAAAATCGCAAGCGAAAGGAGAGGAGTTATTAATTTCCTCAGATATTTTTACGATTTGGTGGAAAATTTGAGTGCGCGATATGGCTTTCGGAGGGAAATTTTCCCGACTCGCTGAAAAGATATGAAATTTCGGAAGATAACAACCTTACGGACCTTCTTAAGAAAGTTGAAAAAGGGATTGATAAGAAGGAAGTTGCTAAAGAGTTAATAAGTATTAGTAATAAGTATGGCTTCAAACCTTCTGATAAACCAAAAGCATAATTTCCGCTAAACACAGCTTCTTATTGAACCTGCTAAAAATCAGTTGACATGATTGTAGCCTGCTAGGCAAATTATTAGTTTTAAATAAACGTACGTAGTAAGATATTGGAACAAGAAACTTAATCAAACGGTGTTAATATTGAGAAGTTAAACAAATAAATTTTATGAATAGGACAATTTCGACTAAATATATTAGTGGGGAAACAATTGATCGATTGAAAAATGATCCTAAAGCCTTTTTGTCTTTTTTGCAAAGCCAAAATGATGGAACAATTAACTATATTTTAGAAAAATTAGGCAGATTGGAAAATGGATATAGTCGAAAGCCCTTATTAAGCTTACTTACTCATCCAAACGAAAACATCAGAGCATTGTCAATAAAAAACTTAGCTAAGATTAAGGATATATTCCTATTATCGACTTTTGTGAAATATGCAAAAGAAGATGAAAGCACTATTGTTAGGCGGGAATCAGTTTCTGCGATAGGTAGGCTTAGAGATGAAAAAACAGTACCAATTTTAGTAAGTTTACTTAGAGATGATGACCCTAAAGTTGTCATGCAAGCTATTAGGGGTTTATTGGTGTTTTCGCGAAGAAGTGATGTAAGAAATGAACTTCAAAAATTAATAAATCACCCTAATGAGTTAATAAAAGAGGTTATTAACAAAGAAATCAATGGTTCAAGATATAAATCAAGCAACCAAAAACACGACCTATTTCCCAAGTTTCTTAAAAATACTGTTGTACATGGTGATGTACAAGAAATAGTTAAGTACATACCGGATGAGTCCGTCCATTTAACGTTTACTTCTCCTCCTTACTACAACGCAAGGGATTATTCTATTTATCAAAGTTACGAAGAATATTTGAGTTTTTTGGAAAAAGTGTTTAAACAAGTTCATCGTATTACTAAAGAAGGCAGATTTTTTATTCTTAATACTTCACCGATAATTATTCCTAGAATTAGTCGAGCACACGCGAGTAAAAGATATTCTATTCCTTACGACATCCATCCTCTTCTTGTAAAAATGGGTTGGGAGTTTATTGATGATATTGTGTGGGTAAAACCAGAAGCAAGTGTAAAAAACAGAAATGCGGGTTTTTTACAACACAGAAAGCCTTTGGCGTATAAACCTAACGCTATTACTGAAATGTTAATGGTTTACCGTAAGAAGACAGATAAACTAATTGATTGGAATATTAAACAATATAGCTGGGACAAAGTTAAAAATAGTAAGATTCTTGAGAAATATGAAACAACAAACGTGTGGCGAATAGACCCTACATTTGATAAAATACACACCGCCGTCTTTCCGCTAGAACTTTGTGACAGAGTGGTTAAATTCTATTCTTTTATCGGTGATTTAATCTTTGATCCATTCGCTGGGAGTGGAACGCTTGGAAGGGCAGCATTAAATCAAAATCGCAATTTCTTTTTAACAGAAAAGGAATTTAAATATATAAACAGGATTAAGGAAGAATTAGGCAAGCGAGGCAATTTATTTAACCAAGAGAGTCAGCCGAATTATGTTGACCTTATAAAATTTATTTCATTATCAAAAGAAAAAATATGACGCTAACAGAAGAAGTAGCAAAAAAAATTATTAAAAAATTATTAAAGGGAGAAGATTACAGGAAAGAAGTGGTTACATTGATAGATGCTGAGTTTTTACAATATGCAATAAACTTTTTTAAAAAAGTTGTCGATGCAAAACTTGGAAACAAGAATATAACTGTTGATTGGTATAAAAAGGAATTTTTGAACTCAAACTTACCGGCAAGAGACATTGCTATAAATTCAGGATTAAATAAGAAAACGATACACAATATGTTTAATTCTTCAACCAAAGAAATTGTAATTAATGCTGCAAACGAACATTACGACACACTTTATGAAGCGATTAAGAATCTTGTTGATAACGAAAATGATTTAGAACTTACTCTGACAATAAAACTTAAAGGTGTTAGTGTTGACCTCAATGTTAGTGAAAGTTTAATTGTGATAAATACCCTTGCTGTTAAGAGAGCGGAGTTAAGAGGCGGATTATGGAGCACTGCTGGTAAAAGAGTAGAAAAACCTTTAATGCAAACTTTGTGTGGATTATATGGTGTTCCAAATAAAAATTATGCTCTTAAAATAAAAGGTAAAGAGATCGAAGAAGACGATTTCGAAAGAGAAATTGATTTTTATTTAGTTGAGGGTAAGAATCAATACAAGTGCGAAGTAAAACTTATGGGAAGGGGTAATCCTGAAAGTGCGGATGCGGTTATTGCTAGAGACAGTAAAGTATTCGTAGCCGATAAACTTTCAGAGACTAACAAAAAACAACTTAGTAGTTTAGATGTTGAATGGGTAGAATTGCGAAGTGATAAAGGGTTTCAAAGATTTGAAACTGTTTTAAATAATTTGAAAATTCCGCATCGCAAATTGCCTGATAATATTGATAAAGAATTGGAAATAATCTTCCAAGCAATTTTTAATTAAATTATCCACTTGTAATATTTAAAATTATTCTTTCCACTTTTAATTAAGTAACACAATACAATCAAATTTGACCCCATCTTTTATTGTTGAAAATTATCTCAAAAAATTTTTAGGCCACAGTTTTTGATACTTCGCCTTCGGAGTGTTCTATATTTATAATTCTACTTAATGTTGTTGTACGTTTTCCATTCCTCAAAATCGTAAGTTCCGTTTCTACATGCTCTATAATATCCGTCGTAGATGAATTTTTGTTTTATAGCACTATAGTTTCCTTTAGTAGATTCCCAACCAGCCATAAATTCACATTGGTCATTAATACTCATAGGCTTGTTGTTAATGAAATTCAGCAATAACCAAAACACAATTATTATTACTACCACAACTAAAAATGACTTTAAGGTTTCGTTCATTTATCTTATTATAGATCTATTTAATTTAAGCAAAAGCAATACTATAACAGGCAAGTTAATTTATTTGGTGACAAATAAAGCAAAAATTACCTGTGCAAAATAAATAATAATTCAGATATTTTTGTAATCTTCAAATTTGACCCCAGAGCCTTGATTTTCTTTATATAACTACACATAACCACGATTTTGATTGTATTTTAAGTATTTTGTGGTATTATTTCTGCAATCATGGAAAATAAAAAAGGGGAATTTGCTTTTACTCTTCTTGAAGCCGTCGGAAGATTTCATGATGACCCTCCAACGTGGTCTTTTAACCCGAGAGCTTATGAGCGAGTTTACAGTGATAGGGTCGAAGAGATGAAAGCAAGGGGTTGGGATAGTCAAAGAATTTTTAAAAAATGCACCAACTTTGACTTTCCTAAGTATGATGGTGTTCCTATGACTATTTTGATTTATTTTAATCACCCTATTGTGAATGAATGGGATAGTGATGAAACGAGAATAGCTTTGTATGTGATGGCTCAGAATAAAATAGCCAAAAACAAGGTAGAAATTTTTACGGAATCTATGAAGATTCCAAATAAAAGATACTTTACCGAATATGACGAGCGCGAGATAATGGCATTGGAACAGTTCAGTCAGAATTTGACAGCAACACTAAACCCCACTTCCGATATTCGTAATAGATAGAAATTATTCTTCAAATTTGACCATCTTTCGCGTAAAGCTTCCGAATAGCAAAGTCCCGCGTTTTTTGTTCTTGATATGGATTAACTTACGAGATATATTCTAATCATGGATGATGTAAAGAAAATGTTACGAACGATCGTTAATGGCCAGAGTGCCATGAAGCAAGAATTGTTAAGTAAAATTGATAGTCTTGATAAAAAAGTTGAAAAGGGATTTACAGGTGTTAATAAGCGGTTGGACACAATAGGAAAATCTGTTGCCTACCTAGAGGATGATGCTCCTACGATAGGAGAGTTTGATAAGTTAGAAAAAAGAGTTTCTAAGCTGGAAAACCGAGCGATAAAAAATTGATTTCTTTAAATCCTTCGATTACTTTCAGAACTAAAGTTTGACCAATCCTTCATTAAAATTTCGGAATTGCACGCCCACGATTTTATTTCTGAATTAAATATATAATTAATTAATGGCTTGGAAGGTTATAGTATTTGAATCTAAGAGAGGTGAGAAATTTGTTGAAGAGTTTGTAAAGTCTCTTAGTCCAGACACGGTTGCAAAAATAGTACACGGAGTAGATTTACTAGAAAAATATGGACCTTTTGTCGGGATGCCGCATTCTAAAAAGTTAGGTAAAGATATTTATGAACTTAGAATCAGAGGGAAAGAAGAGATACGAATAATATATGTATTTGTTAGAAACAAAATATATTTATTACATGGTTTTAAAAAGAAGCAACAAAAAGTACCACGCAAGGAAATAGAGACAGAATTAAACCGTCTTAAGTCCTTGACTAATACATAACATATATGTTATATCATAAATATGAAAAGCTGGAAAATACTTAAAAAAGAATTGCTTGAGCATGGGAAGGTTGCCCGCGAATATAATAGGCTAGAACCCCGTTATCAGATAATTTCAGAGTTGATTGAACTGAGAAAGAAAAAAGGACTTACTCAAAAGGATTTGGCATACAAAATTGGGACTAAACAAGCTGCAATTGCCAGAATTGAATCCGGTCGTGTTAATCCGACAGTAAGCTCTTTGGAAAAAATTGCATCTGCACTGGACACGAAATTAATTATCCAGTTCAAATCGTAAAAAGATAACAGACTTGGAGGATGTAAGATATAGTATCTAGGGATTTTCTTTCCTCCTTCGTCAAGACTTCGAAAGGACAAGCAAATTTGGCCTCACCCAAAATAATTCCGGAAGGAGTTATTTTAATTCTTTTGACATATACCAAAAGTTTTTATGTTCGTAGAAATTACTGATTTTTCCTTCCTTTTTATAACCCAGCGATTCATAAAAGCCAACAGCTTTCCAGTTTACTCCTGTATTGAGATAAATTTTATGTAGGTTGTTCTCACTGGCCAAGTTTTCTGCTTTAAGCATTAGGGCTTTCCCAATTCCTTTCCCGACCCAGTCGCTTTTAACAATCAATTGGTCAATATACATTACACCAGCGACCCAGTCACCCTGAATAACTCCTACTATTTGTTTTCTCTCCTCAGCCTTGAAGATAAACTTTCTTTTCTTCCAAAAATTGGCATCCTGATTTGTACCGAAATGCTTGGGGTGTACAAGTCCCCATTCATGGTGCCTGAAATCTTTTATCTTTCTACTTTTGTTTTTTAAAGCTGTAATCGTGATATTCACCGGATAATTTTAGCATTTGTCTATTTCGTTCTCCAAATCCTTCGGTTTCACTCCCTTCAGAGGCGGGCAGGCAGGACTGAGGTTTGATCCAGTGTTTCTTTAATTAATTAAACCATAGTTGTAAAATTGGTTTTATGAATAGGGTTATAATTATTCACTGCTGGGAGGGGTATCCTGAGTATTGCTGGTATCCTCAGACCAAAAAAGAATTAGAAAAAGAAGGATTTGAGGTGCGGGTTCCCGAGATGCCTGAGACAATATCTCCCAAACTTTCCGGTTGGCTTCCCAAGCTTAAAGAAATTGCTGGCGTTCCGGACGAAGAGCTCTTTTTAATCGGACACAGTTTAGGCTGCATAACAATTATGAGATATTTGGAAAACCTGAGTGATAAAGAAAAGATTGGTGGAGTGATTTTTGTTGCAGGATTTACAGACGATTTAGGATATAAGGAACTTACAAATTTTTTCACAAAACCAATTAATTTTGAAAAAATCAGAGAGAAATCAAAAGAATTTTGTTTGATTAATTCCGATGACGATCCGTATGTTTCTCTAAATCACGCCGATATATTAAAAGAGAAACTTGGAGCAAAATCGATAATCAAACATAACATGAAGCATTTTTCCGGACCAATCGATAATGAGGAGAGTTGCATATCACTTCCCGAAGTAACAGAAGAAATAATAAAAATAATTGATTAATAATTTCTTTCAATTTGACTCCCATAGTCTTTTGAATTTAGAATATGGTATTTGGTATATGGGAGAAGAAAACGGCGCGTTGACACTCTTTCTTTCACAGTGTTTAATAAGCATATGTTAACCCAAAAAGATATCGACGAAGTTGAGGAACTTATTCGGACAACAGTAAAGGAGGAGATCAGTCATCTTTCGACTAAAGACGAGTTTTATGGGAAAATGGATAAGGTAATGGGAGAACTCAAAGAGATAAGGGAAGATTTTAAAGTAATGACTAATAAGGTATATAAAAATCACGAACCCAGAATTCAAAAGGTAGAGAAAAAACTTCACATACAAACACCTGCTTAAGAGAATATCTTCTCCAAATTTGACCCCATTTGCCTTTTTCCCAAAATCTTTTCTAATAACGGTATTTAAGTTAACATTAACTAATGGAAAATTCAGTAAAATGCCCTGTGTGCCATACAGAGGTGAGGTCTACTGATTATTTCTGCTTTAATTGTGGCAAAAACTTAAAACCCAAACCTCCTTCTACTTCCAATACAGAGCAGTTAATTGTATATTTGAAAAGTATATTTTTAGCTCCTTATGGGATTATTCTTGGAATTCGCTACCTCCGGCAAGAAGAAAGCAAGTCGAAAATTGTAGGAGTAACTGCAATTATTTTAACTCTTGTTACTATTCTTATTATTACTAAATTAGCTTCGGATTTAATGAGTAACATAAATGATCAAGTGAACATCCAGCGGCAACAGTTTGGAGATTTTTAATTGCTCCTGAAATCCAGTTTCAAATTTAACCATCTTTCGCCGTAAGGTTTCAGAATGCAAATCCCTGACCATACTTTACTTCATTAAATTTAGTATAATTTTTCAGATGAGAATGGAAGTACACGTAAAAGTCGGAAAAGGTGAAAGTAAAGTCATAAAGAAAGACTTTGCAAAATATGAAGTAAGGGTTAAATCGCAGCCGGTAAAAGGGCAAGCAAACAAAGAGCTACTTAATACACTCGCAAATTACTTCAATGTAAAGCCATATAATTTGAGAATTGTAAAGGGTCTCACATCCCCAATTAAAATCGTAGAATTAAAAAAATGAACTTTTCAAATTTGACCCCATAATTCTTCGACTTTTAATTTCTAAAGTTTTATAATCCTTAGTTATGAGTAGTATCCATGAAAGAGTTCAGATAAAATCCGGTAAAATTACAGATAATGGAGGTAAAGATCATATATCTGAAATTCCAATCACTGAGGAAGAACAGAGAAAAGATATTTTATCTGACGATAGACTTGATCAATGTAGGAGGGTAATGAGAGAGCTTGGTATTCATGATCTACTCCAAGATGCAAATAATCACTTATTTCAGAACGGTGGTAGACTTGTCGGGTATGATGGAGGACTGAAAAATTTTATGTGTTACAGAGAACTTAGCCCCGATTACGCCGATGGTGACACAACAGTGAAAAATTGGAATTTAAATTATTTTTATTCAACGCAAGCCGTTTTATTTTTTACTGATATAAAGAGAAGAGAGGTACCGGATGACATTATTGGATTATTCAAAGTATTTAAAGGTTATACTGGAATAAAACAGGCACTTGTTGTATCTACTTTTACATTAGATTCGGGAGGTGCCACTTCAGGTGAACAGCCAAGAGTTAATACTTCTTGGGGTATTATAAATTTAAATATTATTGATGAGACAGAACAAGGCCAACTTATTACAACTGATACACACTTATACGTTGAAAATGAACGAATTGATTACCCTTTAAATCGTTGGGTAATCGGCTATCGTACAGGTGGTTCACGATTCGAATACGGAGACTTGTACCCGACATTCGAAACACCGAAGGCTTTTGTCTATCCAGAAACGCGTGAATTTGAAATGATAAAGGACAACAAACCCACGGGTGATCTGAAAAATGGTCTAAATGGATTAAAGGATATAATTGCTGATGATTTAGCTTCTCAGTTAGTTTTTCGGTTCGGAGCTAATTTAAAAAATCTTCATTTATACAGTTGGGGAAGAAAAGTAACAGGGAATGTAACATACTAAAAAGCTACAGATATTTTCTTCAAATTTGACCCCGGGTTTTTTCAATTGACACTATTTCTTTCACAGTGTTTAATGGAAACATGTCTTTATCTAAAAATGACTTGAATCAAATTGAAAATATAGTTGATGAAAAACTTGACGAAAAGCTTGATGAAAAACTTACAAAGCTGAAAAGCGATATTTTCGACAGAATAGATCCAATTCTAAAAGAAGTAACAACCTCTAGAGAAGAAAGACCACTATTAGAAAACAGGTTGGAAAAGTTAGAAGAAATTCACCCAGAAGGAAAACATCGTCTTGCTTCTTAAATTTCTCCAAATTTGACCCATGTAAATTATCCATTTGTACCAGCTTGGGGTTATTCCTTCCTGTCTTACTTAAGTAAGTGTATAAAAGCAATTTTAACTCCCGGTATTTTAGTTAGTGGGCAGTATTTGGAAAAAGGAGGATTCAAAGAATTACTTGTTTTTTAGTATTTTAATAAAGTAGAAAACGAAAGGCAGCAAGGTCAGGATTAATATTAACCACCACAAATAGAAATAAATATAAACAATATTGGTCAGTAAATATTCAGTCAAAGAACATTGACGGTAGGAAATATCCAACCATCCAGCTTCCAAACACAATCTTCCAGGTTTATTCAGACTTAGTAATATGATATATACCGCGGGTGAAAATAAAATAATTAAGGAAATTTTTAAAGGCTTATTAATATTATTTAATTTTAGTAATTTCATTATTTCTTAAAATATAGCAGATTTTTGCCACCTAAGGGACGGGAAGTGCGGATATCTAGGGATTTTCTCCAAATTTGACCCCGGAGTTTGGTATGGCAAAATGTATGGTAATATGGTAATATATTTATGCGTACATCCTTCGAGTGGGATGAAAATAAAAACAAAGATAATTTAAAAAAACACAGCGTTGACTTTGAAACAGCACAATATGCCTTTCTTGATAAAGGGCGTGTAATTGCCAAAGATTTAGAACATAGTAAAGAAGAAAAACGGTATTATTGTTTCGGCAAAGTGAAAGGAGGTGTTTTAACCGTCAGGTTTACCTATCGAGATAAACGCATCCGGATAATCGGCGCGGGTTACTGGAGAAAGGGAAAAAAGATATATGAAAAAGAAAATAAAATACTCTAACGAACTTGTTGAGGCGAAGGCGATAAGCGATTTTCTCCCTAGTCCGGAGGAGTTGGTATTAAATGAAAAGAAGACGAAAGTCACCCTGACCTTAACGGAAAAAAGTCTCAAATTTTTTAAAGAAAGTGCCCAAAAACACGGAGCATCATACCAGGCTATGATTAGAAGACTAATTGATTATTACGTGGCAAACCAAACATAAAATCAATCCCCGGGATTTTTCTCCAAATTTGACCCCATAATCCATTCGGCAAACTCAGGACTATAATTCTTCGACTTTTAACTTTCTCAGCAGTATAATAGCCTCAACCTATTAATACTTTTACAAAAATAAAGGGATATGAAAATTACACCGACAACACTTACAATTACGCAACTGCTCAGTAATGAATCAGAGCAGTTTGTTGTTCCAGCTTATCAACGTCGATATTCGTGGCATTCTAAACACATAGCGGAATTATTTGATGATATTAATTTGCTGGAGAAAGGCGGAGAAACTCATTTACTTGGAAGTATTGTTTGTCTGACGTCTAGTCATGGAGTAGGAATAAATGAACTGGAATTAGTTGATGGTCAGCAGAGAATATCGACAATCATGCTGTTTCTTAATGCTATGAAAGAAAAATACAAACTTCTCGATATGAAAAAGGAAGCCGATAAGCTTAGTAATTATCTTTTCTGCTCAGATTTTAACGCAGAACAAAATAATAAACTTGTATTGGGTGATTTAGACAGTAGGGATTTTAATTTAATAATGGGCGGACGCACTCTTGAAAAAGTAATCAATAAACGATTGCTAGAAGCTTACAATCAGATTTCCGGTTTAATTGAAAATCTTCCCCCTCAAAAACTCGATGATTTTAAATATAAGTTCACTAATCAGGTAAATGTAATACGTTTGGATGTTGCTGAATCCAAAGACGCTTTTAAACTGTTTGAAACTATAAATAACAGAGGCCTTAACTTAAGCCCTGCTGACATAATTAAAAACTATCTTTTGGGAAATGCCTCAATTGCTGACGGTAATACACTGGAAGAAGTGAAAACAGATTGGTCACATTTAATAATAAGCATGGATGGATTACCCCTAGATGAATTTTTCCGACAATACGTTAATGGACTATTAGGACGAAAGGTCTCTTTTACGCTTTTAATCGATACTTTTAAAAATTATTTTCTCGAAAATGTTAAAACTGGAGATATACCAATAGAACACACCGAATATTCACCGGAAGTAATCGAAGAGACCGAAATGAGTTTGGTGGAGGACGATAACTTATCAGGTGAAACTGAAAATAATAGCACTGAACCTGTTCTTGAAAAAACGCCAGTCAAGAAGATGTCAATTAATAAATTCGTCGCAAAACTGCGTAAAGCTGCCGATGTTTACAGTAAAATATTGAATCACAACTTTAGTGACACCCGTGTAAATCGGCATATGCAAAACTTACAGAAAATACGTTCTTTTGCATCCTACACTTTTATCTTAAACCTTATGCAGCGAGAGATAGATATTAATAAGAAGCTAGAGATTCTAAAGCAAATCGAAACATTTATGCTTCGACGAAACATTGCGGAATATCGTACTGCTGAACTGGACGATATATTCTCAAAACTTACAACAATTAAAAACGATAACATTGTAGAAACTGTAAAATTGACGCTGAAGAATCATTTGCCCAGTGATGTAGAATTCAAGGAAAGATTTATACAGCATGACTTTAAGGGTCAGTCTGAAAATAGAGCGAAATACGTATTAGAACAAATTGAATACGAACTTTCCGGTAATACAGGAGAAAAATATCTTGGTAGTGGAGATGAAGTTCATCTTGAACACATAATACCACAGACAATTACCACTAAAAAATCCAAAGAAGAATACGGGGATTGGGAGAAATATTTAGGAGAAGAGGGTACTAAAATGCACAGGACTATGGTGCCTAAAATCGGAAATTTAACATTACTTGCCGCACCGTTAAATATTAAAGCCTCAAACAATCCTTTCTTAGCCAAAAAGCAAGAGTATGCAAAATCGGACATCAAAATAACAAAGCACCTACTTCGTTTTGACGAGTTCAAAATGTTACAAATTGATAAACGTTCTAGGGATCTTGCGAAAAAAGCTGTGAAAATTTGGAGTTTATAAAAGTCTAAGGTACTCTGCTTAAATTGCCCATATAGTTATAGAGAAGTAAACATAATCCACATGAGGGGTGGATTGACACATTGTCTTCCAATTTGACCCCTTGATTAAATCTTTGTCACCGTGTACTGCAACACTGATACAAGTGTTAGAGTGTTACAGTCCTGGTGTCTGCTTATTTACAATTACTTTCTTAATATATTTGAAAAGATAATTCATAGGTAAACATGTTGCTATAAATGTTAATAAGAATACCGGAAAAGCCATTTTAAAAGTGATTTTACATACTTCGCTCAAATCAACACCACATTGAGGATATATAAGAGGGTAAATTAAAGGCATAACAATTTTCATATCCAAAAACACTGTTATTATTATTGAAAAAAATAATAAAACTATATAAATTACAGAATTTTCAACAAAATTTAAATGTCTTCTTATCAGTAATATTAATGATGCAATAAGAAGTAGTATTGGTACGTAAATGTATAGTTGGAATAATACTGCGATTAATACGTCTAAACTAGGCTCGTAAAAGATCACATACCAAGTAGGATTACTCAATATTCCAAAGACTAAAGAGTATTTAATTTTCGTACTTTTACTCATGAAATATTTATTTGCAAAAAGTGTGTAGAACAAAAGGTAAAATACTATTGTGCTTGTGAAGAATAAAACAGGATATATACTATAATTTTTATAAAATAAACCTCCTAAAATTATTAAAGAGAAAAATAATACTATGAAGTCTAAGATGATACCCAATATTGTAATTGTTACAACTCGAAAAACCGGAACAGGTATTTTCAGTTTATTTAGTTTAAAAATTATCCAAATTAGAGAAAAATTAAAGAGATAATTCACGATTATTGTGGGATTGAAAGCAGCGTTTTCATATTGGTAAAAAGACGGAAAGGGATCAGCTAAAAGAAGTTTAGGAAAAATAAACTTAAAAGTAGATAAAAAAGTGAAGGTGATTATAAATACAAGAATATTCTTAAACATGAAGGTAAGTAATTTAATATTATGCTTATTTGTGTTTTTGTAAAAGTTATTGTATTTAAGTTAATATCATCCGGTTAAATATACAACATTTATCCATAAAGGACTTCTCCCAATTTGACCCCCCGCACTTATTAGAATGTCGTATGTAGAATTTTAAATATAGAGATTTTTTGCCGAACTCCAGAAGTCGCAGTTTACTAAACCTATAGGGTGTGTTATAATAAGAATTATGAGTTATCAAGAAAATATTGAATCCCATTATAGGTCATTCGAAACATTAAGATTATTGGCTAGTGGACAGGATCCGATAAAAGTAGGAGAAAGTTTCCTGATGGAAGAGATGCGTTTAAGAACTTTTTCTCCATTTCTGTCGACGCCTCATTATATTGGATTAACAGCGCATATCGTAGGCAAGCTTGGATTAAATCGGTCAATTAAAACCGATTTTGATCCTAAGATTGGATTAACTAACGAAGAAATTGAATATCTAATTGATCAAGATTTTGATTTAGGTATTGCAAAAGCTTTGGTGCACATGGGATTATTTTATTCTAAAAATTTTAAAAATAAATTAAACGGCACTGTGTACGAAGGCATTAATAAGCATTTAGAAGAAGCTGAAGCCTGTTTAAATTATTCGAGAGCATCAGACAGAATAAAATTTATGCCACAGATAATATTGGATGTTTTAAAAACTAACAAAAATTAATCAGATTATCTTCTGCCCGCTCACAAGCACTTCTTCGGTTTTGAGCTTCCAATAACTTTTGCAGTTTGTTTAATTCCAATCCTTTTAATCCGAACCATGAATGTAATTTATTATGGAAACAGGTTAAAAAATTGTCAAATAAAAAATATTTTCCCAATCCTAGTTATTACCATTCCTATATAATTAAAAATAAGATGGACGATATATTTCCCACAAGAGATAAGCTTTTAACGGGAACAAGTGTAATTATTATCGAAAAGCATAACCAGAGGTCGGGTATAGAGTCAGCCGGAAAGATAGAACGGATTCTAAGCCCCGGATTTTCTCACCCACACGGAATAAAGGTCATGTTAACTGACGGCAGGGTTGGCAGAGTTAAAAGAATTGCTTAAAAACCTTAATCTACCAAGAAGAATTTTAATTTGTAGTATAATTAGCACTTAGGTGAAGCGAATGCTAAAATGAATGTTTTCCCGAATTCTGATATTTAAAAAATCTAAGAATTTTTATTATGGCCGCTAAATCAGATTATTATGACATACTCGGAGTTTCTAAGGGAGTTTCTGCGGATGAGCTTAAAAAAGCATACCGCAAGCAAGCCTTGGAGTGGCATCCGGATAGACATCAGGGAGCCGATAAAGAAGCTGCGGAGAAACGCTTTAAAGAAATAAATGAGGCTTATCAGGTACTATCCGATTCCCAAAAGCGCTCGGCTTACGATCAATTCGGCCACGAAGCTTTCTCTCCCGGCGGAGGTTTCCGAGGAGCGGGAGGATTTGGCGGAGCGAGCTCCTTCGGTCAAGGTCAACAGGGACGTTGGGGGCCTTTTACATACACCTATACTACTTCGGGTGGTGATGGAGGTTCACCCTATAGCGGTTTTGATTTTGGAGACCCCTTTGACATATTCGAATCCTTTTTTGGTGGATCACCATTCAGTGCCCGCTCCGCTCGTATTCCAAGATATAGCATTACTTTGGAATTTATGGAGGCAATAAAGGGAGTTGAGAAAGAAGTTTCAATTGAAGGTAAAAAGAGAAAAATAAAAATCCCTGCCGGAGTGGACGAGGGCTCGAGAATTCAATTCGGCGATTTTATTTTATCTATAAATGTAAAACCTCACGAGATGTTTGAAAGAGATGGGACAGATATCCATATAAAAATTACCATTCCTTATTCACTCGCCAGTTTGGGAGGAGAGATTGAAGTACCCACAATCGACGATTCGGTAAAAATAAGAATTAGACCGGGAACTCAGTCCGCAACGATACTTCGCTTGCGGGGTAAGGGAGTTAACCATCTTCGCGGACGCGGGCGTGGGGATGAATATGTTCATATAATTGTTAATACTCCGGAAAAGCTGACCAGAGAGCAAAGGCAACTAATTACAGAATTAAAAGAAAGCGGTTTGTAAAAAATATTTTGTTATGGCCAGAAGAAGTAAATCTAAAAAATTAGGTAATATTATTAGCTTTTCCGTAATAATTACAATTGCGTCAGTAGTGTTTTTATTGGCAAATAAAATAAAGAATGAACAAAAAATTGGCAAATCTGTGGCAACAAATCTACAAAGGTGTGAATATGTATTAAGTTGGGGATCTTTAGGAAGTGGAGATGGGAAGTTTAATAAGCCGAGTGGCATTGCAGTTAATGCGTCGGGAACAAACGTATGGGTAGCTGACACAGAAAACAATAGAATTCAGCAATTTGCTTCCGACGGAACTTTCCAGAGAAAATGGGGCTCACTAGGAAGTGGTAATAGTCAGTTTAATAAACCAATTGGGGTTTATTATGATGATAGGTCCGTCCCGGCAAATATATATGTCGTTGACACAGGTAACTATAGAATACAGAAGTTTAATAATTTCGGAAGATTTATTGGTAAATGGGGTTCTTACGGAAAAAAAGATGGACAGTTTGATAAACCTCGTGACATAGCTGCCGATTCAAAAGGTAATATTTATGTTGCCGATACAATGAATCATCGAATCCAGAAATTTGACCCAAATGGGAAATTTATTTCCAAATGGGGTTCGCCGGGTAGCGGCAGCGGGCAATTTAATCAACCCCAGGGAGTGGCACTTGATCTTGAAGATAACGTTTATGTAGCCGACGGAGTAAACAACAGAGTTCAAGAGTTCGACTCAAATGGTAATTTTTTAGCAGCATGGGTAGGTAGTAAGTATGCCTTTAATCTTCCGGCGGGTATTGACGTCAAAAGATCTGAAAAAGCCGTATATGTGGCAGATTCGTTTGATCATTCAGTTAACAAATATAATACTTTGGGAGTATTGTATGCGAGTTACGGTAGTTTTGGTTCGAAAGAAGGACAATTAAGTGAGCCTAGAGGTATCGGAGTTGATCAGAAAGAAAATGTCTTTGTTGGCGATACGGGAAATAGTAGAATTGTAAGGTTCCGCTGCCCTCCCCTGAAACAGACCAATTGACTTATTTGGCCTTCACGAGTAAACTTATAGTGGTTAGAATGTATTTGGTGGGAAGAAATGCCCACCTTTTTTAATACTGGGTAAAAGGCGGGAAGTAAAAGTTTAAAGTTATTAAGTTTGTTTACCTTTCACCATTTACCTTTCACCTAATAATGCAGACACCGAGAACAGAATTTGCACAAGCCTTGAGGGCTATAGCCACCGAGCGTGGCCTGGAAGCCGATGTTATCCTGGACACAATAAAACAGGCAATTGTCGCTGCTTATAAACGCGACGCGCGAGAAAAAGGCGAAGACACCGAAAGTTTTGATTATGATGCCGAGATACATCCATCTTCCGGTGAGGCGAAAATATACTCATGGCCACTTGAGAAACCCAAAGAAAGAAAAGATGTTACTCCACCCGGTTTCGGAAGAATTGCGGCTCAGACTGCAAAGCAGGTAATCCATCAAAAAATAAGGGAAGCCGAAAAGGGAGCAATTATGGATGAATTTTCGGGTAGAA
>Ga0209541_10008485_pt1 | contig 16913 bp, 17 predicted proteins | sample RifCSPlowO2_01_FD_184027 | JGI IMG/M metagenome (GOLD analysis project Ga0209541, IMG submission 184027) | Groundwater microbial communities from Rifle, Colorado - Rifle CSP2_plank lowO2_0.1 (SPAdes) (version 2) | ecosystem: Environmental > Aquatic > Deep subsurface > Groundwater | place...
AGATCGGATTACCGACGGCACTATTCCGCAAAAATTGTTTGCCCATGGCTTTGGGAAAAATCTTGAGACGGTCTTCTCGCAAGCCCTGGGGGAATTTTTAGAGAGATATTTTCTGACTCTCTACCGACGCGATACATTTCTTCGCGCGTCACCCCCTATTTTAAAAAGAAAAAAGTTCAATTGTATTGATTTGGATTTGATTGCCGGTTTTTCCGAAAAGCAAAAAGACAGAATCAGTAGGTATCAATGGGATGAGGAAAGCATTTTTTCATGGGAATGGGCAGAGAGAGTCGCGACAAAAGGAAAGGTGTTAGTGCCCGCGCAGTTGGTCTATTGGACGTATGCGCTTGAGGAAAAAGAGCCCCGTCTTCGCGAGACAAATACGAATGGAGCAGGAGGATACTTCAGCCGGGAGGGCGCAATTCTTTCGGGCCTTTATGAACTTATCCAACGGGACGCATTTGTTATTTTCTGGCTCAATTCCATCTCTCCTCCAAAGGTCGATCCCGCGACAGTACCATCAGAAGAATTTCAGGAATTATATCAGGCCTCAATCAGATATGGTTTCAAGGCGCATTGTCTTAATATCACGAGCGATATAGGTATTCCGATATTCGCTGTTATTATAGAGGACGAAACAAAGAATTGGCCGCGCCTTTCTATTGGCATGGGTTGTAATCTCGACCCACTGAAGGCATTGAACCGCGCCCTTATTGAAGCATGGAGTGTATACGATTGGTTGAGACCGCGGACGCCTTATTCGCTTAAAGAACCATATATTCCTTTTTCCGACTCCAGCATCGGCCAAAGCGAGCGATGTCGCCTTTTTGCAAATCCTCTCTTTTATGAGAAGGTGTCTTTTTTGTTAAGTGGGCAACAACATTCCTTTAGTGATTCTCTGTCAGTTGTCCCGTCGCTAAATTCAGAAAGGGAAGAGATGCACTACTTGGTGAAGCATATCGAAGGATTTGGAGATGGGTATCAGGTATATGCATTCGAAGTAAAATCATCAATTCTTTCAACCCTCGGATACCACTCGACGCGAGTTATTGTTCCTAAATTAGTCCCTCTTTATCTTCATGAAATTCATGCGCCTTTAGGCGCAAAACGCCTAAAAGAGATGCCCTTAAGAATCGGATTTCATCCGGCCGAAGAATTCAATCCAATCCCCCACCCGTTTCCTTGATCCACGTCCCAGAAGGCCACGGTTTGTCCGCCTACGCGGGCTTGCACGCGAAGCTTCATTCTTGTAATATGAAAAAGATGAATACACCAGTTATCGATGTAAAAAAATACGGCGGGAAACAAGTTGCAATTGTAAAAGGAAAGATCGTTGCAGCCGATACTACGACTGAAAAAGTGTTAAAATCGGTGCGCCGCAAACTGCCTCGTGCTACATGGCGCGATATACTTCTTGTGGCAGTTCCGGAAGGAACTACTGTCGTGTATTGTGTATGAGACGATTTGTTTTTCCGTATGGAATCCGTTTCCAAGAAGACGGCCACATCGGAATATTTCCTGCGGCAGAGATTTTTGTCTTGGGCAATGGCGGGAAAGGAATTCGTACCCTTTTTCATATTGATTCTGGCGCCACCACGACTCTTTTGTCTGCCAGCGACGCGGGAGCGTTGGGAATCGATATTCATTCGGGGAAGAAGATTTTGGTACGCGGCATTTCCGGCGAGCCACTTTTGGGATACACCCATGTGGTACGGATGCAATTTAATGGGATTGTACTGAAAGTTCCCGTGATTTTTATAGAGCGCGCCACGGTTCCTCGTGTTCTCGGGCGGGAAGGAATTTTTTCCCGTTTTTGTATCGTGTTTGATGAGGCAAAACGGCGCATTTTATTTCTCGAAAACAAGAAAGAACAAAAAATCATTGATTCATTATTTCGTTGATTTTCCAATTGTAAGACCTTTTGCAAAATGGTTTTTGTCCATTCACCAGAATACCACTGGCCTACCCGTGGATAACGAGGTTGCTGATTGCTTTCTTGTGATGGTATACTGATGTAATCAATCTATTAGTATTATTAATGCAATGAAGACCTTTATACGACTGTTAAAAATCATACCATTTATACTCATTCTCCTGATTATTTCTGCGGGGCACCGTATTTTCGGCGGAAAAGAGAATAAAAAAGAGGGTGGTATTTTCGATTTCGGTGTTGATACTGCTAATGCGGATGCTCCCGGATGCGCAACCGGCGTAGAGGCCTGTGCGTCGTTGGGTGCAGAAGGTGCAGAAGGTGCAGAAGGTGCAGAAGGGAGTGATAGCTAACCTCTCGATTAGAAATCTCGGTATTTGTGCTTTAAAAAATAGAAGATAATGAAACGATATTATTTTTTTATCATCGTTTGCGCAATTTCAGTCGCGTTTTTTGTTGTTTCACCCGATATCTTTGCACAGACCGACAATGCCTTGCCGTCAATAGAGCGGGCCGTAGCCATGGCTATGGATGAAAGCCGCTCTCAGATATTTGTCCTCAATCGGGACAGTACTATTTCTGTCTATGATTTTAAGAGTGATACATTCGTAATTTCGAGAAAATCTATACCAAATCTAAAAAATCCTTTCGCGCTTCTTGTAAGCCCGGATGGAACTTTTGTCGCCTTTTTTTCATCAATTCAATCTGTGTCATTTACAGCTTCCATTTTTAAAATAAATGATATTCTGAATAATGATTCGCCGATTCCGACGACGACGTATGTTCTTTCGCCGTTAACAATCGGCGCGGCTATAGGAAAATTTTCTAATGACGGCAAGACGCTGTTTGTAGTCCACGGAAAAAACACTATCTATTTCTTAAATGCGGAGACGCCCCGACAAGAGTTATTGGCAGTTGGGGATACACCGCGGGCAATGGATTTTGATACCTCGGGTAAACTTTTAATGCTTAATGAGAAATCAAGGGATCTTAATGTTGTTGATATTTCAAAAAAGAAAATAGTTGCCACAATTAAACTTGGCGTAAATCCAAAAAATATCATATTTAACAGCGTTACCAAGAAGGCCTATATTTCGCACATGGACACAGACGAAGTATACGTTGTTGATGTGAATAAAGCGGCTGTTGTCAAAAAAATTAAAGTTGACAATGATCCTGTTTCTTTGGCCTATGATGAGGATGATGGAAGCGTGTTCGTAGCAAATAACAGCGCTGGCACCGTTAGTGTTATTGCGCCGGATTTTAGCGTAAAGAGAGTTGAATTGCGATCCCCTGCTTATGTGCACTCACCGCTCTCACTTGCGTATTTGAACGGGAGCAAGAAATTGTTCATTATCAACGCGTCTGCGGCGAAGATTTTTGTGTATGATCATAAGCGCGGGAGTATTGTTACGGAGGAAAAAACCGATGCGTATCCCATCGCGATTTTTGCGTCCGAGAAACTAAAATCTGCTTTCGTGCGGCACTATGACGCCAACTCAATATTTGCCGTTGACGGCGGAACGCTTGCCATGGAACGTATTCCGGCAGTGGTGAATGTTGATGAATTGTTTTTCTCCCGGCCCCAGGGAATCGTAATCGATGAGGAAAAGAATCTCATCTATGTTACCAATCTCGGCAGTGACACCATAACGGTAATTGACGGGGCGACTCAAAAGCCAATCAAAAAGATTAAAGTCAATCTCGCGCCGCATAATATATTTTTAGATAAAAAAACGAAAAAACTCTATGTGATAAGTCCTCCGGACGGATCTATAGCAATAGTGGATACACAGAATTCGGATTCCCCGGCGAAGACCATTAAAATTGACGGACAGGCGCGCGGCGGAGCCATAAACAGCCGGACCAATACATTTTATGTTTCTAACACAACCAAAGCGACTCTGGAGGTATTTGATATGGCGCGGGAAGAGTTTGTCGCCACGATTTCTTTTCCCGCCAAGAGCTTTCCTCTTATCAGCTCAATCGACGAGGAACGAAATATTATATATACGGCGCTCTACGGCGGCAGTAGTGTGGTAGTTATCAACGGCGCAACGAATAAAACCGAAAAGCAGATTCCTGTGGGGCAGAATCCGATCTGGGTTAAATATTTTCCGCTAATTGACCGCGTGTTTGTGACGGTGGAAGGAGAAAAAAAGGTTCTTGTCATTGATCCGAAAACGAACGAAATTATTCAAAATATACCAATGGACGGCATACCGTATCGCATTTTTTTCGATCGGAAAACGAACTATGTGTATATAAATTTTAGAAATGGTAGTGATGTTGCCGTACTGGCAGCGGAAAAAGATTCTTCCCGCTATCGGATTCTCAAAAAAACAGCAATGCCATTTTTGGGAACAACCGACTGGCGGTATCACATGGTGGTAGAAAATCGCGTCACCAGTTTCGCTTATTTTACTTCCGGTGTGGACAATACTGTTGATGTGGTTAAAGTTGAGCACGATAGCGAAAATATTTTAAGCCCGGTTTGGTACGCCACTATTAACGCCGATGGGAGCGTAAAATTTGTATCAAAGACAGAGGAAACCCAGGAAAAACCATCGGTATCCCCATTGACTGTTAAAATTATTATTGTTGCCGCGGTTCTTATACTTGCGGTCGCAACTGCTTTATTTATCAGAAAGAGAAAGCAATTGGCGAGTTCGCCACCTCGCAGTTTTTAAGTTTTTCGATCAGGTTCCAGATACTCATTAAACCATCATTCACATTGGTGGTGTTTTTTTGTAGCCATTGTTAGTTTTTTTCTGGTGGTCCACCCAACCGAAAACTGTTTGACAACTGTACCCCATGTGTTACTTTAGGAATAGTTACTTTCAGAGAATGTAAGGAGGCTTTTATGAAGAGTGGTAAGGCGATAGTCCGCGGAGTTGTCATTGTTTTTATTCTCTTTGCACTCATGTATGTGCGTCCACTAATCGCTGGGGAGATAGATGGTGTTGTCAACGCGCCAAGGTTTGTCGTAGGAGATTCTTGGGAATATAAGACCGTTGCCGGACGGCAATATACAGTTATGGTTGCCGAAGTGAGCGGCGACAGTCATACCATCACTGTTAGTTATGAGCCCAATGTGCGATTCCGCCGAAACGAGAATTTGGTTATTCAGGAGATTGAAGGCCCTTTGTCCTTCGATCGGCGAATAGCCCTTAACTGGAAATATATCGATTTTCCAGCAAAAGTAGGAAAACAGTTCTCATATCGCGTAGAAGGTTCTCGTGGAGTGTTTTCTATAGACACTGCCGTTGCCGGATGGGAGACGATGCGGGTACCCGCGGGGAATTTCAGAGCTCTCAAGTTGGAAAGTTGCTGGCGGAACGAATCAATTGGTTGGTATGACTGCGGAATGAAATACTGGTATTCCCCTGAAGCCAAAGCGTTCATCAAGAGGCAAACCCCCTCTAGTTGGACGCCGGTTCTGAGAAACTCGGACTTCGAACTGATCACTTTCAAGTTGCAATAATCCCTTTCAAGAGAACAATATCTTTAAGAAACCGAACATGCCCGAGCGCACCAGCGCTCGGTTTTCTCTTTCCTTACAGGAAACCCCGCACGTAGCGAAGCGGAGTGCGGGGAGGAAGTCATTCTTTCCCGAATTCTAAAAACTTTTTATATAGGGGAGTACCTTTGGTCCCCTGGGATGTAGGGATGTGACATATTGTAAGGAAACATGGCTATTACAGGTAATCTTTTTAAAATCGTCGAGTAACTCCTGTTCGTCTTTTTTGGTGTATCCACCCACGCGAACAATGCGGATTAAAAAAGCAAATGGCGCATAATGATCTATTTGGTATTGACGGATTTTCTCGAATCTGCGGTTGAAAATTCCAGTAAGCCTATAGGGCAAAATATGGCTTCCATCCGGTAGGAAGATTGGTGTGACGTCGTGTGTACGTCCACTGAAATTAAACGACGGAAGCGAATTGCCGCATGGGCACGCGTCACCATAAAAAAAACCTTGATCTCCAAGCTGATAACGGATAAATGGCGCGATATGGCTGTTCAAACCAGTTACCACAAGTTTGCCAACTTCACCCTCCTTAAGCGGAAATCCATTTTCAGATATCACTTCGATAATGACGTCTTCGCTGTTTTCATGGAATCTGCCAGATTTGCACTCGCCGGCCATGACAGAAATTTCTCTGCAACCGTAATGATTGACTATTTCACAATGAAATCGGTCTTGAAGAAATAGCCGCATTTCCGGTGTCAATGCTTCGCCGGCTACGATGATAAGTTTTGGGTGAAGCATTACATTATCTTCCTCCGCAATGTCCGACAAGAATCGAAGAAGTGAGGGAAACCCCAATACAATTGATTTCGGTCGGGAAATAAGAGTATAAATTTTTTTTCTTCTGTCACGCAGTTCCTCCATGGTCTTTGCATAAAAACTATTTTGAAAAGAAAAGTTTGGATTTGGAGACGGCCATAGATGGATGACCGATTGCCGAGGAATTTTTTCTGTCCCGGCAATACGCAGTAAAATCGCCCAAATGTGGGTATGCAGTCGTTTATCGGTAAAGAATGATACGGGCTCACCAGTTGACCCAGAAGTATAATTAAGGATACCGAATTTCGCAGAGATTTCCCTGTTTGTTCTATCTTCGATTGGCACGCTTCTCAAGTCGTCTTTAGTCATAACAGGTAAAGAACGCAATCGGGATAAGGAACTTTGGGGCATAAGTGTATTGTCTTTTATCTTTCCTGCCCAGAAGGGTAGGCGTTCAGCGGTTCGAAGAAGGCGTCTCAATTTCTTATCCCTAAGGGAATCACGGAACGCTTTCGGCATTCTTTTGCTTCTGTATAAAGCCGAGAGTTGCAGCTTCACAAAAAACTCTTCAAGGAATCCGTTATGTCCAGATTGCGAAAAATATTCGGCAGTGAAAAACGAAGGATGCTCCAGAATAAATTTAAACATGTTACAAATATCCAAATTATTTCGGTGATAGGATGGCCACTGGAAAATACTCCGAATATGGGTAGTCATTCGCAGATTTTCTTTCTACTATTTTAAAATATTGCGTCAAAATACGAATTAACTCTTTTTCATCCGGTGGCGACCAGTCCCGATAGGAATCTTTATCGATTATGAGGACATCGTGTACTTTTTTTAAGATCGGATCAATTCCATTCTTTTTATTATCTATCAGTTCTCTAAATTTTTTTTCGGAAAGACGACGGTTAAACCTGCGTTCTTTCAAGTCGGAAAATAGCCATACTGTTTGAAGCTTTAACAAAGTAATTTTTTCCTCGTTACTAAACGGGCCCGAAAGAACCTGTGTGGTAATATCTTCCAAATCTTTTTGAATGAATTTCTCGTCCAAGAAAAAAAGTCTGGTTATAAATAAACCATCATCCTTTAATAGGTATTTTATTTTCTTAAGCAGAGTCGGTTCGAGGATTGGTGTTACTTGGTGTAATACTACGTCCCCTAAGACCACATCGAAGAATTTTGTGGGGAAAGGTAGGTCAAGCCAATTATCTTTTATCCAAGTTTCTTTTCGTACATCAACATTTCGAGTGAATCGCGACATCGCGGACGGCATGCGGTAAGAAAAGTCGGCTACATATATTTTGGCGTTAGTCTCTTTTGAAACCAGATCCCTTACTTCCGGAGTTGATCCTAAAATTAGGATGTGATTCTTTTGACTCTTCCATTTCAAAAAATTACTATATATTTCGATATCACCTTTGCTAGGTCGCACCGGGCACGCAACCTTATCCCAAAAATAGGATTGTCGCTCCCAGTACGTACGGTGCGGCTCTTCGGGATAAAAAAGTGTCCTCCTGAAATAATTTTTATGAATTACTCTGTCTAAAATGCGAATATCTTCGTTGCTTAATAGTGTAGGAATGGTTCCCAATACTTTTTTAATAATTTTTTTTACAAAATTAGTCTTCATTTAGATCCTTCCATTAAGTTATTGAATATTGAAAATTGCTATGTTAGCATAGATACGCCATGAAACCGATATCTTTACATGAACTTGTGAATTATGTTTGGAAGCATTCAAATTTTTATCGTGAGCTATGGGAATCGAAAGGTTTCAATCCCGAAAAAGATTTTCGCAGCGATAATGATTTTAAAAAAATTCCGATACTTACCAAGAGTGAACTTTTAGCGACATCAGTAAAAAATCGTTCTATATTGAGCCCTGAGGACGGCTATTACTTTACTGCTATTTCGAGCGGTACGACAGTGCGTCCCTTAATAAGTCTTCAGTCACATTTTCCCAAGCCGAGCTATTATCGTTTTATCGAAAGTCAGATAAAGAGATCTCGCTCATCGGTTCTCATACTTCGACCCGCAAGTCATGCAACTGCGTTTCTTGGTGCAACATTGCCAGAAAAATATTTTCCTCCGGGATCTATATTTTCTATCGGCGATATAACAAATTATACCGCATCAGCTCATATCGCTAAAGAAATTGAAGTTGATTCGCTTGTTGCGCGTCCATCTGATCTGGTTCGCTTTGCGGCAGTTCTGAAACAGGGGGGATATTCGTTACCCAGGATTACTTTTGTATGGGTCACAGGTGAACCCTTGACTTCAGCCGCCATGTCTCTTCTTAAATCTCTTTACTCCGATGCACTAATTTTTTATGTGTATGCGATGACCGAGGGTCCTTGTTCAATGGGTATGAAATCATCATTATGCAGTTCGCTTGATGCAATAGGTCCCGGTGCTTACCATCTTAACACTGAAGATTTTATTTTTGAAATACCAGAAAAATCATCCATCGTTACCGCACTTCACAAAATTCCCACCCCCATTATTCGGTACGAGACGGGCGATTCTATGATGATTAAAGAAAATTTTCAATGTTCCTGCGGATTTCCTGTAGGCACAATTGGTATTATTGGTCCTCGAGACGGAGAAAATTCATACAAGATTGGAGGATGCTTCTTTCATATCGGTGATATACAAAAGGTGCTAAAGTTTTTGCCTGAATTGGTTACTACCGATTTCATTCTGCGGATTGAGCAAAAAATTATAAATGATCGTTTAGAGAACCATCTGCGATTTACCGTGCGGCCCGTAGGCGTTCCTACTGACTTTGTTACAGAAATGATTAGAGAGGCACTTAAGAAAAAATTGTATGTTGCACGATCGCGAACATTGGGCGAGACTATACGTCAGAGTATCATCGGGGAAATTGAAATTGATTATGATGTAGCGTTGAGTGGCTCTTCTATATTGCCCCCAAACGAAATTTTGAGCCCATTTCAAAATGTAGCTTAGTAAGGATTGATGTCTACGGACAGTTTTCGTACCTCTTTTTCTAAAGAAAATAATAAGAGCCAGCCCCATGCGGATTGCTGACTCTTTTTCTATGTGTTAGACATTCTTGAGTGAGCTTTTAGCCTGAGAAAGAGCATCTTCGAAAAATCTTTCCGGATCACCTACGCAACCAAGAAAGTTTTCTTTTGAGGCGCACATGAAGTGATTCAACGAAGTAGGAACATAGCGATCCATCACTTCAGTAAACCCCCAGCTTATAAGACGATTTTTCGGTTCTATCAGGGGCCCGAAAGAAACTCCTAGCGTTTGTTTAAGAATAGCTGTAGGAATCTCGACGAGTGGTATAGGTTCCTTTGGCCAGTGGTCCCATATCATCTTTTCCATAACACCAAAAGGGAGTTCGATGAGATGGCGATATGAAATTCTTGTAAGCTTTTCTCCAACTTCTTTCCAAAAGAGTGGATTTCCCTCTTCAGACTTATGCCCCATCATGCGTCCCCAAATATCTGGAGGATTTGTTATATGCATGCGAGTAAACCAGGGTGTAAAGATTGCAGCCGTGAGTATCCGGAGTAGTCCTCTTCCTTGGTAATCTGGACGGATAAAGAACCCCCCGCTATCGAAATGGTTTCCGTCATCCTTGAGAGTGATATGATCATTGCCGATGGTGAAGTATACAAAGTTTTTCTTCTCTGCGACCCACGCGACCGCGATCAATTCCCCCTTGTATCTGACGCCGAAGATAAAAAGATCTATTCCGATGTGACTTCTCATCCACAGAGGGTCTCTTGGACTGCGTAGGTCATGCGGCGCATAGTTCGAATACAAGCGTATTACTTCGTCAACGTCGCCTTCACCGAGCAGAAGAGCCTCTACCATATACATCCTCCTAGGTATGAAGTCCTGATAGGTATAGTAGAATACCATCTTCATATCTGTCAAACTATTTTCAAAATACCGGAAGTATTCTCCTTAACTCGTATTATTTAAACGTATTAAAGAATGTCTTGATGGTTTGACATACCAATTCTGTATCGCCTTTTGACATAGAGTTATTGAGCGGTAACGAAATCACTTCAGAAGATATTTGATCCGAAACGGGGAAATTTCCTCTTTTATATCCTGTTTTGAACGCGGAAAAGTATGGCAATGGAACCGGATAATGAATCATGGGTTTAAGATGTGGTTTTTTTGGGAGTGAAGTTCGAAGGTATTTGAATAGTTCATCTCGTTTTTGAGTCCTGATGACAAAGCGATACCAAGTACGTTTTGTTTTTTCTATTTCATACGGTAAAACAATATTACCTATTCCGGAGAGTGCTTTTGTATAATGGTTGGCAAGCTCTCGTCGATGTTCAAGCCAATAGTTAAAAAACGACAGTTTTGCAAGAAGGGCGGCAGCATGAATTTCTTGAATTTTTGCACTAATGCCAACCGTAGGATGATCATAATGGCGAATTTTTGTACCAAAAAGCCGCATTCGGTCGATTTCCTCAATAAGATGTGGATCTTTGGCAATAATCGCGCCGGCATTTCCCGGGGTAGCAAAAATCTTTGTTGAAGAAAAACTAAGACAACCGATGTCACCAATAGTTCCTGTCTCGCTCCACTTCCCGTCAATTTCAACTTTTGCTCCGAAAGATTGTGCGGCATCTTCAATGACAAAGAGTCGCCGTTGTCTTGCGATATCCAGAATTTTTTTTATTCGTTTTGTTGGTTGTCCGAATAGATGCACAACAATGATAGCTTTTGTTTTCGAGGATATTTTCTTTTCTACCATGGCAGGGTCGATCGCGTAGTCGTCATCTCGTATGTCAACAAAAATCGGGATGGCGCCGACCCAACTTATAGAAGAGGCGGGCGGGATACAACTAAATGCTGGGATAATAACTTCGTCTCCCGCCCCGATCTTTAACGCTTTGAGGGCAAGAATAAGAGCATCGGTGCCACTCGCTGTCCCCAGTGTTGAAATGTTGTTCATTCTTTTCGAAAGTAAAACCTCAAACTTCTTTGTATAAAAGCGACCAGTGGAGCCATTTTCAGCCTCTTTTTCTATGACGCGGGAAACCGCCCGCTTTACAGCAAGTTTCTGTACTAGTGCTGCAATGTTTTTAAAAAAATGTAATCGCATCTTTATTCATTAGTGGGAATGCCGCCGATGTTTTCGATCTAATTCCTATTTTGTTTATCATTGACATTATAAACCTAAAGGCGCACTCGGCGAAATTTTTTTACCGTGAAGATGGTATTCTCGATGTGGACGGGGAATGATGGGCGATAAAAAAAGATAGTCACTTTTATGTATTCAGGCCGTTATTGGTAACCAATGCTCTTGACAGTGTTCTGTAAAAAGTCCATTATAAAGTAAACACCAAAAGGAGGATGGCGATGAAAAGCGTAATTGCTTTACTGTTTCTCTCTCTCATCTTCTGCCCGGCGAGTGTGTTCGGGCAAGACAGCAAGAACAAGCAGAACGACTGGATGGAATCAGCGATGCAAGCACTTCTTGAGGACGATGCGTCCGATTCACGTGAAAAGAGGGCTGCACAGGCATCCTGCGAAAATCAGGCGAAGACGTATGAAGAGAAGACATACTGTTATATCCCCGAAGCGTTCAAAAAGAATCCCTCCCTCTTGGTGAAATACCCCCTCCCCTAAAACGCGGGAGGGAAATTTATTTTCTGATATTGAGACCCCTTCTGATAATGATTTTGCACTGTGGACACACAAGAGGTCTTTTCTACAAAAATAAGACGTCCCTCTCGCCGTAGCGATTGGGACGTGTTTGAGATGGCATCAGGCGTCCTGTTTTGAAACTCTTCTGAACTCGAACGTACCGCTGTCAAGTTGATTCTTGTACTTTCCCCTGATGACCAGTGGGCTCTCTAACCAAAACGCCATTTCGCTCCCGCCGCCCTCAATACCGCTTGAGGTGGCATCGATTACGATTCTGCCGTCATCTTTGATCTTGCCAATCGACATGGAGCTATACGCGGGCGCTGGCGGCTTCACTACCTGGAACATCACAATCGTGGCGATTTTGGTGTCGACGTCCACGGTGATTATTGCAGCCATAGGCGCAGTGTCGCTCTTGGCACCCGAAATCCACTTTCCAGCCCATCGGCCATTGAATAGTGTGGGGTCAAGGCTTTCAGAAGATGCGATAGAGCTCACCGCAAGAATTGCCACAACCATCAACGACCTGATAGCTTTCTTTATCATCGTATCCTCCTTTTGGATTTTTTTAACTATAAAGTGTATTTAATTTTTTGTCAAGTGTTTGTTCGTTCCGCGAGGCAAACTGTATGTTATTATTCATCTATGGATTTTGCCCCTTCGAAAATCTTTCGTAAATTGACTTCTACTTCACATACCGCTCAATTATTATTTTTTTTGGCGGGAATTTTAGTTTTTGGCATTGTTGGTAGCAATTTTTATTTTCAAAAAGCGACAGCGCCGAGGATGATCGAAATTTGCGAAAGTGGCAAAAGGCCAGTTTCAATTGCGTTGGCGGGAGACCTGCTTATTGGCGGGCGCACAGTATGGCAGCAAATCGTAAACGATAATTATGACCCGGAGAAGATGCTTGGCGAGACATACTCCAATTTTAAAAATAGCGATGTTACCTTTGCCAACTTTGAAGGAATAATAACGGAATCAACGACTATACGGGAAAAGAATCTTCCTCCATCGTTTTCTTTGCGCACTGATCCGGATATCGTAAACTTTTTTTCATCATTTCCGCGGCCTGTTCTTTCATTTGCAAATAATCACAGTGCGGATTCCGGTTTTGACGGGATCAACGATACCCTCAAAATATTAGAAAATACTTCAATAGGATACGTCGGGATTGGCAGGAATAGTGATGAGGCGCTGGCGCCCAATATCGCTGAAATCAACGGGGTGCGAATTGCGTTTCTTGCATTTACCGACCTTTTGCCGGAGGAATATTATGCAACTACTGCCAAGGAAGGAATCGCTCTCTTGTCTCCGGAGAATTTGAAGGAGGCCATAAAAAAAGCAAGGGTAGTATCTGATTTTGTCATTGTGTATATTCATACGGCTGGTGATGTAAATGCAGCGCCTTCTCGCGCGCCTGATGATCGCGAGCGTTTTTTTTCGCGTCTTGCTATTACCGAGGGAGCGGATGTTGTGGTTGGCAGTCAACCCCATATTCTCCAGCAGGTTGAAAAATTCGGCAACGGAATAATTTTTTATAGTTTGGGAATTTTTTTGTATGACCCGGCGGTGTCATCGCGATACCCCGCCGGTCACCCCCTATTTAACGGTACGCAATTTAAGGGCGGCGGAATTCTGCGGCTTGCAATATGCGACCGCGAGCAGTATGAGTATGAGCTCATTCCCACCAGGATGGCATATCGCGGCGATCAGTTGCGGCTGCAATCTGATTCGCCAATCGTATATTTTTTGACAAGAGTATGGCGGCGGTATAATTTTATACCGTGGAGGATGAAATAGATTTTTCTGGATATTATTGCAAAGTTCCACGGGCTTGCCCGTGGGTGTGTACGATTGGTTGGCACTGGGAAAGCCGCTTGCGGCTGTATTGACTTTCGAGATTTATGTCCCTAGTATGATTGCATGAACGGCGCTATTACGATTCCAAAAAAACTTGCGAGCCGGGGCGATTTAGTAGTGATCCCCAGGCAAGAATATGAGGAATTCTACCACTGGAAGAAAGCGATTAAAATCCGACTTGATGAACGGTGGTTTTGGACACCCGAATGGCAAAAAAAAGAAGCCGAAGCTGAAGCGGCAATTCGCGCCGGCAAAACACGAGGCCCATTTTCCAATCACAAAAAACTCCTCGCCGCCCTAAAGAAAAAATGAATCCCGTTAGAAATCGCGGACGTGAATAACATATGATTTTTATCCGCAAGGCGAATTGTATCAGCAATAGCAATACAGGACGGGGAATTTATTCGTCCGCGTCCTATTTCTAACGGGATGAAAGTTGTTTTCACCGAACCGTTCAAGCGAGATTACAACGGATTGCCGATGAGGATCCAACGAGCGCTCGACAAAGCGCTCGAATTTTTCATGGTAAATCCGCGTCATCACTCGCTCCGTGCAAAAAAGTTGCCCGGGACACCGATCTGGTATGCGCGCGCGAGCCGCGCATACCGTTTTACTTTCCAGTATCATGATGATGCTGTGTTTCTTCGCCGTGCCGGCACACACGACATTCTGCGTCAGGAAAGGAAAAATTAGTTATCGTTTTTGTTATGGATCTCCCTGACTTCTCAAAAATTTTCCATCAATCTTCAAAGGACCTCGCTAAAGGGCATCCGTTGATACCGGCGGATTCGAATGAATGGCCCGAGGAGTGGAAAACGACTTATTACAAGGCATACCCGCGCTTGCCGAAAATTGTTTTAGGGGATAATCCTCCGTCCGCGCCCTTCGGCACGGCTCAGGGCAGGGATTTTTTCGATTTGATAAAAAAACGCCGCTCAAGGCGTAATTTCATCCGTACCCCGATAACAAAACGCGAGCTATCGCTTTTTTTGAAATATTCCTGCGGGAATACCAGTCCTCTTGAGAAGAGTCGCCACCGCCGGGCACAAGCATCTGGCGGAGCGCGCTTTCCCATTGAGGTATATCCGATTGTTTTTCGCCCCTCGGCTGGGCTCGGGACAAATTCAGGCGATCCGTTAGCCGACGGATTAAAAGCTGGACTGTACCACTACAACGTAAAAGATCACGCGCTTGATGTTTTGTGGGATCGGGAATTTTCAGATGAAGATATTGGCCAGATTTTTACCTACCCGTGGGTGAAAGATGCCGCAATAGGAATCGTGATGACCGCGGTTTTCTCGCGGAATCAAAATAAATATGGAGAACGCGGATATCGCTACATTCTCCTTGAAGCTGGCCACATCGGACAAAATATGTATCTTGTTTCAGAAGCGCTCGGGCTCAAGTGTTGCGCTCTTGGAGGCACAAAAGACGAGAATCTCGAGAAACTGATTGATATTGATGGCGTCACAGAGTCAGTCGTCTATGGTTTTGCGGTTGGGAAATAAATAACTTGATGGCTATTGATATAGGAAGGAACGGTATTATTTATCCAGATGGAAAATTGTTATGAAAAGCTGGGAAATTATTGTCGCTATTTGCTCTATCCTTCTCTTCGGATTTTTATTTTCCCGGGATTTGCTCGCGCGCTTCGCGTGGCAAAAGTATCACTCCCCTGCTACGGCGCTTGTCCTTGCATCTCAAGATACGAAACTTCTCATGCAGCTCGGGAACTATTATTTTAACGGTGGTGCGTATGATCTCGCGCGCGCAAAAAAGGCATACGAAAAAACGCTTCGCGTTGATTCTAAGATTCTTTGGGGGCACTATCAGCTTGGCAGGATTTATTTTGTCGAGGGAAAATTCGACTCGGCGCTTGAAGAAATAGAACGAGAACTTGAAGCAAATCCGGAAAATCTCCGTTCGCTTTACGTGCGCGGGCTTATTTACGGATACCGAGGGCAAGCGGGCGATCTTGCGAAGGCCGAAGCGGATTTTCAGCGTTTTACCCAATGGATTCCTGGAGAGTGGGGCGGGTATAACGATTTAGCGTGGATTCTTGTGAAATCCGGAAAGTATGAGGAGTCAAAAAACGCTATTTTGAGGGCGTTTGAAAATGTTCCGAATGGCCGGGAAAACCCGTGGCTATGGAATTCGCTCGGCGTCGCGTTTCTCAATATGGGCAAGGGCAACGAGGCAAAAGTGGCATTTGAAAACGCGCTTCGCTACTCGGAAGGGATTACTGAAACAGAATGGCGGAAAGCGTATCCCGGGAATAATCCTGCAAGCGCCGGAGAAGGACCTCAAGCGTTTCGAAATGCGATCGAAGAAAATCTTCGGCGTGCAGGCGTGGGTGTTAGCGCTCAATGAGGCGCAGACGCTGAGCTTTGGTTTCAAAAGGGAAAGATTCTATCGTAAATACGTCGAATGACGAAATTCGTTTTTCATTTATGCAGTCCGCCAAAGTTTTTGAAGGCGTGAGAAAAAAGCGTTCTGAAAAATTTTGTTTCAGCTGTTCAAGCAAATAGGGGTGAATCTCCTCTTTTTGTTTTAGCTTAATTGTAAGAGAGAACCGTGTTTCTTCTTCGTTGCTTCCGATTCGCCTTGTTTCGATAACCCCGCGAAAATCTTTTTCTATTTCCGGAAAATCATTTATCACCCGCTCGATTTCGTCGGTTCGAAACATCATGCCCCCGATTTTTATGATGTCGTGGTTGATCCTGCCGGTAACTTCAAATGCGAATGCGGCTCCGCAGGAGCACGGCGTATTCTGTACGATGCGGCCGGCGTCGCCGGTCCGGTAGCGGATCAATTGATGCGGGGTTTCCGAGAGTTCGGTCACAACGATTTCTCCTTCTGTGTCCTCTTCTTTCCATGCACCGGTATCTTGATCCGTGAATTCTATAAGATAATTCTCATCGCCATGATACTGGATATCAGTCTTTTTTCTCAATATATCGCATTGATATCCCGGGCACCCCAATTCTGACATACCATAGCGAATATCAAGCAGTGCATGTGGAAAAGATGTCGCTAATATTCTTTTGTGTTCGTTAGTAAACCTTTCTCCTACGATAAAAATAGTTTCCACTTTGTTTCGAGATGAGACGTCTAGCTCTATAGCAAGGGCGAGGATGCGGGACGGAATTCCGATGATGGCATCAATTTTATAAGCCTTTG
>Ga0209541_10008488_pt1 | contig 16909 bp, 14 predicted proteins | sample RifCSPlowO2_01_FD_184027 | JGI IMG/M metagenome (GOLD analysis project Ga0209541, IMG submission 184027) | Groundwater microbial communities from Rifle, Colorado - Rifle CSP2_plank lowO2_0.1 (SPAdes) (version 2) | ecosystem: Environmental > Aquatic > Deep subsurface > Groundwater | place...
AGGGAAGGCTATGATGAAAAGAACATATTCACTGTTGGCGGCGTTGTTGTTGATGCCATGGAATTGAAAAGAAAAGAAAAGCCAAGGCAAAGCATTTTCAGCATTTATCCGCAGCTTGAAAAAGGCGAATGGCTCAGAATTGATATACACAGGAGGGACAATTTAACGCCGACAAGGTTCAAAGCCATAATAGGGGCAATAGAGGAGCTTGTAAAAAAAGGGTATAAAGTGAATTTCATAGAGATGAACGCTACAAAAATAGCCCTGGACAGCTACAAGCTGAGAAACAAGATGGATAAGCTGCAGAAATACAGGAATTTCCTGTTCACAAAAGTATGGCCTGAATACGCCAATGTCATAGAATTCTTTGACTCGAAAAACTGCGCTGCTGTTTTGACAGACTCCGGCGGCGTACAGGAAGAAATGAACCTCATAGGAAAAGTCTGCCTGACATGCAGGTTCAACACCGACAGGCCTGAAACAGTAAACGACGCAAAAGGCAACATTCTGATACCTCCAATAAATGAAAGGTATATTTTCAACATGGTAAAATACGTATTAAGCAATCAGGCTCTGCAGAAAAGCATGTCATCCGCAAAAAAATTATACGGGAAGGATGTAGGAGACAAAATAACAAAAACAATCCAGAAGCTTATGCACAATAATGAGAAGCCGTTTAAATGGGCGCATGAAGCTTTGGGCTTATGGAAGGAAAAGGATGAGGGTGTGGAATATCTCTAATTTTAGGGTTATGGTCAAAAAGCACGCATATGTAATCGCATTGTTTTTTTTGTCAGTCCTGTTTTTTCATGGTATCCTGAGCTCTGCCAAGGTTTTGGACAACATCCATTACATTAATGACATGGCTTTTTTGTCCTATAATGTCAAAGAGTCTGTTTTCAAATATGGCACATTGCATTTATGGACGCCATATTTCTATTCCGGGCAGCCTATGATGGCGATTCCGGAGAGCTATCTTTTTGACCTGAATTTTTTGTATGTCCTGCTGTTCAGGAACATCTACCTTGCCATGAACCTCGCTGTTGTTTCGTATTTTTTCCTTGCCGGGCTTGGAATGTATTTGCTCGTTATGAGCCTTAAAAAAGAGCCTAAAATTGCTTTCATCTCCGCTTTGATTTACATGTTCAACGGCTTTATGCACTCATTTATCCTTGCAGGCCATCTGAACATCCTTGAAAGCTACTCTCTTATGCCGTTTGTTTTTTTATTTGCATACAAAGCAGTAAAAGGCGAAAACTGGCTGGTAAATGCCCTTATAGCAGGCTTGTTTTTTTCGCTTATGGTGCTTGCCGGAGGCATCATATTTTTCCTGTACACCGGGCTTCTGGTTGGATTTCTTTTAGCATTCAATATTCCGGGAAAAAATTTTTTGAAAAGGGCATTGAGGATTTTTTTAATTGGGGCTGTCCTATTATTAACATTATTTGGTATCGCTGCTATAAAATTATTGCCTTCATTGGAGTATACAGGGCTTTCAAACAGGGCTGCTGGAATATCTTATACTGAATTTTTGGGGCAGCCTGTCAAGCTGGCAAGCTTCTGGAATATTTTTGTGTCCAATATTGGCTTTGCGGGAATGTCTGGGGCAGTTGGCATTATGGCGTTTGCTCTTTTGCTTATGGGCTTGTTTTCCTACAGGAATAAGATGGTTATTTTCTTTTTATTTTTGATTATTTTGGCAATTTTGCTCGCCTCAGGCTCGTCGTTGGCTGAATTTTTCTACAAATTCGTTCCTGGCTTCGGAAAAATGAGGCACATAGAAAGATCATTGGTTTTTTTTGTCTTTTCAGCGTCAATTCTTGTAGCTTATGGGTATGCGAATTTAGATGAAAAATTGGGGAAGCTTAATACTTATAAAAAATACAAAAATACATTTTATTTTCTTATTGTCATTTTAATATTGCTGGAAATGGCTTTTTTCAGGATACCCGTCACGACAAAGGTCATAGAGGCAAAAGATATACAGCTGCTGGATTACATAAGCAATGACAAGAGCTATTACAGGACACTAAACCTTGGCCTAAAAGACCTTATCGGGCACGCAGGATATAATTATTACGCGCAGCTTGGCGTTCAGGAAGTGAAAGGCGGCGGAGGAATTTGGGTTAATGACTACATAGAATATATGGCTGTTGCATTGCAATATGCGCCAAGCAAGCTTTTTGGGATGCTAAACACAAAATATATCATAGCAGATACGGAATTAAACATTCCGAACACAAGGCTTGTTGGCAAATTCAAGGATTGTAGGGAATGCTCTGTATCCAATGCATTTGGGCCTTATCTTTACGAGAATCTGGAGCTTCTGCCAAGGGCTTTTGTTGTCAACAGCAGCATTTTGGTTATAGGAAAAGATGACGCAGCTAAGCAGCTAATTTATTCACTAATGCTCAATAAGTTTAATCCTGAAAATACAGTCATAATACGGGGAAAAGAAAAAATCAACCAGCATGATATTGAATTCTTAAGAAGATTTAATGCTGTTATTTTAGGCCCTGAGTCAATAAGCCAAGACAGCTTTCCTATTCTTAAGGCTTATGCGGATTCCGGGGGCATATTGCTTCCTGATGTGCTGAATGGAAAAACGGGCATTTCAAATGAGGAAGTTGAGAATTTATTCAATAAGTTTAATGGGAATCATTCAATAGTCGAAATAGAAAAATACGAGAACAATAAAATCAGCTTAAATCTGAACGGCAAAAATGGGTTTTTGGTTTTGAGCGAGACTTACGCATATTTCCCTGGCTGGGAGGCAAAATCAAGTGCAGGAAAAATTGAGATTTTAAAGGCTAATAATGTCGTCAGCTCTGTGCATATTGATAATATAGACTCAATTACTTTTGAATACAAGCCAAAATCGTTCAAGTATGGGGCATGGATAAGCTCGATATCGTTTTTAGCGCTTTTATTAATTTTTATTTTAAGAAAATTAAAATGATTAACAGAAATAAAGTTATGAGGGCTGCAAGAATATTGGGGTTAATGAGGATTATTAATTCTGCATCAAACTGCTTCTGGTGGCTTGTAAAAAAATACGGCAGGTTTGCAAAAAAAGACGAGATTGGGATGATATACAGCAAAAAATACTTTGATATAGAAAATTCCATGACAATACCGACTGCAAAAGAGGTTGTTAAGATCTTAATGGAGGAGTTCGAGCCAAAGTCTGTTGTAGATGTAGGCTGCGGCGCCGGGGTTTACCTGAGGGAATTCCAGAAGAAAGGCGTAAAAATCAAGGGTTACGATGCAAGCAGAAACGCAGCAAAAGACGCTTTTATTGGCAGGTCATTTATAGAGCTGCAGGACCTGACAAAAGAGCTGAAGGCAAACAAAAAATACGATCTTGTGGTAAGCTTCGAGACCGGGGAGCATATACCTAAGGAATATTCGGGCATTTTTGTAAAAAACATTTCAAAGCTCGGTGACATCGTCGCATTTTCTGCATCGCAGCCCGGCCAGGGAGGAAGGCATCATGTGAATGAGCAGCCTCCACGCTTCTGGATAAGCATTTTTGAGAAAAATAATTTTAGATATTTTCCTGAAAAAACTGAAAAACTAAGAGAAAAATTCAAAGACAAAAAATGCGTCTGGTGGCTGCAGAAAAATGTGTTAGTGTTTAAAAAATCATGATTTTTATAAATCTGCTGGCATGCTTTTTTCAAAATTCCTTGCAAGCAAAAGCAATGAAATGAAAGAAACCAAGAATAAAATATACAGGAATTTGTTGGTTAGGGGCTGCTCATAAATAATCTCAATTTTATTACCCTTAGCAGTTTCTATCAAAGTAAGATCTGTATTTGAATCGTAAGTTTTTAATGAATTTCCACCCATATAAGCTTTCCACATTTTGAAATAATTCATTTTAACAAAAACAAAGTCCCCATTTTCAAAGTTACCTTGAAAGCTATAATGCTCGTCAGATATTTTTTCTGTTTTTAACACAATAGGCTCCGGCAACGCATTCAACTCGCTTTCGTTATGAATCACAATTATTTTTTTGCCAGCAGCGATAAATTTGTTTATTTCTCTTGGAAAAACATGCTTGTAGCCGCTTTCCAAATCATAAAGGGGATTGTCGCTAATGTTGGTAATCCCGTAATTTAAGCCATTGTTGATTGGATCAGCTGGATAGGATAAAGTAACTTTTTCAGCAAAAGCTCCTGTGTCTACTTCATAGATATTGAGGCACTGCGAGGTAAGTGCCAGCTTTACATAATTATTTGAAAAGAAAGGTACCAAGTTTACAGGGCAACCACAAAAATTGACAACTGCGTATTTTGTATTTGTCATTCTCATAAAATTTTTCCAGTAGATTGGAGGATGATCCAACCTTGGAAGGATTCTGTTGCTCTGCTCAGGGAGCATATGCTTTAATCTCCAGCTTAAAAGGGACTGCATTTCCCAGACATTGCCGTCTGACGTGTCCAAGTCAGTTTTGAGCAGTATTTCCGGCACATTTTCGAAATAATTCATGCAATACACAGTAAACCGATTATTATCCCTGTCAGGCATATACTGCCTAAAATCTACTGGTATTTCTTTCCTATGCTCATTTCCCATTTCATTGAATATTATTTCCCTGGTAAAATTGGGCTTGAAAACAGCAAATAAAGAATAAATAATCACTATGCCTGCAATTATAAGCAACATACTGCGAAACGGATTTTTAATTCGCTTAATGGAAAATAGAAAAAAGAGAACAACAACTGGAGAATTAAAAAATAGCATCCTATCGTACCATATAGCTGATAAAGTATTACTTCTCACTAAAACAAGATAATAAAACAGCAAATAAATTCCTATTACAATTGAAAGGTGCTTTAATATCCCGTATTCTTCCGCATCTTTTTTATATAAAACAAAAAATAAATAGATTATTGCTACTATCATGAAATAGCCGAAAATTTTAGAATAAGGTGTCATTAAAATGCTTGTTATTCCAAGCACGGCTTTTCCAATATTTATTATTGCATTAGAGCTTACGCCCTTGTTGTACGATATGCCCTTAAGCGTTTCATCAGGAAGATAAACAGCAAGGTTATAGATATAGAATGCTGCCAAACCTATTAAAAGGATTCCAACAAACATCAATTTCAAAAGGAAATACCTATTTAAGTTTTTTGATTTAAATGCTGGAATTAAATTTTTTGCATTCCCTAATAAAAAGACAAATAGAAATAAGGAGCTATACAGTAAAGATCCTAATCCGAATATCGGATGCTGCAGGCTAACGGCAATGCCCGACAAAAAAATCAGGATGATTTCATTTTCCCCCCTTAAGGTTTTTATCATGAGAAACAGGATAAGTGGGATAAGTGCGACAGGAAATATCTTCCTGATAAATGTAGTATTCATGGTCGTAGGAAATGCTGTCATGTAAAGCAATAAAACGCCGAAAAAAGACAGGCTCTCCCTTATTTTTGCAGCTCTAAAGCTTAAATAAGCCCCTAAAAGCATAAAAATAGAAAACAATATCTGCAGATTGGCGATATCTTTGTGATAGTCTTCATTAAAAACATTCAACAAATTAGTTACTGCCATCCTATAATAGGTAACTGCCGATTCCAATGGAATTTGCGGAACCCCGACAAAGAAATCCTCATTCCAATGGTAGATTGTGTTGTATTTTAACAATTCGTTTTTTATCTTCAAGCCGAGATAAGACTCCAAAGGCCCATCTTCCCTGGGCAAGTAATCTCCAGTCAGATATATGCTAAAAAATATGACAGAAATAACGGCTATGGCGCCTACAAAGAATAAGTCAATATTTTGGGTATATGCTTCTTTTTTGAAGTATACAGAAAATTTCTTGAAATGCAATGCTATAACAATCAGAGGCAAAATTATGAATAATAAAAATAGCATCCACGGATAGATTTTTAATGAAAAAATTTTAAGTATTTGCACAAACACAAAAACATATGTTGTGAGCATAACCGAAATTAAAATTCCTTCCAACAAGCTTCTTTTTTCATTATAAAAAAAGCTCAAGTATAAGGCAAGCCCGGAAAGAGAGGATATTAAAAAAAGCACAAGAAGATTGGGAGCATATAAAATCAATCCAAATAATAAAATCAGCCCTATTATGTTCAAAAAAAAGTTAAAATTGCTTTTTTTAAAGCTAAATGAGGTTTTCATTCTTTAACTAATGGGATACAAATCTAAATATAAAAAGATTTCCTATGCTCCAAGATGTAGCTTATCATTTTTAATTCTCTTTTAAGGTCAAAAGTGCTGGTTTTTCCATAATGCCATTTTACTGGAAACTCCACTATTTTGTATGGTTTTTTTTGCGCCCTGAGCAATAATTCAGCATCCCAGAACCAGCCCCTGATAAATTTTTTGTCGTAACCCATTTCCTTGACTAAGTCCAGAATAACGTGCCTTTTAAATGCCTTGAATCCGCATTGGTGGTCGTAAATCCTTGAATGAAAAAAGAGCTGCAAAAAGGCATTGTAAAAATAGCTTACAGCCCTTCTGCTAAAATTTCTTTTGATATAAGAGCCCTTAACATACCTGCTTCCTATGGAAATGTCTGCACCTTTTTCTATCTCGTCAAAAAGCCTTTTTGTATGGCTAAGATCTGTAGATAAATCCATATCTATGAATGCTATTGTATCCCCTTTTGCGAATTTAAAGCTTTTGGCAAGGTTTTCCCTCCTTGAAGGGCCGTTGCTATACCTTAAATAGCGGATTTTATTGTTTTTTTTGCAGATTCTTCTGCAGATTGATTGCGAGCCGTCATTGCTGTTATCATCGACAATAAATAGCTCAAAATTTTTTGTGATTTTGCTCAGGGTGTGGTAAATTTCAGAAATGTTCTTTTCCAATATTTTTCCCTCATTATATATTGGGATAAAAAGCGATATTTTTTTTGGTTTCATTTTATCAGCAGCCAATAAGCTTATTGAGGACATTCAATACTTATTTATAACTTTTGTGTATACATTCTGGAAGCCCATAGCAAAATTTAAATAGTGCTGAATAGCACCAAAATCAGATAATTTAGTGAGGGATTGTAATGAATGTTTTAATAACTGGCGGCTGCGGCTTTATAGGATTTAATTTGTCTATGTTTCTCAGGAAAAAAGGCTTCAGCGTTGTTGCCATGGACAACTTAGTCAGGAAAGGGGTTGAAATATCAAGGGATATTCTTGAAGACAACGACATCAGGTTTGTGCATGGCGATGTGAGAAACATCGAGGATTTCAGCAATGTGGACAAAAAGATTGACATTATACTGAATACTGCCGCGGAGCCTTCAGCCATTGAAGGCTACAAAAACCCTTACTTTGACTTTACCAACAACTTTTTGTCCGTTGTGAATGTGCTTGAGCTTGCAAGGAAAAACAGGATAAAGGTGATACAATGGAGCACAAACAAGGTCTATTGTGGGGATAAGGTAAACAGTATAAAAAGAAAGGAGCTTGAAACAAGGTTTGAGTTTGACGATGAAAACTACAATGATGGCATTGACGAAAGTTTTTCTGTTGACGGCAATGACCATTCTATTTATGGCCTGACAAAGCTTTCTGCCGACCTGTTCTGCCAGGAATATGCAAGGGCATTTGATCTAAACATAATTATAAACAGGTTTTCCTGCCTCGCAGGAGAGTGGCAATGGGGCCTGCCAAAGCAAGGCTGGTTCAGCTGGTGGCCAATTGCATTTGCATATAATTTTCCAATTTCATACATTGGCTGGAAAGGCAAGCAACTGAGAGACATCCTTTATGTAAAAGATATATGCGAGCTGATATTAAAGCAAATTGAAGGCATAGATGATTTTAAAGGGGAAGTTTTTAATGTCGGTGGCGGCATTAAAAATACAATGTCTTTGATGGAAGCGACAGATTACCTGGAAAATAAATTCGGGTTTAAGCCTGAAATAAAATTTGAGGAAAGGCCAAGAAGGGCTGACCAATGCGTTTTTGTGAATAATATCGGCAAAGTATCGTCAACGTTTAACTGGGAGCCGAAAGTAAATCCTGAATCTGCAATGGATAATATTTCGGGGTGGGTACGGGAAAATAAGGAATTGCTGGATAAGGTTTACAAATAATTTTTGATTTATAATTATGAAATTGTCTGTTTTGTTAGAAAATTCATACTTAGTTTTGATATTTTCAGCCCTATTGCTGATAGGGAATGCCAATTTATGGGATTATAAGCTGTCTCATGAATTTCCTTATGGATATTTAGCTTCTGATGCTTTCCAGCATCAGGCAAGGGCAGAGGCAATAAAGGATGCTGGAAATTTCAGGTTTGAGGCAAATTACATATCCCACGGCTTTGAAAATGCTGTTGGGAGGTACCCCCCCATAATTTACCATCTTGCGGTTATATTTTCTTATTTAACTAAATTGGAGGTTTATGATTCAATTTATTTTATTGTATTTTTCCTTGCTTCCCTATCTGCAATAATAATGTATTTTGTGATTAAAGGGTTAAATAAGAATGTTGCCTTACTTTCTTTGCCTTTGTCCTTATTGATATTTTCAAGCCCTAATTATATTGGATTCACTTGGGGTCATTGGCCTTCAATGCTGGGGCAGTTTTTCCTTATAGCGCTTTTTTGGAGCTTTTATAGAATGGAAATGGAAAAATCATTTTTGCTGGTTGGAATTTTTTTGAGTGCAATAATTTTGACTCATACCTCAGAGCTTATATTTGGCCTATTTTTTATTTTTGTTTTTTTCATGGTGGGCTTGTTATTTAAAAGAATTGACCTTAAAGACGGAAAAAACCTGGCTTTTGGTATTATTTTAGCATTGATAATCTCATTTTATTATTTGATAATATTCAGATACAGCTGGTTTATTGAGCAGCCGTATTCTTTTGCCGTAAAGCCCCTCTGGGAAGGAAACCCGGGATTTTATTTAGCGAATTTCCAGCTATTACTGGTTTTTATTTTAATCGGGATAGTTTTTTCGTTAGCGAAGATAAAATATATGCATATAGCTTTTCTGGCAGGAGTAGGTATGCTTATAATGGGCTATGGAAACTACTTTGGCTTTGATGTAAGGGCTTTTCAATTAAGGTTTTTATGGCCGATTTACCTTTCTGCATTTTTCGGTTTCGGAATTTACAGCATTTTAAAATTTTTTATAAAAAAATGGAACCTGATTTATTCCGTCTCATTGGGTATTGTTTTTCTGGTGATTTTTTCAGGCCTGATTAAAATTCCATTTATTCCGGGCTATCAAAAATTAACAACGCAGGGGATAATGGACAGTTTTCATTGGGAAGCCTTAAAGTGGCTGAGCGAAAAAACCCCTGAAAATTCTAAATTATACTTCTTTTATGGCGATATTTATAACCAGGATGCTTTGCTCAGGAATTCAAAAAGAGTGCATTTCCAAGTTGATCCAAATGATTTTATTGAGAATATAAATAACAGGAGAATATCCAGGGAATATGTTACAGAGCTTCCCGGGGATGGCGGCGGAGGCATAGTTTACAGAAAATCCCCATTTTCATTCGGGGAATACCAAAAAGAGAATGAGCAGGGGTATTTTTTCGGAAAAAAGGACATTTGCGAATTTGACTATTACGTTTTTGATAAGGCATCAAGGCAGCAGGCTTTGGCGCAGTATAATTTATTAATAGCCAATGAACTGCTGAAAAATAACTTTACAAGCGTGGCTTTTGAAAACCATGTTCTGGTAATACTAAAAAACAACAATGTAGGGGCTGATTGCATTGAAGAAAGAAGCTTTTAATGAATTAAAGAGGGAATCAATTTATATTGGAGCATTATTTATAATCTTTTTGATAATATTCAAAATAATATTTTTTAAAGAAAGTTTTTTTATTGTTTTAAGGGCGGTATTCTCTATTTTCTGGCTCTTTGTTTTTCCAGGGTATTCTATTATGCTTTACTGGAATGATAAGCTTGATTTTGCTGAAAGATTGGTCATTGGAGTTGCTTTGAGCGCTGCAGTGATAGGAATTAGTAGCTATTACATCGGGCTTATTGGGCTGAATGTCAAGTACCATAGTATTTTGCTGCCAATAATTTTGATTTCCTCGGGAATATTTCTCTTCAGTAGAAAAAAATAATAAAATTTGATTAAAAATCACCTAATTTTAAATTTTTTGAAAACAAATACTAATAAAATTAATGTAATCAAGGTAATAACCATCGATATTCTAAATGACATCAAAAGCCCAAGAATATAAGTCAATGAGGGGAATATCGTAACCCCAAGCAAAATCGAAAAAACATATTTTTCCCCTTCAGCCATATCAAAGTTATTCAAAAAAAGGAAAAAAGGCATTGTAATCAAGATAATTCCAATAAAAACCCTTGCTCCAGCCATACCGAATATGGCAAATGAAAATATTAAAATTACTAATATCATTAGCGAAATGAATACTAATCTTGTTTTTAATTCATTATTTAGGTTCAAATTTATACACCTCGATATTATCCTTATTATACACTAAAGTATGGTTTGAAAGTGCAGTTTTTTCAAAATCCTGCATAAAATTAAATGTTTCCTGGTCATTTAAAGGCCCAATCATTGTGTAATCCAGCATTATATACCATTCCGGGCTTTTCAATATAATCTCCTTATCTTCCCTGAAATAATAGAACCTTGTTACATGCTGCGAAACTGCAGCCATCCATCTGATTTTCTTTGAAGTAGCGGATAAAACCTGATCCTGATATGGAATGCCTAAAACTGTTACATTGACATTTTTAGGCGCGTTATCCAAAATCCATTGGGAAGCCTGGAATTCAGCATCATTCAATGTTGTAAAAAACCCGGATTGCGTATAAGGATTGTAAATTTCCTTATTCAATATTTTTGAAGCTGCGGGCATATTTATGGATAATGCAAAATAAATAAAAATTAAGGCAATTCCATATTTTACAAATTTTTTATAGGGAAAATTGACTTTCACCAGATTAATCAGGTATATTGCGCCAATTGCCATTATAGGAGAGAAAATATGCGCTGTTGCTGATAAAGACCTATGGAGGAATTCTGCTTTCCCGAATAAGTCCCTGTGTAGCATGATATAAAGCCCTATAAGCCACGCCAACAATAATAAATCCCTTTCTTTCCTATTTATTATTAATACTGATAATCCGATGACTAAGAACGGCAATGTCCATAATCCATGCATCTCCCTGTATGAGAAATAGCTTGGCGGCACAGAGCCTATAAAATCTTCCGCGTTTGGCGACCAGCTAAAAATTCTTGATAAACTTAACTTAAATACGCTTTCTTCCTTGTTGCCTGAAAATTCAGGGAAAATCCTGAAATTTTGGTATGGAAACATGAAGAATAAAATCAAGAAGATTAATATTGAGATTATTATATGATTTGCATTAATGTATAATCTCTTATTTTTTATTGCAATAAAAATGTAAAATAGTATTAAGCTAAAAACAACATGGAGAAAAGCCAATGGATGGATTAAGAAACTAATCCCAGAGAATAAGGCAGTAAAATAAAGATAGATTGGCGTATTTTCTTTTTTATCGTAATTTATTAGATATTTATAAAAGCAATAAAGGATTACTGGTATAAAGGCGTATGCAAACCTTTCAGGCCATTGCCCCCATATATAGGGCATAAAATCACGCGGTGAGAATACAATTAAAATTGCTGAAAGAATGGCAGGCAAAAAACCAAATAGGGATCTTATTACAAAATAAACCGTGACAATAACAAATGTCGCTAAAATTGCATTCATAAGAAAAATAGGGACTATTCTCTGGCCTCCAAAAACCTGCATTAATCCTAAAGATGCATGGAAAGTCGGGGCATACCATAATGTATGCGGCTTAAAATCATTATCATTGCCATATCTTATATCAATGTAGGGGGGCAAATACATAAATGACTTGTCATTATATGCCATATAATCCCCAACCTCAAAGTGCGACATTGCGTCATACTCGCCGTAAGGAACCTTCCTATCCTGAAGAGGCTGGGTCCAGAAATAAATAGCAAATAAATATACAAGAACAAAAATTAAGGTCTGGACATAATTCTTATTTATTTTCATAGCAGTTTGCCAAATGAAATATATTTATAAATATTTAGTTTAATCCAAGAAAAGCTTTATAATATATATAGATTTCCAGTTCAAATGGGAAAAATGGGTATCTTAATAATAAAATTGGGGGCAATTGGGGATGTCTTGAGGACAACTGCTATACTGCCTGCCTTGAAAGATAGGTATAAGAACTGCAGAATAAGCTGGGTAACAAAGAAAGAGGCTTTTGATATTTTAAAGAACAATGATTTAATTAATGATATTTTTTTAATAGAGAATAATTTAAAAGAAAAATTAAATGATGAAAGTTTTGACTTAATAATCAATTTTGACGATGATTTTGATGCATGTAAATTAGCCTCATTATTTAATTACAAAAAAATTATTGGCGCGTATTTGGAAAATAATAAAAGGGCGTATACTAAAGATTCCTCTTCATGGTTTGACATGGGATTAATTTCAAAATTCGGGAAGAAAAAGGCTGATGAATTGAAGGCTTCAAATAAAGAGGCTTATCAAAATATTTTATTTAAAATTTTAAACGTTAATAGTGAAAAATATAAGATTTATGAGCCCCAATTAATTTTAGATAAAAAAAACATTGAGTTTGCAAAGCATTTTTCTGAAAAAAATAATATTGGAAAAAATCTGGTAATTGGAATTAATACAGGCGCTGGAGGCAGATGGCAGGACAAGAAGCTGAGCATAGAAGATACGATTGAGTTAATAGATAAATTAAATAATGAATTAAAAAATGTGAAATTACTGCTTTTTGGAGGCCCTGAAGAAAAGGAGAGGAACAATAAAATAAAAAATGACATTAAAACTGGAATAATTGATGCAGGCTGCGAAAATTCTTTGCTTGAATTCGCCTCTTTGGTGAATTTATGCAATGTTCTTGTAACATCGGACAGCCTGGCTATGCATATCGGCATTGCATTGAGAAAGAATATTGTGTGTTTTTTTGCCCCCACAAGCCAGCAAGAAATTGAACTGTACGGGAGGGGAATTAAGATATTGCCAAAAAAAGGCTGCGTTTGCTGCTATAAGCCTAAATGTGATATAACCCCGGAATGGGATATTGATGAGTTTGTTGATGGTGTTAAGAGATTAGTAAAATGAAACCCTATATCATGATTCCAACCTACAATGAAAAGGAGAACATAGCTAATTTAATAAATGAAATACTGAAATTAAAAATAAAAAACATGCATATAGTTGTTGCTGATGACAGCAGCCCTGATGGAACCTGGAAAATCGTGCAGAGCATATCAAAAAAGCAGAAAAATGTGCATTTATTGCTGAGAAAAAAAGACAAAGGGAGGGGAGCTGCCGGCAGGGACGGTTTTATTTATTGCTTGAAAAATAAAGCGGACATTATTATTGAGATGGACGCTGACTTCAGCCATAACCCGAGATATATACCGATAATGCTGAAAGAAATAAAAAATTATGACATTATCCTTGGCTCAAGGCAGGTTAATGAGGGAAAAGACGTGGGAAGAAGCCCGTTAAGGAGAATAATAACAAGGCTTGCCAATTTATACATAAGGGTAATGCTTGACATAAGAGTAAAGGACTGCAATTCAGGTTTCAGATGCTTTAAAAGCGATATCTTAAAAAAAATAGGGCCAGAAAAGCTTGAGTCAAAGGGGCCTTCAATTGTCCAGGAGGTTTTGTTCAAAGCGCATTTAAAAAAAGCAAGAATCGAGGAAATCCCGATAGTTTTCATCAACAGGAAAAAAGGCATTTCGAAGCTCGGAGTAAAGCAATTAATATTGGCTTATATCATGGTTTTAAAACTGAAGCTGAGACATTTGTCTGGTTTAATATGATATTTAATTCCAATCGATAAAATATATTTAATATTTTAATAATAAAAACCAACTAAAAAATGAAAATAGCTATTTTAACTCCGACATTTTCGCATTACAGTGGGATAGACAAGGTTGTGCAGCTGCAGGCAGAAGACTACGCAAAAAAAGGCAACAAAGTCACTGTCTTCGCGCTTGAGGCTGAAATAAAGCCGAAAAACTACAATCTGGAAGTTTTGGGGATGCCAAAAAGCCTTTTTCTGCAGAGAATTTACAGATTGCTGTTTTTTCTTGACTATGAAAAAATTAAAAATGCCGCAGATAAATTAAAAGGCTATGATGTTGCAATAAGCCATTTCTATCCCATGAATTTAATTGCGAGCTATGCAAGGAAAAAATACAATATCAAATATGTTTACCACAACCACGGCATCGGGTTTTTAACAAATTATCATTGAAAAATGCTGATGAGGCAATTTCAATAAGCAAATTCATGCAGAAAGAGCTTAAAAAAGAAACAGGCCTAGAAAGCAAGGTTGTTTACAATAAGATAGACAAAAGGTTCAAAAAGAGCATTAACGGAAAAAAAATCAGGAATGCCCTGAAAATAAAAAACAATGAAAAGCTTCTGCTTTTTGTCGGGAGACTGTCACCGCATAAAAACGTGCATACATTATTAAGGATTTTCAGCATTGTAAATAAAAAAATTCAAAATTCAAAATTATTGATTATTGGCAGGCCAACTTTCAGGAATTATTACAAAAAAATGAGGAAGATGACAAATAAAAACGTTATTTTCATAGATTTTGTAAGCAATGAAGAATTGCCCTATTATTATGCTGCCTGTGATTTGTATGTAACCGCTTCCTTATGGGAGGGCTTCAATCTTCCAGCTGCTGAAGCGCAAGCCTGCGGCAAAAAGGTTGTTGCCTTCAATGTCTGCTCGCATACCGAGGTTGTAAAAAACGGCATTTTGGCGGAAAAAAACAACATGAAAGAATTTGCAGATGCAATAACCAAGCTCATTAAATAAAATGAAAATAAAATTCAAAAACCTCGATAAATACACAAAACTGGCAATAGTTGTAATTTTAATAGGCATATTGCTGAGATTTTCATTGGCTGCAATATATCATGTTTCAGGGGATGCATGCTGGCACTTTTCTGCAGGAAGGTTTATTGCTGAAAATGGAAAAATTCCGCTGCATGATGGCTTGGGCAGGGACGAGCCTTTCTGGGCGCCTCCATTATTCCATTTTTTTGTTGCATTTGTATTTAATTTTTTTAATGCCTTTAGTAATGAAGTTGCAAATTCCTCAATTAAATTCGTTTCACCTGTTTTCGGCTCTTTAACATTGATTTTTTCCTATTTAATTTTCAGAAAATTGTTTGATGAAAAAATATCATTTTATGCAATCCTGTTTTTAACTTTCATCCCGATTCATATTGATTACAGTGTTTTTGGGTATGTTGAGGCAACCTTAACATTTTTTGTTGTCCTGAGCTTTTACTTTGCATTGGAAAACAGGGCTTTTCTGTCAGCTATATCGGCAGGGCTGGCAATTTTAACAAAATACAACGGAATTTTTGTGCTTCCGTTATTAATTTATATTTTCTATTATAAAAACAGGAAAAATAAAAAAATAATGCTTAAAAAATTGGCTCAGATAGCATTCCTGCCATTATTGAGCGCGCTGCCATGGTTTATTAGGAATTATACTGCATTGGGAAATCCTATATGGCCGTTCCTAAACTTCATATTCAGTGGGTTTGAGAAGGCTGCCTTTTCTGGATTTGACATTTCAAGGCTTTATGATATAAACCTGCTGATATTCACATGGCTGGGAATTTTTGGGGTTCCTGACGGAAATCCTAAAAATATTTTTTTCATAAATCTTCCTTTTCTAAATGCTTTGTTTTTATTGTGGCTTCTGGCTACAATTATTTTCATGTTTCCATTGTTTTTTGGGTTTGCATTCAAAAAACCCGTAAGAAGAATTTTTTCGTTATGGATACTTTCATATTTTATCTTAATGCTCCTATACGTGGCAAATGTCGGTTTTGCTGTAAGCAGGATGTTTCTGCCGGCTATTCCCGCATTGGGAGTTATCTGGGCAATGGGGCTTCAAATAATAGCTAAAAAATTCAAATCTAAAATATTTAAGCCATTGATTATATTGATTATTTTCGGTTTTATTTTTGCAGGAGCTGCAAAATTGATGTTAGCATCTAATTTATGGGATTCTTACAAGGATGATTTTGAATTTGTTAAGGAGAATACTGGAAAAAATGATGTATTCCTTGCTGGAGGCCAGTGCATCACTTACAATATAAACAGGGAAACGCTGTATCCTGGAATAAATAATCTTGGAAAAGCTGATTACGCCTTTGTAAACCAGAATTTCGGGCTTGACAGAAAGACCGTAATCAGCAGCGAATTTCTAGAGAAAATAAAGGCAAAAGGCAAAATAGTTTATAGAAATGAAAATACAAAAACCGAGATTTACAAGCTCAAACAATAAATTTTTTCCTAAATAGGTATTTTTCACTAAAAACTTTTAAAATATAATCATCATCGGCTTTCCTGAATTTTTGCGTTTCTTTTCTTTTTTTATGGATTAGGCTTATGTTAAAAATGAGCCATAAAATTGCCTTGAGTCTTGCAAATGCGCTGCCAAAATTGAATGTGATTATGTCCCTTAATAGTGCAATAAGCCTCATTCCAAAAACGTAAGGAAAATAAATAAGGATATTTTTCAATGAAAGTATTTTAAAAAAAGTAACAAGCAGGTTCTTTTCCAGAAGGAATGTTGTAAATGCCCTGCCAGCTTTTTGCGTTGTAAGAGCGTGCGTGTGATACATGATTGCATTTGAATTGAATATAATTTTTTTGCCTCCAAGCCTAATTCTTAAACCCAACTCCAAATCTTCAGCATAAATAAAATAGTTAGGATCAAACAGATATCCGAACTTTTCAACAAAATCTTTTTTTATTAAACCGACGCCTAGGTAGGGTATTTCCCTAACAGCATCTTTCCCGCTTCCTTTAATATGGCCATTGT
>Ga0209541_10008490_pt1 | contig 16908 bp, 13 predicted proteins | sample RifCSPlowO2_01_FD_184027 | JGI IMG/M metagenome (GOLD analysis project Ga0209541, IMG submission 184027) | Groundwater microbial communities from Rifle, Colorado - Rifle CSP2_plank lowO2_0.1 (SPAdes) (version 2) | ecosystem: Environmental > Aquatic > Deep subsurface > Groundwater | place...
ATTGCAGCAAAGATTTTGCGTATCTGATCAATGTCTTGCACCTGAGATTCGTACTCGTCACAATATTCACTCTTACCGTTTTTGTCATAATGCCAATTCTTGTAGGTGATTGATCCTGTATCTGATTCACGAAGACGCAGCCACTCGGCCACCGGCCTAACACTTGTAAAATTACGATGTAACGGTGTGAAGTATTCGTCTTTTTGATAATTCTTATCTGTGAATGTAGCTTCTTTCGTCAAGAACCTTTCCAGATTCGTCTTTTTGCTAATCCGTACCTGAATTTCGATCTCGACATCTTTCATACCTAGTATCATATCAGAACTTAAAGAGCCTCCAGAGGGGGTGGGCACCGCTGGAGGCTCATTATAGGGGACATACTAGATATCCCCACCGTTATACCCACAAACATGTTGTGGGCAGACTACACCCTTTAAGCCCACCCAGCGAAGCTACAGATGTATTGATATACGCATCTGAGCCTCCATATAAATATGGAATCGTTAGACTCACTAAGGGACCCACCTCCAAAGACACGGGTCCCCACTACAACAAGTTGTAATGGGGTGTCTTAAAGGGAATAGTCTGTTTTAGAACGCCGTTCCGAGGAACACACGATAAAGTGGAGGGTAACAACTCTACGTTACGTTCTAAAACAATCCAATCCGCCTAGGGCGGATTAGGGTTTGATGATATCTTTGACCCCGAGGAGTCTCAGATATTCATATAAAAGGTGCATAAAATCCTAATTAGGACTTACGGATTGCAATTTTAGCAAAAACATTACATTATGTCAATACCTTTAAACAATTTTGTATAATATTCAACTAGAGTTCTATATAATGTATGGTCAAGAGACGTTTATGAAAGTTCATAAGATTACCGCTAGAGACAATGATTATCCTGACACCCTTAGGAACATTGCCACGCCACCCAAACAGCTGTTTTATTTGGGTGCGTCACTGTCTAATCTAGATCAGAGACCAACCGTTGCCATTGTGGGTAGCCGTAAGGTTAGCCATTACGGCCAACAGGTAACCGCAGAGCTAGCTAGCGCCCTTGCCAGTCGACAGATAACCATAGTTAGCGGACTAGCTCTCGGTGTGGACGGTATTGCCCACCAAGCGGCTCTAGAGGCAGGCGGCAAAGCAATTGCGGTCTTGCCGTGCGGACTGGATAAGATCTATCCAGCAACTAACTACCAGCTAGCCAAGCGTATTCTAGAGCAAGGTGGCACACTTATTACCGAATATCCGGCCGGTACTGAGCCCTTCAAGCAAAATTTTATAGCCCGCAACCGGATTGTAGCCGGTCTGGCACAAGCTACCCTAATAACAGAAGCAGCAGAGAAGAGCGGCAGCCTACACACTGCCAATTTTGCATTGGAGCAGGGCAAGGAGGTGCTGGCAGTTCCGGGCAATATTACTAGCTACTTATCGGCAGGGACTAACAACCTCATCAAATCTGGTGCAACGCCTGTCACTGGTCCTGGAGACGTATTTGCAGCGCTCAATCTATCGGTCAAGCTTGAGACGGTTCACGAAATAGTGGCCGCTAACTATGAGGAGCAAATTATCCTCAAGCTCCTAACATCTGGTGTCAGCGACGGTACAGAATTGCTCGATCTAAGCAAGCTAGGAACAGCAGTGTTTAACCAAACATTGACCATGATGGAGATTACCGGCAAGATCAAAGCCGCCGGCAATGACAGCTGGCTGATAACATAGGAGCTATACTATACCCATGAAGTCGCTTATTTATCTAGGAATAATTATAGGATCGATTGTGGGCGGGTGGCTTGGCAGCTTGATTGACCACGGTAACATCTTTGGACTCTGGGGATTTGCGCTTGGAACAGTTGGGTCAATTGTGGGTCTTTTGGTTGGATTCAGATTTGGCCAGTAATCTGTTAGTCAACTTTTTATTTGCAATATAGGGTCGTATACGCTAAAGATTAAACAATGCCAAAAAATCTCGTTATTGTGGAATCGCCGGCCAAAGCCAGGACTATTGAAGGCTACTTGGGCAAGGATTATGAGGTCCGGAGCAGTTTTGGCCATATCCGCGACCTGCCCAAAAAGGGCTTGAACATTGATCTAGAGAATAATTTTGAGCCAACCTACGAAGTAAGTGCCGATAAGAAGAAGGTTGTAGCCGAGCTGCGCAAAGCGGCTACAGGCAAAGAAGTTTGGCTAGCTAGCGATGAAGACCGTGAAGGTGAGGCTATTGCCTGGCATCTAACGCAGGCACTTAAGCTAGATCCTGGCAAAACCAAGCGGATAGTCTTCCACGAAATTACCAAGCCAGCTATTGAACGAGCGATTAAAAGTCCTCGTACCGTAGACATTAATCTGGTTGACGCCCAGCAGGCCCGGAGAATTCTGGACCGCCTGGTAGGCTATGAATTGTCCCCTGTATTATGGAAAAAGGTCAAAACCGGGCTTAGTGCTGGCCGAGTGCAATCGGTATCAGTCCGGCTTATCGTAGAGCGAGAACGCGAAATCCGTAAGTTTGAGGCACAAAGCAGCTACAAGGTGACTGCAGTTTTTGAGGCTAATAAACAAGATTTGCCAGCCGAGCTTACTACCAAGTTCGAGGATAAAACGTCCTCTAGAGACTTCTTGGAGACCTGCAAAGACGAAGTATTCACCGTAGCTGCCGTTGACAAAAAGCCAGGGAGCCGCAGCCCTAGCGCACCCTTTACGACAAGTAGTTTGCAACAAGAGGCGGCCCGCCGGTTGGGCTTTAGTGTCAAACAAACCATGACCCTAGCCCAACGGCTTTATGAAGCAGGACACATTACCTATATGCGCACCGACAGCACCAACATTTCTGATCTGGCACGACAAGCTGCTGAGAAGTACATTATCAAGACTTTTGGCGCTAATTATCATAACCAGCGACAATACAAAACCAAGACAGCCGGCGCCCAAGAAGCCCACGAGGCTATTCGGCCCACCAATTTTGACACCTTATCGGCCGGTGAGGACGCTGGCCAGGAAAAGCTCTATAAGCTTATCTGGCAACGTACTCTAGCGTCCCAAATGAGCGATGCCAAGATTGACCGCACAGAGATAAATATTAGCCTGTCAAAGCGATCAGAAACATTTATTGCCAAGGGAGAAGTTTTGATCTTTGATGGTTTCTTCAGGGTCTACGGTGGCGGCAGGGACGATGTGATTGTGCCAGATGTCAAACAGGGGCAGAAGCTGTCACTCAAGGAGATGATGGCTACCCAAACCTTTAGTCGCCCCCCAGCTCGCTATTCAGAGGCAGCACTCGTCAAAAAACTAGAAGAGCTAGGTATTGGCCGGCCAAGCACTTATGCCCCCACAATCAGCACCATACAAAGCCGTGGCTATGTACTCAAAACTGATCTGGAGGGGCAAGAACGAACAGTCGAAAGTCTAGTACTTAAATCTGGCAATATGGAAGAGCTTACTAAAACAGAGATAACAGGTGCAGATAAGAACAAATTGGTACCAACCGATGTAGCTGAAGTCACTACTGATTTTTTAGTGAAATACTTCGGTGAGATTCTAGATTATGACTTTACGGCCAAGGTAGAAGAAGATTTTGATAATGTGGCCGACGGCAAGCAACAATGGCAGGCGATGATCCATGATTTCTACAAAGGATTTCACCCCTTAGTAGAGAAGTCAGAAGATATCAGTCGCGAAGATGCGCAACAAGCCAGAACCTTAGGCAAAGATCCAGTTAGTGGCAAGCCAATTATTGCCCGTTACGGCCGGTATGGTGCCATGCTACAGAAAGGAGAGGCGACTGATGAAGACAAACCAGATTTTGCGCCGCTACCCAAGGACGCCAAGTTGGAAACTGTGACCCTAGAACAAGCTCTGGAAATGTTCAAATTGCCACGCATAGTAGGCACTACCACTGACGGGAAAGAGATTAAGGCCAACATCGGCCGCTTTGGACCGTATATACAGGTTGATAAGTTATTCGTGTCTATTAAGCCCCTAGATCCGCTCAAAATCACCCCAGAGGAGGCTCAGAAGCTTTACAAAGAGAAACTAGACAAAGAGGCAGCCAGGCACATTCAAACCTTTAAGAGCGGCCTACAGGTGTTAAATGGCATGTATGGTCCTTATGTAACTGACGGCAAAAAGAATGCCAAAATCCCCAAAGAGACTGATCCAGCCAAGCTAACAGAGGCTGAAGCCAAAAAACTCTTAGCCGAAGCCCCGGCCAAAGGCAAACGCAACTTTCGCCGCAAGAAACAATAGTTCATATTATCTATATACTCTTTGAGAAACATATGATCTATTGACCAATGAATTAATTATTGTACTATTTGTAAACATGAACTATGTGTCTGCGGATCTTCGAGAACGACACGCTTATGTTGATCAGACTGTTGAAGCAGCGGTTGAAGCATTTCGTGACCCGGCTATAGCTAAATTATTGGGAGACTTATCCGCTTCGTTCATTACCAAACTATCAGGCATAGTGGTTGCAAACCTTAAAGATGGTGTAATTGAGGTACCGGATGAATTCAAAGATGATGATAGCGTTTTAACCGCTAGCGCAGTTCGACCAGGAGAGGCATATATAGTTTCAAGCCAATACGATAGACAAACCGACAATCAAAAAAGAGCCACCTTACGACAATTTAATACATGGGAGCCACAACCACCACTGACGACCAATCAAATCTATAAAGGCTTGATTGGGGGACAAGAACGCGCACAGCCCTCACCAGTGCAGACATTGCCAGATCAAACTATGGCCTATACAGGCACTATGGCTAGATGTTTCGCATCGAGAAGAGAGTTGAGCAACTTATTTATCGATGCGCCTTCAAGGGGCATCGTAATGATAAAAATGAAACCTGGTTTAGTGTTTAGTATGGCGGCTGGTGAGACACATTCACGGCCCGAAGATGTTGCTCATGAGCTTACTCACGTCCGACAAATTGAAAAAAATCCTGTACGTTCATTCCATTCACAAAAATCAGTTGACATGGCAGAACTAAGGGGTGAGCTGGAGGCTTATCATGTTGGAGCAATTCTTACATTTGATAGATATGTCAAAATGGACTCACCAACAGCAGACGACCTTATGAAAGACCACGGTATAGTTCAGGCTAGCGTGGAAAGGACAAGGAAAGAGTACGGTATTGACCCGTTAGATCCATACAGACCTTCGCCACATCTCTTAAGAAAACTGACAGGAAAGGGCTTAGGCCATGTATTGCATGCCAAAATTGACTATGCGCAATACGCCGAAATGGTTGGAGCGGAATAGAAACTTGAAAACGCGTTAGTGTTTATCCACAATTTTGCATCTTTAGCCAGAGAATACTGTAGTTATATCCACATACACCAAAGATGCTAAGCATGCTAGTATGTGCTACAATAAGTCTGTAAAAAACTAAGTTTGACATTTAAAAATTATAGTTTTATAATTATAACAATAAACATAGCTTAACAGGTAGGAAAGCAATTTAATTATGGCTTCAACAAAAGTCACCCAATCATTCAACATTGAGCAAACCGTAGAAGATGTGCTCGACACTATAGAGCGCGACAGGGAACGAGAGATCATATCCCGCCGTTTTGGTCTGTTCGACCGCAAAGAAACCCTAGAACAGATTGGGGAGCTTCTGGGAATTACCCGCGAGCGAGTAAGACAGCTAGAAAAGGCTGTCATGATTCGCCTCAAGGCTGCTGCTAAGCAGGATTTGCCTCACATTAAAGAAGTTGAGAGCCTATTTGGTGAAAAGCTGCGTGAAATGGGTTATGTGGCTCGTTTGACTGATCTGACAGCTACTCTTGCTAAAGAAAACAGTCGTATTGACCAATCACGAGTATCTTTCTTAGCTCAATTGTGCCCCAAGCTGGCTGTTATTGATGAAAATGACTACTTCTTCCAGGCTGTTGGCTTAGCTTCTCAGCACGATGAGAAGAAAATCCGCGATCAAGTAGGCAAGATTATAGAGGCAGTTAAGAAGATTGGCGAGCCTACCAGTATTGATAAGATTGCTGAAGCTGTAGGTAACAGCGACAACCGGCACGTTCAGGCTCTAGCCAGTATTTCTAAGCAAATTGCTACTCTTAACAACAGATGGGGCTTGGTCAAATGGCCAATGGTCAACCCCAAGAACATCAGAGATAAAATCTACGTTATCTTGCACGACCACGAAAAGCCCATGCACTTTAATGAAATTGCCAAAGCCATCAAAGATTCCAGCTTCCGCCGCAAAGATGTTACCACTCAGGCAATTCACAACGAACTTATCAAAGACAAGCGTTTTGTGCTGATAGGGCGGGGGATTTATGCCCTCAAAGAATGGGGTTACGACAAGGGTACTGTGGCTGATGTTATAGTCAAGGTCCTCAAGAAGGCTAATGAGCCGCTGCACCGTGATGAAATTGTACGACGCGTGCTCAAGAGCAGGCAAGTTAAAGAGACTACAATCCTGCTGAACCTTCAAGGCAAGCAACAGTTCAAACGCGTCGCCAAAGCCACCTATACACTAGCTGAATAAGGTACATTTTTAGATTAAAATGTTGGGCCTACCTTCTGCAGAAGTTGACACACCTTGGCAACATCAAGAAGTCGTATGGCGAGATTTGCCCCAACGGGAACGTCATAAACTACTCAGAGAACAGGCGCGTGATCAAAGCAAGACACATATTGTCAGAGAAGTGAGGGTGGCTAATGGTAGTCGCATGTCTCCTTTGGAAGTAAGGTTACATTTAGACCTCGCCGAAAAAGAGTTTGATCTGTTAAGATTGTGCGGAATAGAAGTAGTTACCCCTGAGTGGCATACTTTTGTTGATAATAATGGGCAATCCCGAACTCTAGCCCGAATGGCGATAATTGATGGCCTTAATCCTGATAGCTTTTTCAGATCTAACCATGAACTAACTGCAGCGGAACGCCACATACACACTAACGCAGAGCACTCAATCCGAGCTTATCACTTTATTGGTAACCGAGCTGATCGTCTAGGCGACATTGATGGCATAGATCAATATATTTATGGAACAATCAGACAACCGCAAGTTGATGGACGTTCCCCGACTGTCAGTCCAAGGTTATACCTGAGTGATGCAGAACCAATATTCAATCGACAAATCATGCATGTTTAAAAATATACCTGCTAAACAAATTACGAACAGGTTTTGGTGGGAAAGATTAATGAAAGTGAAATTATCGTAAGTTCTATATATCGAACTTAGTAGGGTAATAGGAATTTTATAAACAATAATAGAATCGGCAATGAAAACAAGTAGACACAGCGAGTAGTAGAGCACACAAAACACACATACATCAAACGTCGTACAATGTATATTTTGCGACTCTACATATCTGCGTATTGATGATTACACATACATCCCCTAACAGGGGATAAATATCATATTGCGTTACACAGCTAGTAAATAGCCTACCTACAACTATATGTACTTCGCTATAAGATCCATTGATACCCTCAGTCCTATGAATGTGGTTTTTGATACCACAATCAAATAGTTTTCCACAAGCTGAGAGTTTTGACATATTTGACTTTTATGCACTTCTATATCATTTGATATACTTTTTATTTTCTTCCCCGCTACCCCCTACTTTACATATATTTGACATTTGCCTATTAGCATATGCTTATATAGTTTTTTACAATAAAGCGTACTTATATAACATGTGAACAAAAAACGAACTACTGGGGGAGAGAGGAGTAGACTCAGCTAGGCTTGGGGTTTCTGATGAGGGTGTAAGAGATTATGCCCGCGGCAGCCAGTAATGAAGCACAAAGAATAATAGCAAAGTGATAGACCTGCCCTGCTCCCAGTATGCCAAGTAGGGCCACAACTATAAGCCCGGCTACGCGAGACACAGCATTATTGACACCAGAGGCAATACCAGACTGGCTAGCATCAACAGAGCCCATAACAGTAATAGTGAGTGGCGCCACTGTAATGCCAAGGCCAAGTGCAAACAAAAGTACTCCCGGGAAAACACCGTTCAAATAGCTATCACCAGAGCCAAGTCTTAATAACAAAATCATGCCGGCTGCCGACGTCAAGGGTCCTAGTGTCATAAATATTCTAGGTCCAACCTTGTGGGCTAACGCACCAACACGGCTAGACAACAATAAGAGCATTACGCTGATCGGCATTAGACTAGCACCTGCCTTAACACTAGAGTAGCCCAGTGTAGTCTGTAGATAGAGTACTAGAGCAAATATAAAGCCCGACAACCCACCATACATCGCTAATGTTGTAATATTGACGCCACTGAAGTTGCGAGACCTAAATAGACTCAACTTGAGCATAGGATCTTTAGTGTTTGCCTCGACCAAGTAGAATACGACCCCCAAAATAAACCCGGACACTAAGACAGTTATGATTCCCCTGCTCCAGTATTTGGCTGGACCCTCTATTAGCCCATAAGTAATTGCTGCCAAGGTAGCAGCGGCTAATGCTGCTCCGGGCAAGTCGACATGCCGTGACCCCCTGTCCCTTGTCTCATTAACATTTTGGGCCGTAAAGACCATACAGAGCGCAACCAGAGGAATATTTATAAAGAATATCCAGCGCCAGGAGGCAATGCTAATCAAATAGCCCCCTATTAGTGGACCTAATACAGTCGTTATACCTGACCAGGCGGTCCAGCGGCCAAAGGCTAGGCCACGAAGTTTTTCGGGAATATTGGTATTGATGATGGCCAGAGCACCCGGGACAAGCAAGGCACCAAAAACCCCCTGCACCACCCTAAGCAACACAAGAATTGTAAGATTTGGGGCTAGGCCACAGAGTAATGAGGCCAAGCCAAAACCCACTAGTCCTAGCTGATAGACCCTTTTGCGCCCAAAAATATCACCCAGTGAGCCGCCGAGTAAAATAAGGGCTGAGAGAGACAACAAATAACCATCGACAATCCATTGTAGGCCCGCAAAACTGGCGCGCAGATCACGAGCTATGCTTGGCAGTGCTAGATTGACAACAAAACCATCTAGTATCACCACGCCACTACCAATAATTGTGGCTAGAAGAGCAAAAAATTGGCGCCGAGTCATTAAACCTAGCTTATCACAATTGCCTGGAGCATCCTTAACCCACGATTAGTGTATTAATTTACTTGTAATATATCCTGCCCGGCACCCTAACATCAAAATAATCTGCCGGTATTTGGTCAGATTGGGTGAGTTTTTGCTCGGCTGCTAAGAAGGTTCCGATCTGCTGGGTGGCGTCATTCTGTAGATTCATTTTAATCGTGTAGAGCTGGCCCCTGAGTCTCACATCAAGCTCAAATGATCTGGCTGGTAGAACAATACTATCAACCAAAAACTGCTTAGCACGTAGCTGTTGGAGTACGGTCGAGGTAAAATCAACGTAACTCGCTGGTATAGCTGTTTGCCCTACTTTAACATCCAGTCCGCTCTGGTCTGTTACTATTGGCAAGGTTTGGCTAGAGGTCGGAATCCGGCGGCCCAGATCTAGGACAGCCTTACCTTGATGATTTATAACAAAATTACCTGATTGGGTTTTGAGCACTAATTCAAGTGGACTAGGCAGAATATACACAACCGGACGGCGACCTATAAGTGGTAAGGTAATACTAACGTCAGCTAGTTCTGGAAACTTATCTTTTAACTGTCCAGCTATGGCACTCGTATTAACTGTAATTTTACTGCGATTAAGCCAAGATGACTCAAATTGTTGCTGTGCGGCCTTTTGGTAATCACCGATTGGATGAAGCAGCAATGAACTATTGCCCTGAGATATGACTTTAGGATTCGCGCTTAGGCCTAACATATATACCAGGCTGATTGTGATAGCCGTTATCGATATAATTGATGGCACAAAATGCCACCATGGCCTCAACCCAATACGCTTGTTGAGGACCTGGCTGGGCCTTCGTGATTGCTTGGATCGATGCTGGCCATAATAAGAGAAAACTGGTTGCTTTTCCAGTCGTTCAACTATTGGACGGCGTGACCTATTGGATAGTTTTTTGTGTCTGCCAAACATAGCCATGCTTATTTATTAGCACCTTTGGAGGTTGCAATGCTTATTATCAGCTGAGCCAATTTATTGGTGGCGTCTGGTTTGGCGAATCTTCCGATTGCCTGGCTCAATGCCTGCCGCTTTGCGCTCGAATCAAATAGTTCACAGATGCTTGGTAATAGTTTTTGATCCATCTCCGACTCTTTGACAACTACAATTGCTCCATTTTTTTCAAATTGTTCTGCATTTTTGAGCTGGTGCCCACCGGTCAATACTGGATTGGGAACCACAACACAGGCCCGGCGTTGCAGGGCAAATTCTGCCATATTTGTTGCTCCTGCTCGAGCCACCACGATATCGGCGGAGCCGCTATATCGATATAGGTCATCCACAAAACCTTTTACCACTACCCTGCTGCGCAGCTCTTGCGCCAACAATTCATCATAATGCTGCGCTAGAGAGGCTTCGTTTTTACGACCGGCAATGTGAAATATAGTTAAACTTGGGTATTTCTGTAACAAAACCGGCACTATTTTGGCTATTGCCCGATTAAGTCGTTCTGCTCCTAGACCACCACCGGTGATACAGAGCACTCTTGCGTCATCTTGCAGCCCCAACCCATTCCGATATTTTATTTGCAGCTTTTGATCTACTGGTTGATATTTATCGCTTACCGGCACCCCAACATAAAAAGTCTTATCTTTGGGGTAAGTATAAGTTTCAACCGGAAGAGCTACGGCGTGAGCGACTGCCCATCTTGAATTGATACGATTTGCTAACCCCGGTATTGCATCAAGATCATGAGTAATAAATGGTATGTGTCGATGAGAAGCGGCGAGACCCACAGGCACGCCAACAAAGCCACCCGGCGTAAAAATTGCGTCTGGTTTGACCTTCCCAAGCAATAAGTAGCTTTGTAAGCAACCGATTATTAACCACAATAAGTCGCGTGTGTTTTTAAGAAACATTGAAATATCAAAAAACAAGCGCCAACGTTCGCCGTGATAGCGCCTGAACTTCCCTGCTCTGACCGAGTAGACTTTATCAATAGTGGGGTGTCTGGCAGGTATATCTGATAACTTATCGCCGCGCTGGCCTATATATATAAGCTTGATATCCGGTCGTTGCTTTTTTAGCTCGTCAGCGACCGCTAGGAGCGGGGTGATATGCCCCCCGGAGCCGCCGCCTGTCAGTACTATTACCATAATGTATTCCCTCTTCGTCCTCTAAGTTAGTAACCGGGCTAAAACTAGTGTATCGCGAAATGTCAAAGGCTAACCCGAGTGCTGCCGTTACAAATATCAGACTGGTTCCACCATAGCTAATAAATGGCAAGGTTATGCCCTTAAGTGGCAGCAAGCCAATCATTGCTCCTATATTAATAATCGCTTGGGTACTTAGCCAAGCCAAGATTCCAGCCACTATTAATCTGGTGTAAGAGTTGGGAGCTCTCTCCATGATGTTCTTGAGACGAGAAAAGAGCGCTACAAATAGTCCAAGCAACACACTGACACCTATAAAACCAAACTTTTCGGCATAGATAGCAAAGATTGAATCATTGGCCGCCTCTGGCAAATAGCCATAGGCCTGAACAGAACGCCCTAGCCCGAGTCCAAACATTCCGCCAGAACCAACCGAAATCAGGGCTTGGCAGGATTGATAGCCAGTACTCAAGCAATCACTTGCTGGGTGCAAAAAAGTCATCAATCTTTGCCGTCGATATCCACTACTCATTATAAGAAGCGAGGCACCAATAACAATCACGCCAATAATCATTACGAGTCTTTTCATTGGTAAACCTATAACAAACATCATTGCTGCTACAATCGCCATCATAACTGCTGTGGAGCCCAGATCACTTTCCAGACCGGCAATTGTAACTGCCACCAAGCCCAGAATAATCATTAAAGGCCGCAGGGTTTTATAGCTATCGCCCAGTTCGCCACGCCTAAACCTATCAGTTAAAAAGCCAGCCACACCAATTATGAGAGCAAACTTTACCATCTCAGCAGGCTGAAATGAGAAACCGCCAAATTGAATCCATCGATAAGCGCCATTTATACGCTCACCAAATAATCGAACTATTACTACGGCGACAGCGGAAGCCACCACTAGTGGCTTTTCGGCTTTGCGCCACCACATCAGCGGAGTATGGGCTACTATCAGAAATGCAATAATCCCTAATCCAATGGCCAACAGTTGGTGGCTGATATAGTAATTACTACTGACTCTTTGCTGTACAGCTAGGCCCGGACTTATGGCATAGATAGTAATAAGCCCAATCACTAGCAATATGGCACTTAAAATAACAAGCCAGTAATCCGGCTTATGACGTCTGCCAACTGCAGAATTAGCAACCTTTGAATGTCTTGACCTTGACGTTAAGCCACTCATATATACTTTCCGAGCAAGAATATCACTAGACCCGTAACAGCCGCGACCTGGCCAATTATCCAAAAGCGCATGGTTACCTTAGACTCTGGCCAATCAAGTGCTTCAAAATGGTGATGCAGTGGCGCAATCTTAAATATCTTTTTGCCATGGCGTAATTTTTTAGACATGATTTGAATTACGCTTGAGCCGGCTTCTACCACAAAAACAATACCAATAACTGGTAGCAAAAGTACTGTATCAGTCAGCATAGCAACTACACCCAAAGCCGTACCTAGAGCAAATGAACCAATATCACCCATAAAAAACCTAGCCGGAAAAATGTTGAACCAGGTATAGCTCAGTAAACTACCTACAATAGTAAGACAAAACCCAGCAAGCATATACTTTTGCTCCAAGAATGCAATAAGAGCATAGGCTCCAAAGGCACTTACAGCCAGCCCGCCAGCCAGACCATCCAGTCCGTCTGTTATGTTAACAGCGTTAGCGGTCGCAACAACGACCAATACAAACAAGGGGATAATTAACCAGCCTATGTGGAGCGGTGCGCTATCAAGCGGAATATGGATAGTATTTACTCCAAGCTTTGCATAGAACCACCAGCCACCTATCAAGGCAATGATAGTAATTAGGATTAGTTTAAGCTTAGACGGCAGACCGGCCACACCAAGACCAGTACCACGGATATTGATGATGTCGTCTAGGAGTCCTACGGCGCCCGCACCCACGAAAGCCGCCAGCGGCAACCAAGTCTCCGAACGCTCAAGATTGGCTATCATGGTAATAATAGCAGCGGTCACCACAAAGACAAGACCAGCCATGGTCGGTATGTTGCGTTTGTGTTTTTCGCCATGAAGGCTGGCAAAAACTGTCGCTTTCTCGCCCGTAACGGCTGTGGTTCTTGGCTTCTTCCACCACTGTTGCCTATATGCAAGTGTAGTGTACAGGGGCGTGATAAGCATACTGAGAATAAAGCTAAAAAATCCAAGTAATAAGATACTAATTACGGTGTTGGTTTGGACAATAATATTAAGTGTGCTTGTCATTTTAGTTTCGCTAGATAATCGTATTATACCATCTTGGGCTTAATTATTCTTCGGTGTTACATAGCCATTGTCAATTAGCATGTGCGCTATATCGGCAAAAACCGGTTGCCCGCCAAACGAGCCAGCATACCCAGGTACAACTGGCTGCATGTTGTAGATTACAATCACGTATTCAACTCTATCTCCTCCAACAAAGCCAACATAGGTACCATTAAATTTATCGGAGTAATAACCGCCCGAGGGGTTAGCAATCTGAGCTGTGCCAGTTTTACCACCAACACTATAGGACGAGCTAAAGTTGAGATAATTGAACCCTACCGCATAGTGTCGTTCAATTACATATTCCATCAACTTTTTTAGATCTATTCCAACCTGAGATGACACAACATGTTGTTTAACAATTTTAGGAGAATTGTCAGAGACTTTTCCAGATGCCGAAATTGTTTGATCAATAATGGTTGGCTGGTAGTAAGTTCCGCCGTTGAGCACGCTCGATACGGCACCGGCCATTTGTAGTGGTGTCATGGTCACCGCTTGGCCAAAAGATGAATTGGCATATGTAAGATTTATGCCGGCTCCATTATTCTTGGGCAGAGGTATGAAGCCGGCTGCCTCATAGCCCTGTTCAATGCCTGTTTGTTTGCCTAACTGAAAATGATTAACCATATAGTCATACCAAGCATTGCGTGCCTTTGAGTTAATCTCACCTCCACCCATTTGCATTAGCATCCAGGTAGCTCCCGTGTTAAGCGACAGATTGAGCGTGGTCGCAATGGTTTGATTTTTGGCACCTCTTTCTTCAATGTCATTGATAGTAAATCCATCCACTTCCCAATATGATGGGTCATAGAAAGACGTAGTTGGAGTAATCACATCTTGGTCTAACGCTGCCGAGGTTGTTAGCAGCTTCATGATGGAGCCGGGCTCAATTGCATTGCTAACTGTACCATTCTGGAACAAAGTTTGATCACTGACTTTAGAGAATACAGCCGGGTTATAAGTAGGATAATTTGCCATTGCTTTTACTTGCCCACTATTTGGATCAATAATGACGGCATTTAAGCCCTTGGATTCAGTTTTTTCAAAGTATTGCTTTAAGATTTTTTCTAGCTGGGCTTGAACTCCCAAATTAATTGTTAAGACAATGTCTTTGCCGGCAACAGCTTCCGTCTCAACATTATCTTTGGTTGCTGCCAGTGGCACACCATTAACATCTGTGACAGCTCTGAGTTGTCCGGGTGTGCCCCTTAATTGTGGCTCGAGTGCTTGCTCAACACCGTATTTGCCGTTTCCATTATCATTCACAAATCCAAGTAACTGTGAAGCTAGAGTGGATTGTGGATAGGTTCTATACGACACTGCTTGGGTTCCAAGCCCTGGTTTATGTAGGTCTTCAATCCGCTTTTTTTGTGATGCTTTGAGCTTATGCGCCAAGACTACATAGCGGCTTGATTGTTTCATGGCATTTTCATAATCTTCTGCCCTACCGCCAATTATCTTTTGGACTTTGTAGCTTAGTTCTTCTGGATTTTTTATGAATTTTGGGTCAGCAAACAGAGTATACAGAGTTTGATTGAGAACGACAGGTACCAGACCGTCACGATCGTGAGCTTTAATTAGGCCACGCTCAGCAGGAATTTGATATTGTTTGAGCTGCGAATTTAATGCTGTTTTGCGGTAATAATCGTAGCGAATAATCTCTAGGTAGAATAGTCTTATTCCAAATATTGCCATTACTATCACAATTAGACCGTACCAAAGTCGTATCCTCATAAGAGAATGGTTATTAGTCGTGTCTGTTGATGGCCGCATAGGCAATTTCGATTCCGACTATTGCTGAACGGTGCCGCTCGGAGCTACAGAAACCAGAGTTTTTGCTACAGCGCTGTGCTGTATGCGATCAAGCGCCTGCAATCTTGCTGAGGCGACTTCAAGCTCGTCATGTTGTTGCTTAAGCTGTGTTTGCTGTCTGTAGAGATCATTAATTTTATAGCCAAAGGCGTTAGTCTTGGTAACTTGAGTTAAATATAGTAGCCCAAGCAGACAGGCCAGAATAATTAGAATGATAGTGTTACTAATTGGGCCCAGTGTTCTTTCTTTGACTGCAAAACTGGTCGAATTTTGGTTTTTACCCCAAGATCTGGCGCCAAAGCTTTGATTAGCGCCATGTATGTCGCTTTGGTTAATGCGTTGCCGGCCTGCGGCTAGTGAACTTGAATATGTCATATATTTTTGTTTTTTGTTTATTTTTGTATTGGTCCCCAGCCCTAGTTGATTAACAACTTGGGCTGGGGGTTGACCTACAGCTTAGAGTACTCTGACTCTAACTTTGTAGGACCGAGAGGTGCTTTTTACCTGTATAGGCATTTAAGCCCTCCTTTTCTTGCCCACCTAAATTATTTTTGAATTTTGGGTGGACGGTTGTTTATTTTAACTGCGGACCTAAGCTTAGCGCTTCGGGCACGCGGATTAAAAACTAATTCTTGGCGATCAGCCACTACAGGCTTTTTGGTAAGTAGCCTGAGTCTAGCTTCGTAGCCAACACTGGCATCTGCCAATGTACGCTTGACCAAACGGTCCTCTAGGCTATGAAAGCTAATGACTACTAGCCTGCCCTCTGGTTTGAGCAAATCAATCCAGATCGGCAAAGACTCTGCCAACTGCTCCAGCTCACCGTTAACCGCCAGGCGAATGGCCTGGAATGTACGTGTAGCTGGATGAACCTTTTGCCTGCCTCTTGGGACAGCTGCAGCAATAACTGCTGCAAGATCGGTGGTCGTCCTAAGAGGTCGATTGGCAATAATGGTCTTAGCTATCTTTGTAGCTCGTGGTTCCTCACCATACTGCCTTATGACAGTTGTAAGTTCGCGCTCGCCATAGCCATTGACTATGTCATCCGCAGTCAAGGTTTGACTTTGATCCATGCGCATATCGAGCGGACCTTCCTGCTGCAAGGAAAACCCACGCATCGCTGTGTTAAGGTGCGGTGATGACACACCAAGATCGGCCAAAATCAGATCAAACCGCTCACCCCGTTGGTCAAGATCACGGCTTGCAGTCAGAAAATCCTGATGCAATATGATTGTTGACCGGGCTTGACTGTTCGCTCGCAGATAGTCTACCGCTTGCTTGTCGCGGTCAACTAATACTGCCGGACCCCCTGTTTTGTTTAATATCTCTTTAGCATGTCCGCCGTATCCTGCTGTCAAATCCAGATAAGTTTCACCGGGTTTTGGAGCTAGATAGAACAGAACCGCATCGAGTAAAACAGGTATGTGTTGATTTTGGTTTTTGTTTTGGTGCATCTTGTACTTGCTTTTTATGTTTGTTTTTATTTTTGCAAGATCACCTAATCAGCAGCCAGCTTTTTGTTTTTTTTGGAGTTTTTGTTTTTGTTTACTCTTCATTGCTTTATGCGATGAAGAATGATGACCTTATCCATGTATGTGAGAGAAGTTTTGAGTTAAGATTTTCGAGAAATCTTAAAATTTCCTTCA
>Ga0209541_10008493_pt1 | contig 16906 bp, 15 predicted proteins | sample RifCSPlowO2_01_FD_184027 | JGI IMG/M metagenome (GOLD analysis project Ga0209541, IMG submission 184027) | Groundwater microbial communities from Rifle, Colorado - Rifle CSP2_plank lowO2_0.1 (SPAdes) (version 2) | ecosystem: Environmental > Aquatic > Deep subsurface > Groundwater | place...
AACATGATATTATCATAAGTTTATTTATGATAATATCCTAAAACAGAGGGTTGTCATAAATTATAAATACTTTGTAGTCCAATATAAAGTATGCAAAAAGACGACTATCTTAACAAGGTAAGGCAGGAACTTGAGATAAGAAACTTCTCAAGGGAAACTGTAAAGTCGTACATGGGTTCGGTTAATAAATTCCTAATGTTCGCCTCGCTCAAAGAGCTAAACCAGCAATTAGTAAAAGACTATATCCAAGAGCGAATACAGCACAAGAACCCATCAACCATCAGTCACGACATCTTTGCTATTCAGTTTTTCTTTGACAAAGTGCTGGGACAAAAGATATACGTGCCGCGACCCAAAAAGAACAAAGTCCTGCCCAATATACTAACGCGTGAAGAGGCAAAGAAATTAGTAAATGCTTCCGCGAACGTGAAGCACAGGCTTATATTGAAACTGCTCTATGGCTGCGGTCTGCGCGCAGGCGAAGTCACAACCCTCATGAAAAGAGATGTCAATTTTGATGAAAATCTTATCCACATCAGGCTCGCAAAAGGAAAGAAAGACAGGTTCGTTAAAATTCCGCAGTCCATAAAGAAAGAATTACAGCACTATATAGAACTAAATGAAAACGAGTTGCTGTTTCCCTCAAATCGCGGAGGCAAATTGACAACCGCAACCATCCAAGCGATTGTAGAAAAATCCGCGATAAGGGCAGAAATAACCAAGGAAGTCTATCCGCATTTGCTAAGGCACTCATTCGCCACGCATCTCTTGGAAGCAGGCACAGATTTAAGAATAATCCAAAAACTGCTCGGCCACAGCGACATCAAGACAACCCAGATATATACTCAAATATCACAGCAATCTATAAAAAACATAAGGAGTCCATTAGACAATTTATAAAATGGCAGTAGAATCATTTTTGCCCGGAACAAGCGAACCAAAAACGACCATAGAAAAGGAAGTGCGCCAAAAACCAAGTGTAGACGAGCGAACTACAATTGAAACACCGGGCAGACAGATGCCTGCAGATGAGATTGAACAGGATAAAATGCAGGTAAAAAAACCAAAAAAACGTAGCGCCAAGCCAAAGCGAACCGCAGAAGAAATAGAATTTGTGCGGGACTCAACACTTATAATAACTGAAAAACCGCAGGCTGCACTAAAAATTGCTTCTGCGCTCGGAAATGCGAGAAAATACAACGATAACAACGTCTCGTTCTACGAACTCACACGCAACAGCAAAAAAATAATCGTTGCTTCTGCCGTAGGTCATCTCTTCAACCTCACCTACGCCGAAGGAGAAAGGGGCTGGCCAATTTTCAAAACAGAATGGGTACCATCATATGAGCGTGCAGCTTTCACACGAAGATACTATGAGCTCATCAAAAAACTAGCCAAGAGAGCCAAAGAAATTATCATTGCCACAGACTACGACATTGAAGGAGAAGTCATAGGCTGGAACATCTTGCGCTTCATCGTAAAACAAGAGGATGCAAAGCGAATGAAATTCTCCACCCTTACAAAACCAGAATTAGAAAAAGCTTATGACAATCCAATGCCAACGCTCGACTGGGGGCAGGCCTATGCCGGAGAAACGCGGCACCATCTCGACTGGCTTTATGGGATAAATCTTTCACGGGCGCTTATGTCGGCCATCAAAAAAGCAGGCTCGTTCCGCGTGCTTTCAATCGGCCGCATCCAAGGTCCCACACTAAAACTAATCGTGGACCGCGAACGAGAGATAACTGCCTTCAAACCAGAGCCATATTGGCAGGTATTCGCGCACACGCACAACACGCCCTACAAATACGTCAAAGATATTTTCAACAAAGACGAGCTAAAAGAGTTCGAGCACATTAAAGAAGCAAACGCAGCAACAACTAAAAAAACAGAGCACGTCGAACCTCCGCACCCGTTTGACTTAACAACGCTTCAGCGAGAAGCTTACGGCTGGCATCGCATCAGCCCAGCGCGGACATTGCAAGTAGCACAAAGCCTTTATCTTGACGGGCTAATATCTTATCCAAGAACAAGTTCTCAAAAGCTCCCGCCAGAAATAGAACCAAAAAAAATACTCAAAACGTTAGAAAAACAATTTCCGATAGCAGAAAAAGCTACGCGCCAAACACCTATCGAAGGTCCAAAATCAGACCCTGCACACCCGGCCATTTACCCCACAGGCGAAGTCGCCTCGCTGGATAACGATGAAAAAAAGATTTATGAATTAATAGTGAAAAGATTCATCGCTGCCTTCTCCAGCGACGCAGTATTAGCCCGCACTTATTCCACGTTGACCGCAGAAGATAAAAAATTCACTGCGAACGGAACAGCAGTTATAGAAAAAGGCTGGATGGATATATACCCCTCAACAGTTGAAGAATCTACTGTCCCAGATTTAAACGGTCCTGTAAAAATAGACAAAATAGAAATAGCAGAAAAAGAAACCCAGCCCCCAAAAAGATACACGCCCGCCTCTCTTATCACATTGCTTGAAAAGAAAAATCTCGGCACTAAAAGCACGCGCTCCGTGATTATAGAAACTCTCTTTGAGCGAGGCTATCTCGAAGGCAAAAGCATACAAGCAACACCTCTGGGCATGAAACTCATCTTATCGCTGGAAAAGTATTCTCCAATTATAATTGATGAAAACCTAACAAGGGATTTAGAAGAAAAGATGGAAGATATCCAGTTCAAAAATGATAACAGAAAAGAAAAAGAAAAAGCAGTTCTCGCAGATGTTGAGCGCATTATCGGAAACATCGCGCGCGAATTCAAAGAAAAAGAAATTGAAATCGGTCAGGCTCTCGTTGAAGGCTCGCAAGAACTCCGGGAGCAGCAGCGCGAGCAGAGCATTATTATGCCCTGTCCGCAATGCAAAATAGGCATGCTCACAATAAAATACAGCAAAAAAACAAAAAGGCAATTCGCCGCATGCACAAAGTATCCTGAATGCAAAGCCACGTATTCTCTGCCACCCAATTCTCTCATCAAAAAGACCGACAAGATGTCAGAAAACAATCTTCCGCTTTTAATGGCTTTAAGAAAAGGCAGGAAGCCATGGATATTTGAGTTCAATCCGAATTATAAAAAAGAAGTTCAGAAAGATAAAAATTCTAATCAGCCTTCAACATCAAGCTGACGACCGTCATCATAAAAAGTTGCACGTGCTCTTGAATTATATCCTAAATGCACAACTCTCCTAGGTATTCTCCTATTGAAAAGAGGTCTTTCTCTTCCTCGTCCTAAGTCCTCTTTGCTGTCGCCAATATCAGGGATTCTTTCAACAGGTTGTACAGCTGGTCTTTGCCTAAGATAAGCTAAAATCCCAGAACGACGAAGGTTCCAAGCACTCAAAATGCAATCCATCTTACTTTCCCTTCCTATTCCACGCTCTTCCAGAAGGCCTGACTTTGAGCGTTCTGCTCTTGGTGCTCAGACCGCGCGACTTTCTCGCAGCACTGGTAAGACCGCGCTCAGCACGCTTGCGATTAGCTCCTTGCACAATCCACTTCATGTTAGGATCATTCTTAATCTCGGGTTTATCAGGGTCTACCATAATAACTTCATAGAATCCATGTTTGCCATCTTTCCCCAACGGATACGAATTCAGCACTTCAAGATTGGGAAACTTGCGTGCCGCGCGGATTTCAGCAACCCACTGATAACTCATCTTCAGAATTTTGCGGGCATACTGCTTGCGCGACTTGCGTCCCTTGACGCCTGCTCGTTCTCTCTTGCGTCCGCCTCTCAAAAGTCTAATGCGCACCACAACAAACCCTCTCTTCGCTTTATATCCCAAAGAACGTGCCCTATCAAGTCGCAGAGGTTTATCCACGACTTCAGCAGCGTCGCTGCGTCGCCATGCAATCATGCGCTCCTTAAGCGTTGCATTATCAGGGTTCTTCCATGCCTCTCGAATATAATGATACATTCCATGTGCCATTCTTTACCGTGTAAAAGAGCGTTTTTAAAAGTTACTACCGGGAATTTTTGGTAACCAAATGATTTACCTTATCACCACACAATCATCAGGAGTTCAAAAATACCGCGCCATCAGCATTCTTAATCACGTTCGCTCCCATAATCAACTGTCCAGTCACGTTCAGCACTGGCAAAGAAAGCGCATACACACCATCAATCGTCCTCGTATAAACGAAGCCATCCACAATCGTCATGTTATAAGGCTGGCCATAAACTTCTGCATCAAGAGTAAACACGCGTCGATAACCATCTTCCGATGCGTGCGCGAGCGCAATCTCATCCTGCACTGCCTGTGAACGGTCAAGCAAACTTTCATAGATTCCCTGCTGGGCGCGATCAGAAAGCTGCATGTTCAGCACCCCGTATAACGCCACAAACATAAACATCACAAACCCCACAAGCAGCATAAACTCAAGCGCAGACTGACCCTTCATGCTTCCTCACTAATCAGCACTTGCTGTGGCTGCGCCGTCACACGAATACGCTTAACGCCTTCACCTATGGAAAGCGTTCCAGCGAGAGGAACACGGCTCGGATAAGCCAACCGCGCTTCTCCCCCGCTTGTTGACAAACGAATATACAATCCCTCACTTGTCACGCTAATTTCCTGCACGCCCTGCGGTAAAAATGGGCGTATAATTGTTGTTGAAGGCTCGCCTGCATAATACACTATCTCGGCGCTGTCGATGACATCTCTAGCGAAAAAGTCCAAATCGTTGTAAACTACACGATCCCGCGTAGCAGCAGTATAAAAAACAGACACTCCAAGCAGCACCAGCACAAGAAAGGTAATAAAACCTACCAAAATCAGATATTCACTGCTTATTTGCCCTCGAGAAAATTGCTTCATACACTTCGGTAGGTTTATAAAATAAACTCCATATTCTCCAAAGAAGCTGGATATTTAAAAGTTCCCGATGAAAAAAAGAGGCAATCAGTCAATTTTAGAGTTCATAACAGAAATAATCATAGCCCTAGCAATAGTGCATACCTCGATACATCTTGCACTTTATGGCACCGGCATTGCAGGATTCGGCGAAAGAGGAGTCTCAGGCTTCGCCATAGGCAGTGTCTCCACAGATGATGTAAAGAGCACATTGGAAACAAAATACCCTGGGTTGCCATCACTCTCACAGATAATTATTATATCTGAATGGGTAGCATTGGTGCTCGTGCTGGGTGCGGGCTTCGTGATAGAAAAAAAGGCAATAAAGCGTGCCACGCCTGTGCCCATAGAAATAAAAGCGCAGATACGCGGAAAGTCGCGCACTGACCTCGATACCCTCTTCGAACTTCTGAAAGAAAAAAAGCGATTAAAACTTGCAGCCATTGCAGTTTCATTCCATCTATCCGAAGAAAACGCATTAGAATGGGCTAGAATCTTGGAGTCTGCTAACTTAGCAACCATCAGTTACCCTAAATTCGGCGATCCCGAATTAGTGCTCAATGAAATCGAAGAAAAACAAACCGTATAAATCCGGCGCATCGCACCAGCAAACAGCTCAAGCCAGCATGCACCACGCTGCTCAAACATCACCATCGCACATACAAGTCAATTACCCTGCCCCTGAAAAATCAGCGAGCAAAACAGACGTTTTGGAAAGATGTTCAATAGAGGTAGACAAAGCCCGAGTTGAAGTTATCATACGAAAAGAGAAAGAGGCTGCACGTTATGAACTATCCATCCCACAGCTCAGCCCTGCCACGGCAGCGTTACTGAACGAAATACGAAATGAACTCGTCGCCCTTACAAACATAAGCATGAAAGAGCTCACCGACCCGGAAGCCTTCTCAGCCATCAAGCAACGATTCATTAACGATGCCACGCGAATTCTAAAGGGCAAAATACCCTCGCTCCAGAAAGAAACCGAAGAATTTCTCGTTGGCACGCTCATTCAGGAAATGCTTGGTCTCGGGAAAATAGAATTTCTCATAAACGACCCTTCGCTAGAAGAAATAGTCATACAATCAGCAAAGGAAAACGTCCGAGTATATCATAAAAAATATGGCTGGCTCGAAACCAACATTCATATCAATACAGAAGATGAAATCATCAACTATGCAAACATTATTGCACGCCGCGTCGGCCGGCAGATTACCGTGCTCACCCCTCTGCTTGACGCGCACCTAATTACCGGTGACCGCATTAACGCTGTGCTCTATCCGGTAGACACAAAAGGAAACACTATCACAATTAGAAAATTCGCTCGAGACCCCTACACGATGATTGACCTCATCAACACAAAAACGTGTGATTTGGACATTGCCGCGCTCATCTGGCTTGCCATTGAATATGAAATGAACGTACTCGTCTCAGGCGGCACAGCATCTGGAAAAACTTCGTTCCTTAACGCATGTTTGCCATTCATACCACCTAATCAGCGCATTATCAGCATAGAAGACACACGCGAACTCATGCTTCCCGAATTTCTCTATTGGACACCGCTCGTGACGCGTTCACCCAACCCAGAAGGCAGGGGAGAAGTCTCTATGCTTGACCTTCTAATTAACTCATTAAGAATGAGACCAGACCGCATTATCCTTGGAGAGATGCGCAAGCACGACGAGGCCATGGTTCTCTTCGAAGCAATGCATACCGGTCACTCGGTCTACGCAACAGTGCACGCCGACTCTGCAACAGAAACGATTTCGCGTCTTGTAAATCCACCGCTCAACGTTCCACCGAACTTGCTCAAATCAGTTAACCTAAACGTTATCATGTTCCGCGACCGAAGGAAAGGCATACGTCGCGTACTTCAAGTCGCAGAATTTGATGCTGACAAAGACAGCGCAAAAGCAAACCTTATCTATCGCTGGTTGCCTGAAGAAGACCGCATGATAAAGCATAGTGACAGCTCGCGCTTCTTTGAAGACATGCAACGCAACACCGGAATGTCACAAGCAGAAATCACACGCGAACTCGTTGAAAAGAAGCGCATTCTCGACTGGATGATAAAGCACAACATCCGCAATATTAACGACTTTGGTAAAATGATGATAGCATATTACAGGGACAAGGCTGCTCTGAGAAAAGCGATTGAAAAAGACGATCCGCAGTCAATCCTCGGCACGAAGAAATGAAGTTCCACATTCCCTTCACGCTCACTGCCATAGAGCGCCTGAAAGTTAAATCAAAGCCCTTCGCAAACCTAATTTCAAGAAAAAAAGAATCTGGCCTGCAGCAGAGTCTTAAATCCGTAGAGGCCGCGATAACACGCGAAGAATATCTCGGAATCGTATTGCGCGGACTGCTCATCCGCATTGTTATAGGTTATGTCTTCATATCGACCATTTTCTTCTTCGCAAAAGTCACAAAGTTTTACATCTGGGCAGCAGCGTTGACCCTCGCATGCGCTGGATTCATAGCATTCTCACAAATGCTTTACCCAAAAGTTTACGCTTCACGCCGTGAGCGGGATATAGAGCGCAATCTCATTCCCGCCTTGGAAGATATGCTTGTCCAGTTAAATTCAGGTGTGCCGCTTTATAATATCTTAGTAAACATTTCAGCATCAGACTACGGCGAGCTCAGTTCAGAGTTTAAAAAAGCTGTCAAGAAAATCAATGCAGGCAGTCCCCAGAGCGATGTCCTTGACGAGCTTGGCAAACGCAATGGCTCGCAATTCCTAAGAAGAACATTGTGGCAGATAAGCAACGGCATGAAAGCAGGCAGCGACATCGCCATAGTAATTCGCGAGAGCCGTCGTTCGCTCGGTGAAGAGCAGATATTGCAGATTCAAAGCTATGGAAACAAACTCAACCCGCTCATCATGTTTTATATGCTTATATCAGTCATACTGCCCGCATTGTCAATCACATTTCTCACAGTAATCTCGTCCCTCGTCGGACTTGGAAAGAGCATCACAATAGGGCTATTCGTCGGTCTCTTTGGTCTTGTCGTACTTATTCAGATAACATTCCTCGGCATGATGCGCTCCATGCGCCCGAGCCTATTTTAACATGATTTCAACAGCCCAGCAATCTATCCACAGGTCAACGCGGTCACTTCACATACTCGTAATAGCCGCCGGAATAATATTTGTCATGGGAATAATCGCTTACTACCTAAGCAAAAGCTGGGTTGTCTCCGCAGTCACAATCTTTGTGAGCGCGGGATTAACCGCATTTGTTATAGTCGCCAACAAAAGGATTAAACGCGAAGCAGAAGTGAAGAAAATGGAATTTGTATTTCCAGACTTCCTTGAAATGATGTCCAGCAATCTTCGGGCAGGGATGACCATCGACCGAGCGTTGCTTACCAGCGCCCGTGAAGAATTTTCTCCGTTGGATAAAGAAATACTCAAACTCGGAAAAGACCTCGTAACAGGAAAAGAAATAGAACACGCGCTCAATGACATGGCGAACCGCATCAACTCTGAACGCATAAAGAAGACACTCATGCTCATTGTAAGCGGCATACGTTCAGGAGGCAACCTTGCCACACTCCTGCAGGAAACCGCGTCCAACGTGCGCGAGCGCGCATTTGTCGAAAAGCGCGCGGCTTCAAGTGTGCTCATGTACGTGATTTTCATCTGCTTCGCGATAGCAGTAGGAGCGCCGCTTCTCTTCAGCTTATCGACCGTGCTAGTCGACACGCTATCAAGTATTCTGTCCACTCTGCCGCCAATAGATGCAGGAGCACAGCAGCTGCCATTCACATTAACTAAAATAGCCATAACTCCGGAATTTGTAACCTATTACGCCATATTATTTATCTTGGCTACCAATCTGCTCGGCTGCCTAGTTCTCGGCATGGTAAGCAAGGGCGACGAAAAAGCAGGAATCAAATACTTCGTACCCCTAGTTGTAGTCAGCCTGCTCGTGTTCTTCGGAGTCAAAACTATCCTCTCAAGTTACTTCGGCGGGCTCTTTAGTTAGATTTTTATAAGCGGTACTTATAGTAGAGCAATGATAAAACAAAAAAAAGATAAACCCTTGCAAATCAAACGCGTTCCAACCGGAGTTTCAAGACTTGACCCGCTCATTGAAGGAGGTTTTGAAAATGGCTCAACCAACCTTCTCATCGGAAGTTCCGGCACAGGCAAATCCATCTTTGCCACACAATTCCTCAAGGCAGGAATGGACAATGGAGAAAAATGTCTTTACGTCACTTTCGAAGAAAGGAAAAAAGAAGTTTACGCAAATATGCTCGAATTCGGCTGGAATCTCGAAGAATATGAAAAGAAAGGGCTTTTCACCTTTCTCGAATATACGCCGGAAAAAGTCAAAGTAATGTTGGAAGAAGGTGGCGGTTCTATAGAGACGGTTGTCGTAAAAAACAAAATTGCGCGCATCGCAATAGACAGCATTACTTCATTCGAGCTTTTGTTTGAAAAAGAACTTGAAAAGCGCGAAGCAGCGCTATCACTATTCAAAATGATAAGTGCGTGGGGATGCACGACGCTGCTCACTTACGAAGGCGACCCGCTCAAGGAATCCCTAAACCATAAAGCTATGGAGTTTCACTCGGACTCAATAATACTTCTCTACTACCTGCGCAATAAAACAAAGCGCGAACGTTACCTTGAGGTGCTCAAAATGCGCGGCACAAAACATGCGGAAAACATATATAAATTTGCAATTGGAAAAAATGGCATTGTCATTGATAATAAGCCGTACGAGGGTAAAAGTTTGGGACATCTATATTAAGAGGATGATTACAAAAGCAGGGCAGGCGTGGGGTATTGATTTAATGATAGCGGCAGCAGTAGTGATGGCTGGCATGACTTTAATCTATTTATACAGCTATCAGTTGGCAAGCCGGGGCGAACGCCAACTTGATACCATGAACGCCGTCGGTGAACGTCTGGCAAGCACACTGCTCAGTGCAGGCGCACCTGAAAACTGGAATCGCGACACAGTCACCTCAATAGGCATACTCACAGACAGCACAATCAATCAAACCAAATTAGAAGAATGGCACGCGCTCACACTCGCGGACTACAACGCGACAAAGCGCATCTTCCGCACGAACTACGAATACTTTGTCAATTTTACCCAACCAATCATAATCGACAGCAATCAAGTCCAGGGAATCGGGCGCGCGCCCACAGAAACAAAAAACCTTATTAAAATAAGCCGTTTCTCAGTCTATCGAAACAACCCAGTCACAATAAAGATACTCATCTGGAATTAATATGAATAATAAAAAAGGAGTGTTCTTCAGTATAGACGCGGTAATCGCGCTGATGCTAATTGTCGCACTTGTAGGAGTAGGCTATGTAGTCATACGGCACAACAAAAACCCTGCCGAACTCCACTATGACGTGTTAAACACGCTGGCTGCTGTGCACATCGGGGAATTGAACGACGCATTCGTCCAATCACTCATTGCATCAGGCGAAATTGCAGACCCAAACAAATCAGCACTGGAAGTTATCGGGGAATACTATGTTACCAACAAAACGCGCGCCGGACAAATTGCCTCCCGCTTTTTAGATGGGCTTGAAACAAAAGAAAATCTCGGCATATGGTACGGTAGTTCGCTAATCGCAGCAAAAAATCAAACAGCTTATGAAGATGCGCAGCAAATCGACACAGCCCGCCAGTTCGTGACAGGCATACAAGAAGGAGAAAGCATAACTGGATTCTCGGCGCGCGCCTTCCTTTCCAGCCGTGCTCAAACAAAATACACTTATATCGGAGGTTACATCGGCGATGGAAACCTAACCCTAAACGTAAACTATCAGGGCAGCATCACCAAGGCAGCCCTCGAACTGGCAGCAAGCGAGAACTTCACGCTCTACATCAACGGAGTTTCCGCAGGCGTATATAATGCATCAATCACGATAGAACAACCGCGCAATTACACACTTCCAGAGTCGTTATTTCACAACGGAACAAACACCTTGGAATTCCGTGCCCCAAGACTCTACATCGCAGGCGGTCTGCTGAAAATAAGTTATCAGGGAGATTTCGAATACCTGCAGCTGCCGCGGCAGTACATTCCTGGAGTTAAGGGTGTTGTAAATATCTATGACGGTCTGCCAATTCCATCAACGCTGGAGCAAATGAGCGTATCACTGCATTACAACAGCACACAGCCAATTAAAATGCTGATTGGAAACATAACAATCTTTAACAGTTCGTCTGCGGGAGAAACAACAGTCGTTTTAAGCGACAGCCAGCTAAAAACACTTCTTAATTATGCAGCACTTAGCAACAGTACGACGCCTGTACGCGTCTGGATTGAGAACACGTCATTCGTCGGCATTCAGCAGGAATTTGACGTCGTGCTAATTACAGATGTCTCAGGAAGCATGGACTGGCGGCTCGATAACGATAACACTGGAACAGCGCGAAACTGCAACGACCCTCTGCTTACAAGCTCCTCAACCAAGCGCATCAGCCTGGCCAAATGTTTGGACAAAGACTTCGCCTCCACAATTCTCAACTCCAGCCTCCTAAGCCGTGTCGGGCTGATCTCCTTTGCAAATAATGCCAACACATACCTCAATCTTACGCGCGATTTTAACGCGCTCAATAGCACTATCAACACATACTCCCCAAGCGGTGCAACTTGCGTGTCATGCGCGATTAATCGCGCGCACGACATGCTTCAAACACAAAGCAATAGTTCACGGCTGCAGTTTATAGTGGTGATGACCGACGGAGTCACCAATCGCAGAAGCACAAATACCTGCCGCGACTTATTCGGCGCAGATGCATCCTCTTATCCTTTCGCAGTCGGCGAAGCAGGACTTGTCATCAACCGCTCAGCTAATGCATTCTGGAACAATATCACAAGCCCAACAACTGCCACGCTAAATGACATAAACATGCTAAACGAGACATTAGGATTTGCTGTAGGCGCATCTGGAACTATTCTGCGCTGGAACAGCACAGCATGGACAACACAAAGCTCTCCAGTCAGCAGCACTTTATATCACGTGGATGTATATAATAGCACGCACGCTTTAGCCGTCGGAGCAAGCGGTCGTGTGCTCAGATGGGATGGCGCATCATGGAGCATTTCATCCACGATTTCCAACTCACCGACGCTCTACGGAGTGAGCATTTACAACAGCACATTCGCTATAGCTGTTGGTTCATACAGCTCAAGGGCACGCATCTACCGTTCAATTAATGGAGGCACGAGTTGGACGCTTGTCTACACTGGCAGTTCAGGCACAAATCTTAGAAGTGCGGCCATCGCATCAGCCATCAGCGCATACGCCGTCGGATACAACGGACTAATTGTGCGGCTTAATTCAGGCTCTTGGAGCACGCAAAGCTCCCCAACTTCGCAAGACTTATACAGCATTGAAGCACTTAACTCCACATTAATTCAGGCAGTCGGAGGCGATGCAGGCCAGTCCGTAATAATCCGCAATAGTGGTTCAAGCTGGAGCATAGTTTACAGCACACAAGAAGACTCCCTCAGAGACATAGCATTCATCAACAGCACATCTTACGCAGTCGGAGAAGGCGGCCTTCTCCTTGAATACAGCACAGTCTGGAACAGAACATTCGCATTCCCTGCTGCCTACGAAGGCGTAAGCCCGAACGGCGTATCATGCACACTAGACAACGACGCATGCAGCGAAATTAATTCGTTCCCTTCCCTCAATGCCAACTACAGCTCATGCCGTGCACATCAACAGCTTAACGCAACCCTTTACTCAGTCGGATTCGGACCAATCTCAACTTGTGGCTTCGCCTCCAAGACACTCCAAGCCATCGCAAACTGTGGCAACGGAACCTTCTACGCAAGCAGCAACGCATCAGCCCTGCAACAGATTTACAGCACCATCGCGCAGGAAATTGTGCAGCTCGCTTACTCCAGTCAAACATCTCAGCCATCCTCGGGATTCAGCTCCCAAATATATCCAGACTCATATATCGAAATGAATTACACGCAGCCAATAAACCCCTTCGGTCTGCGCATCAGTACAGAAACACCTTTCACCAATACAACTCTCGCGCAGTTCACCCTGCCGCAAAGCGCAACGCCTGTAGAAGCCAAAGTAACTTCTTATTCCGGAGCGCGCTGGACACAGCTAATCAGACTAAACAGTAATATCCATTACAATCTCACGCGCTACGGTTCAAATTATCTCTCGCTTGGTGACCCATTTGTGATAACGCTTCCAACAGCAATGCTCAACACCACTAACGCGCTAACACTTGTCACAGCCACTTCTCCAACAAACGTCTCCTCTGGTTCGTTGTATAATAAAGTCATTCAAACCTTCGTAAAGAACGCAACAGGCTATTCTCCAATTGCCTCACGCGCCGAGGGATGCCTTTGGACCATTGACTTCGAGGACAACTCAAACCTCGCGATAAATATTCCAATGAACTATACAGGCGCAGACACCTGCAACTACCAAGTGTCAAGTTTGAGATACGACCTTAACGATGCTACGCAGGCCGCAGTATACAGCCTGCTAAGCACGCTCGACCTTGATAACGACCTTCGCGTCGACATAGTGCTGAACCCTGCAGACATTGCTGTGGAATTAAGCCAGCTCATCGGAATTCCATATACCTGGGCAACAGAGGTGCAAATACGCGCATGGCGCTGAAATCAAATAAGAAAGGAATATTTTTCACTGCGCTAGTATTAGTAATAGCAACAATTCTGCTCCTCACATACGCCATCTCAACTATCCCAAATGACCGCTCTGTATTAAAAAAGCGCGTGCAAACCATGAACGAATTTCTCATCTCAAGTGAAAGCGACCTCGAACGCCAGCTCTACGTCATGGGATTCAGGGCAATATTCGTATTCAATAACCATATCGCGCAACAAGGCACCTACATCTCCAATCCAGAAATCTCGTTTCAAGAACTCGCTTACAACGGTACGCTCTACCAGCAAAACCAATCACTCTTCCGAGGAATCACATTCAGAGACATTGAAAATACATTGCAACAACGCGCTCAAAAACTGAACATCAATATCACGCTGTTCAACCCAATGCTCACGCTCGCCCAATCAGATCCTTGGAAAGTAGATATCACACTAAACACCACAATCATGATGACGGACGAAAACAACCTCGCCTCATGGAATCGCTCGCTCACTATCACGGCCAGAGTTCCAGTTCAAGGACTCGAAGACCCGCTCTACATTGTAAACACGAACGGACTCGTAACAGTCAAGGTAAAACAAACGCCCCACATCGTTTTCGTAGAAAACACAAACATAACTTCTCTTCTTAATCACACTTTAAGTTCTTATTATCGTGCGCACGCAGATGCACCAAGCTTCATCTCCCGCCTGCAAGGCAATTTATCTGCCAGCCCCTACGGCATAGAATCCCTCGTGAATCTTCAAAAGCTCGCAGCACAGGGCGTCCCCACCCAGCAAAAAACCGTGGTCGATTATCTCTATTTCAGCACGCAAAATCCTGCGCATAACGGTGTTAGCGGCATGCCTTCCTGGTTCCGCTTAGATGCCGCACATCTAGCATATTACAATGCAAGTCATTTGGCGATATAATAATGGCAGTGTAGAATTTAGAATTGGAGGATAATAGATTATTGGGATTAATTCGTATGGAGTCGAGCTAAATGGTCAAATCTCCAAGATAGAACCATTAGAGCAAGAACAACTATCGCAAAAGTTTGTTGAATTCTATACATCATGAATTGATTACCCTATCCCTCATAACAATTTACCAGAGTTTGCCAACCTTCCCAAGTTTCAGTATTGTTCTGGTCAATCACTACTACTTTATCACCTCACCCTTGGCACTCTTCCCATGTTTCATTTCTGTCTCTATTCCAAATCCATGCATTGAAAAGCAGAGATAATTCAAATAAAATCAATAGAATAGTTAATGCCTTTGGTTTGTATTTCATCTAAAAAATAGGTTTGAAAAACATTCAAAGTCCCCCATAGTTTTCAACTATGCGCTCCGTTTACCTGACGTTTACTTAACAGCTCAGATAATACGAATATTTATAAAGCGCTTCGACGTGGAACAAGAATATTGAGAGAGCTAAAAGGAGGTGAAAACATGCATAGTAAAAAAGGACAAGCAGCTATGGAATTCTTGATGACCTATGGGTGGGCTATTCTCGCAGCGATTATTGCGATTGGAGTGCTCGCCTACTTCGGCGTGTTCAGCCCAGGACGATTTGTACAGGACAGTTACTTCATTGGAGCCCCATTCGGAGCCAATGCAGGTAAAGTAAATGTTACAGGCATCACGTTAGACATCCAGAATGGCGCAGGTGAAACAGTTAACCTTACAAGCGTTTCCGTCACAGGAATATCCGGATGTACATCAGTTACGTACGGTCTGGATATAGCCGCAGGAGGGAATGTGCCATTGACCATTGTATGTACTCCATCAGCACTTGAAGCAGACGCAACAGTTCGAGGCACAATTAGTGTAAACTATTTGAGACAAACCTCAGTCGTTGAATTGTCATCTTCAGGCACGATTACCGCTCGCGTAAAAGCAGCCTAAATCGGATTTTCATTTTTTCTTTTTCTTCTTTTTTTCTTCTCATTCTTTATCTCTGTAGCGACTGCTCGGCGACGTCACAGAATATTTATAGAAAATACCTAATTAAGAGACTATGCAAATCCCCATAAACGAAGAGCTCGCCGAAGAAATCGGATGGCATATTGGGGATGGCAGTATGAACTATTATCCTAAACGAGAGGGGAAAACAAGGGGGATCTATCAGCTACGTGGTCATATAGAAGATGATCGCCCACATTACATTAAGAGAATAAAGCCCTTATTTGAAAAAGTATATCGCGTGAAAATAAACCTACGAGAAATGCCCTCGACAAGAGTCTTTGGCTTTCAAATCTGGAATAATGAGATAGTTAGATTCAAAGAACAACTAGGTCTTCCATTGGGAAAGAAATGGGAATTACAGATACCGGAAGCATTTACAAAGAATAAGAAAATGCTGACCGCCTGCATTAGAGGCATTTTCGATACTGACGGGGGGCTCTATCTCCAAAAGAAGAACAGCAAGCTATATCCAAGGATCTACATCGGGACCATATCAGTGAAGCTGGTAGATCAATTAACGTACCTATGCAACAAACTATCATTAAGAGCAACAAAATCCATAGAGGATTATGCGAAAAAAGGGAATCGGGTTACATCATACCGACTAGAAATAAGAGGGGTAGATATGCTTAATAAGTTTTTCAGGGAAATCTCTCCTCGAAACCAGAAGCATATAGAAAAATATAATCTCTTTCTGGAATCAACCAAAGACTTAAAAAAGGGTTATGGATAACTTAATTTAAGATCGCGTAGCTCAGCCTGGTTTAGAGCGTCCGCCTGATACGCGGAAGGTCCCATGTTCAAATCATGGCGCGATCATTCTTAATGAACATCCCAGCCATAGCAAGTGGGGGGAATTTCTTTCAGATTAAAAACTCTAAAGGAAAATAATTTAAACTAATCAATCCCCAAAATTAAGATGAGAAAGTTAAAGATCGCCCTTATATCTCCCCCATACGAATCTGTGCCCCCAAAAAAATTTGGGGCGATAGAATTTGTAGTCTACAACTTAACCGAAGAGCTTACTAAAAGAGGCCATAAGGTTTACCTCTTAGCAACTGGTAACTCAAATACCGAAGCTGAATTAATGCCTTATCTGCCAAAAAATCTTCGCGAATATCCGGAAGCCACAGATGCAAAATGGGAAGAAAAAATGATGGCGTTATGTGCAGGCAGGATTATCAACTGCCTCAACGTCTTAGACATTGATATCGCACACAATCACTGCGGAACCATGATAGTGCCGTTTCTTGACGTAATCAAACATCCAGTAGTGACTACTATTCATGCTCCAATTGGATTTTATAACCCGCATAGCAAAATTGTGTATGAAAATTTTAAACATGCTAATTACATTTCATTATCAAATAGTCAAAGAAAAGGAATGCGGGATTTGAATTATGTTGGGACTGTCTATAACGGAATTGACACTAATAGATACA
>Ga0209541_10008495_pt1 | contig 16905 bp, 14 predicted proteins | sample RifCSPlowO2_01_FD_184027 | JGI IMG/M metagenome (GOLD analysis project Ga0209541, IMG submission 184027) | Groundwater microbial communities from Rifle, Colorado - Rifle CSP2_plank lowO2_0.1 (SPAdes) (version 2) | ecosystem: Environmental > Aquatic > Deep subsurface > Groundwater | place...
ATTGCAATTCTAATTGGAACCTCATTAGGAATTATAACTGGATTAACTCCAGGCATTCATATTAACTTAGTTTCCATAATAATTATATCCTTACTCCCTAAACTCACGCTCCACGATCCGTTACTAATTGTATTAGCCATAACTTCAATGTCAATTACACATACCTTTTTAGATATAATTCCCTCAACATTTCTAGGTGCACCCTCAGAAGAAACAGCATTATCTATCCTCCCAACACATAAATTTCTTTTAGAAGGAAGGGGATACGAAGCAGTAAGAATCGCAACACTAGGATCACTATTAGGCTTAATTTCAACAATTGCAATAACACCTATTCTAATACCAGTTCTAAAATTTGCATACGATTACGTAAAAGCATTAACACCTTATATTCTAATCTTGGCAACAATTATTTTAATATTAAAAGAGAAAAATAAGATTTATACAATATTAATTTTCTTTCTTGCAGGAATATTAGGAATTTATACATTAAATACACATCTAATTAATCAACCTTTATTCCCATTGTTCACTGGATTATTTGGAACAGCTGGATTAATTCTTTCACTAAAAGATAATACCCAAATTCCTAAACAAAGATATACCATTCCAAAAATAAAGGGGATTTACAAAATTTTGCCTAAAGGACTATTTGCATCTACGCTTACAGGATTTTTACCAGGCTTAGGATCAGCACAAGCAGCAATAATTGCAACCTCAACTTCAAAAGATAAGGATCCAAAAAATTATATATTTCTTATTGGTTCAATAAATACAATCGTAATGATAGTTGGATTAATTACATTTTATACAATAAATAAATCAAGAAACGGTTCAGTAATTGCAATTTCAAAACTAATGGAAACTTTAACGATAAATAATTTTATAATAATTATTGCATCAATATTAATTACTGGTTCAATAGCTACTTTTCTAGCATTAAAAATCTCAAAAATATTTGCAAAGGTAATAACGAAAATCAATTACAGAGTTTTATGTAAATTAATTATTTCTTTTCTCTCAATATTAGTCTTATTTATCTCAGGCACTTACGGCCTTCTGTTACTAATCACTGCAACAGCCTTAGGAGTTATCCCTCCATTACTTAAAGTTTCAAGACATCATTTAATGGGCAGTTTAATTTTACCAATAATTTTATTTCTTTTACTCTAAAAATATTCTTATCTAAAAAATTTATGCTCTCTTAAAATTAACATATTATTAAAATCTAACCAAACCACTTACCTAAACCTTCTTGCTTATCCTTTTCAGCTCCAAAAACATCCTCGATCCTTTTTTTAACTAAGAATAAAGTTTGTTTCAAATAAGGAGGTAAATCATAACTTTCTGCAAGAGATAAAGAAGGTCCTAAATATTTAACAATTGAACCTTCTGAAACTGTAAACACTAATTTCCCTGAACAAATAAGGCATATTCCTTTAAGTGGAGGACGTCTATAAATTTCATTGCATTTCACACATCTAAAAGTTTGTTGGGAAAACTTACGTAAATTTCCTTTTATATCTCTCATAAAATGTCTTTCAATTATTAAACGAGCAACATCATTCTCATCAACAGCACGTAATTTTTCTGCAATAATCATTTGGCCTTTAACTTTCTCCATCATTGTTGGAATTGTTTTATAAGAACTACAAAGAACACCTAAATTCAAGTCATTAGTATCATGAGTAAAACCAAGACCCTCAAACTGAGAAGCAGTTCCTAACCTATCACCAAATCTCTCAATTTTCACTTCCCACGGTTTTTTATATTGTTCACATGCTTCATATAATTCAAGTGGATATCTCCACACAGTATCTAAATCAAACACCATATCATCAACTTCAGCTGGAATCACATTATAAGATAAAACTAAAGGCTCATCTTGTGTTGAACCGCGTCTATTTGATAAAAAGGCACTATCAAAATTCAAGAACATATCCATTAACAAAATAATTGCAGCTTCATCACCATCTGCATCTCTTCGAAAAGCACAATGCATAACTGGATGTGCAAAAAAGCCTTGAGTTTTAGTAAAACCAATTATTCTACAAACACTTCCAGCAGCAATATGTGGTGCCAAACCAACAACAAGATGCCCAATCAAATCAGCTTTTGTCTTCAAATTATAAAAAGATTTAACACAATATAATTTTTCAAGGCATTCATCAACAAAATTAGCAATTCTAAATAAAATTTCATCAGCACCTTCTTCAATCGAATCTGGGCAAGAAGGTAAAATTATATCTTGCAATTTCAATTCTAAGATTTGTTCAGAATCAACTAACTTTTTCCCATAAATATCTTTTATATATCCCATTTCTCTTAACTTTAGAACAGAAGTTCCAATTTCTTTTGGTTTAAAGTGTGTAATTACAAGCTCAGTCATATCATATCGAATAGTTCCATCACGATTAACATACAAATTATGTTTTGCTCTCAATATTCCTTTCTCTAATCTTTCAACACTATGATCTTTATTGGAAGTTCCACGAACACCTTTAATTAACTCTGGATAATTCATAAAACCTAATCTTTTTAAAGCAGAAGAAAAATAATCATTAATTGGTAACTCATTTTTTCGAAAAAATATTTTACGTCCATTTTTTTCACCCACCTCCACTTGCTTACAAAGAGAATCACAGAAAGGACATCTTGAATAAATCACCTCTTTACTACATTTAACGCAAAAAAAACAAGAAAAATCTGCAGTAACTTTTCCAACATTTAACGTATCAGAAAAACATCTAAAACGGCCACCTTCATCCCCCACAGGAAATAAAATATGTGGACTTCCAATTAATTTTCTCATCTTAGCCTTTTCAGGCCTTCCCATTCTAGTACCAATAAAATGTCCTGATTTATCTTTTATTTCTACCAAAGAAAAAAGATTAATATTCTCCAAAATTGTCTTTTCATTATTAAGGAGAATTTTTATTTTTGAAAAATCCAAACCAGATTTACAGTTAAAAGAGATTTGCAATGCCTTTGCAGGATCTCCTTCAACAACAATAAATTCATTAGTTGCTACAACATGTGGAACTCCAAATAATTCAAGAACTCTTTTTGGATCTGCCTTATCAATTTCTTTCTTTACCTCAACACTTAAAGGAAAAATTATTTTATTATCTTGAATAACTGCTTTTGATAACCACTCAAGAAATACAAAAAAAGAATCAAAATCTACAGCATTATAATGAAAAGTATATTTAGGATGTAAAGGAATTTTATAAGAAAGAGATAATTTTAATGAATCATCAAAAGTTATAGAAAAAGGATTATTAATAAAATCCTTAAAAATTAATTTCTCATCTCCAGTTAATGATTTCTCAAGTTGTAAAGACCACCATTCCTCATTATAGCCCACAGGCATTAAACTATGAGCACGATTAAGCATATCACCATAACTTATAAGAATATCACCAAGATAAATTATTTCTTCAATCTCTTTTCTTATTTTTTTAGCCTCATTAAAATCGTCCAAGTATAATACATTACCATTTTTTAATTTTACAATGGGTCCATCTAATTTATCACAAGAGGTTAAGGTTGTAGATTTACCTGGTCTCTCAGTTCTTAATTGTGTTCCAATTCCAAAATAGTCATCTAACACAACCATAGTACATGGATGTATTGCATCAGAAGAAAGACCAGATGTCCTTGCTCGTCCTAACCTTAATCTAAAGGCACCATGTCTCGATGGATGGCCTATAATTGGACGTCCAGCAACCAAATCTTTAATGTAAGTATAATCCTTTAAAATAGTTTTATCCATTTCTTTTTTTTCCTTTTTACCATCAACATTAGCATGGACTTCTTTTTTAACTTTAACAAACTCCTCCATAAAACTCCAATGCTCCATTTCCATCTCTTTGCCCCATCTAGAAAGTTGCTTCCAAACTTTTTCTGCTTTTAAAGACAAGCACTCTGCCATTACCAAACAAAAACCATTTCTCAACTTATTTGTAGGAACCCTTAACAAATCTTTGTATCTTGGAGTTTCAATTTTCTCAGAAGGGTCACCATCAATTTGAACAGGTAAATTAGATGCTAAAAAATAAAGCTCTTTTTCTGAAGGAAGATATTGTAAATTTGTAATTCTTTCATGAAAGAAATGTACTTCAGAAACCACCCTTTGGATTTCATCTTCAGTTGGATCATATTTAGCGTACCCCATATGTTTTCTAACATAATCTACAATTAACACTGAAACTGATGCAGCAGTTCCCCCTGCACTCCTAATAGGTCCAGCAAATTGGGGTGAAAAATAATCCTTACCATCAAGAGTTTTTCTTATTTCAAGTCCGATAAAACCTTCAATTGGAGAAGAAACAACACCATTGGTTACATAAGAAAAACCAACTCTTATCCCAATTTCCATAGCTTCTTTTTTATCTTTAAACTTACAAAATTTCTCTTGTGCAACTTCAAGAGCAACTATCATAGCAATTCTCCAGTCCTGCATACCATAAATACTTTCTAATTCAACAATCCTTTCAGCAATACCTGAATTTTTTACTTGCGGAACAAGAACAGAAATTATTCCTTCTACTCTTTCAGATAAATTTTTTGCAAGAATTGTTGTAACCTTTAATGATGGATCATATCCAAGTAATTTAACTTCTGAAGCAATTTTATAACAGTTCTTTACTTCCTTTTCAATATTTTCAAAATATTTTTGCATCTCTATACTAGATTCCATCGCCAGCCACATCAAAATTCATAATTTTAACTTCACGAGTTTTAAGATTAACAATAGGAACTTTACAAGGATCGGGGACAAGCCCAAACCTCACTTGATTCTCTGTCTCTGCAGCCCAACAAGAAGAATTCAAAAGAGTTACATTCCTATAAGAACCATATGACAATTTATGTGTATGACCAGAAACAAAAATATCAGGTACTTTATCAATTACCATAAAATCATCACGAAAATCTGGAATATATAAATTTGAAGTATGTGTAGGGGACAAATGTCTTTTTTTCAATAAAAATCTCATAATCAAATCAGTTCTATTTACCCCACCGGCAGCCCGCAAACTAGAAACCTCAGAAGCATAATAAAAAAAACTATAACCATGATAAAGTAAAACATCTATTCCCGGAAAGGCATTTGAAGAATGAATATTGACTAAGGAAGGGTTAGAAACAATTTCAATGTTTGATAAATCATAAAGTGGCTTAGCAATTTCTTTATCAAATACTGGTTGGGGCTCAGCCAGTCTCATTGCATCATGATTCCCACCACACATTATAATTTTAATATGAGAAGGAACTAAAGAGAATATTTCCGCGGCCTTTTTATATTGATCATATATATTCATAATTTCTAAATCCTCTTCTTGTTTTGGATAAATCCCTATTCCCTCAACCACATCACCAACTACGAATAAATATCTTATTTTAGATGCAATCTCTCTTTGTTCACTATTTCCATAATCTCCTTGTAACCATTTAATAAATAATAAAAGTTTATCATAAAGACAAAGTTTCATACCAATTTGGATATCAGAAATAAAGGCTGCATAAACTTCATCAGGTGTTTTCTTAAGTTCATGAGTTACAGGAATATCTGGAAAAAAAACTTCATTACAAAATAAAATTTTATTACCTGTAACTCCATTTATTCCTATAACCTCATCTAAAACAATATCTTCAGCTAAAGAAAAAAGATCTTCTTTTCCTTTATTTATTAAAACTTTTATTGTGGCAGTAGGATCTTCCAAAGTTAACATGAGATTTCCATTTTTAGTAAATTCTTTTTCCATAACAAACCCAATAATACTTACAGACTCTTTTTCAGTTTTTAGAAGAATTTTATTTATTGAGGAAGTATTTTTCAACTCTCCACGAGATATTAAAATATTTTTCAAGGAAATATATCTCTTCTTAAAATATTGCACAAAATCGTTTATTTCCCATTTTTTAGGGTTATCTTTATAAGATTTTACTACCACAACTCTTGCATAATCTCTAAGTTCAATTATTTCTTCTTCAAGAATTTCGCTTTCTTCAATTTCAAAAAGGACAGCTTTTTTCTCTTCATCTAAATTATAATTCATGACATCAAGAAAACTATTATACATCATTTTATTTTTATTTTTTTCAAAAAGAACACGTGATTTTTCAAATTCATCCCAGGTTATTTCTAAAAACTGATCAACATTATTAATAATAAGAAAAAGATCATTATTAATTATAGATGGTTTACCTTTCACTTTTTTTACAAAATTATCATAAAATTCATCAAGATTAAAATTAGGTGGAAGATTATCAATAAAATCGGGACTAAGCAAATAACCCTTAGATAAAAAAAATTCAATTATTTTTTCTGTAATCATAGATTAAGACCTTCTTTTAAAATTGTTTTTATTTTAGGAACTGCTGAATTTGGAATAGCTAATTTTATCTCTCTTGTACGCCCATAACGACCCTTTGATATAACCCTCACATTAATTATTCCCAACATATCTAATTCAGCAATAATATCACTTACCCTTCTTTGTGTCAGGGGTTTAACTTTTATTTTATTACAATAATCCTGATAAACTTCATAAACATCACCAGTAAAAATATGATCTGTAGTTATTTCACTTATTGAAAAAATAGATAATAAAGTTAATTGATGTTGTTTAGGTTGAGTACTAACTATATCCATGATTTTATCTTTCTCTATTTTTTCTTCGGCTTCATCAATATCTTCAATCGTAACTTTTTGTTTATTTTTTCTTTCGGCTAATTCACCTGCAACTCTTAATAGATCTAGTGCCCTCCTTGCATCTCCATGCTCCCTTGCAGCATAAGCAGCACATTTTTCAATTACTCCCTCAGAAACAACACCTGCTCTAAATCCCATTTCAGACCTTTCTCTTAAAATTCCTTGAATTTGGAGAGCATTATAAGGAGGAAAAACAAACTCTTCTTCCGAGAGAGAAGATTTTACTCTAGGATCAATATGATCTAAAAATAACAAATCATTAGAAATCCCAATAAAGGACAATTCCACATTTTTCAACTCTGAGTTTAATCGAGTTAAATTGTAAAGAATTTCATCTCCTGCTTTTTTAACTAATTGATCAACTTCATCTAAAACAAGAAGAATTAATTTTTTTTCCTCATCAATTGCTTTAATAAAAATTTTATATACTTCATCTGTAGGTAATCCTGTTGCTGGAATCTTTTTTCCAAATTCAGAAGCAATTTGTACAATTAAACGATATTCTGTGTCAGCAACTCTTTTCATTTTACAATTTATATAAATTATATTCAAAGAAAGATTATTTTTATTTGCAACCTCAAGAATTTGTTTAGATACATGTTTTGTTAACAAAGTCTTTCCTGTTCCAGGCTTTCCATATAAAAAAATATTAGAAGGCTTTTCCATTCTTAAGGATGGCGCTAAAGTAGAAGCAAGAGACTCAAGTTGTTCATCTCTATAAGAAATTTTTTCAGGATTATAATTAGTTTGTAATACCTTTTTATTAGAGAATATTGGATCTTTTCGTAAAAAATCCTCAAAATATGCCTTTAATTTATCACCCATCTTTCAAACCTCTTATAATTAGATTAATACAATTCACTTATTTAAAAATTATTATCTTTAAACATACACCTTTATTTCCTTTGGAAAAAAGAGAAAAGGAAAAAAGAAAAAAAAAGAATATTATTTCCTAAAGATTACACCATTCTTTCTTATAGAACTTGAAAGAGATAACAACCCAAAGAGTATATATTATAATATATTATATATTATATATTATAATATAAGACAATAAAACTTAAAAAGAAAAATTAAAAAAGAAAAAAAATTTATGGCTCTTAAACTCTCAAACCAAAAAACTCTCAAAAAATCCAGATTTACTAAGAACCTCTAACTAAAGCAATTAATCAAAGAATTAAACTAAGATTCTTTTTTATTTATTTAAAAAAACGTTTCCATAAGAACCAAACCACAAAAAGTATTCCATCTGCAATTTAGGGGTGTGTGGTCCATTTGAAAGAAAGGTTATTAAAAGATACAAAACCCTAATATATTAAATCTACAATTTAAATATAATGTCATTTTACATTTTTATAATAATATCATTAATACTTCTCATAATTTGTGTTTTAATTTTTAAAACCATTTCAAAGATATTAGGATATATTACTCTAATCTTTACAATAATTCTTATAATTTTAAGTGGAATAACTTATTTTGCTTATTTAGATTTTTTAGATTTTCAGGAAAATTTAGAAAATCCTAACCTACTTGTAATCTCAGATCAAGAAAAAATTCTTCTTTCTATCTCTTTAGAAAAAACAGGAATTAATCGATTAAATGAAGAAAAATTAAAACAATTAGAAAATAAAGAATATGATTTTTTATTAAAAGATTATTATAAAATTATTTTTATAGATTTATTAACTATTGAAGAACAAGTACCAGATGAAATCGAATACGAAGGAAAAACAATAAAAAAGCAAATTTTATTTGATGCAATAAGATCTAAAAACCAGTCACAAAATGATCTTTTTAATAATTTAATAATACTTAATAAAGGGAATTCAACAGAAATTATAGAATCAAAAACGGATATAGGGGATAAGCAAAGGATAAAATTATTAATGTTAGCAATTAAATCTATAAATAAACCAGATATAACAAAATTATTTAAACAATATAAAAAAGGGGATATTAAGATCTATGAAGAAACAATACTCTTTAAATTAGCTAAATTCATTCCCTCAAGATTATTAGAAAAAATAATAGGAGAGATAAATTAACCAAATCTATTTTCTTCTCCAGAAATCTTTATAAACTACCTCAACACTAAATTTAAATTATGGAAGAAAAAACACATTCCAGAAAACTCTTAGGAAGAACAGTTGTCTCAAAATCAGGTAAAAGGTTTGGTGAGGTTGGGAATCTAACTTTTGAAATAAAGTCTGGAGAATTATTACAAATAGTCTTAAAAAATCCCACTGGTTATTGTGAAGGTCTTGAGTTAGATAGATCCACTCAAGGTGAATTATTAATTCCATTTTCTTCAGTAGTTGCTGTAGGTGATTTTGTAGTTATTGCAGAAGAAGATATTATATAATTTCTAAAAAAAGAGTTAAGTAGTAGATAAATATAATTATTAAAATACAAATTAACCAATACATTTATAATCTATTTCATAAAACAATAACAAAATGAAATTTACAACTACTAAAGATTTAAAAGTTGATAAAAGAATTTCTGAGCAAGTCATTGGTCAACAAGCAGGATTACAAATAATAAAAAAAGCAGCAAGACAAAGAAGACACGTTTTATTAATAGGAGAACCGGGTACAGGAAAAAGTCTATTAGGCCAAGCATTAGCAGAATTATTACCTAAAGAAAAATTAGTTGATATACTTACTTTACATAATGAACAAGATGATAACGCACCTTTAATAAGAACCATGCCAAAAGGTCAAGGTAAAGATTTTGTTACAAAACTAAGAATACAATCTATGACTTCAAGTAAATCTCAAAATTTTATTTTTTTCATTTTACTTATAATAACAATGATAACTCCTTGGTGGATAAGAAAAGAATATGGTGATATTATGGCTGCTGCATCTCTTATAGGTTCTATGATTTTTTTAGCCGCATTTGTTCTATTTATAAATTTATCAAAAAGAATGGGTTCACAAAAAATGTATGTTCCTAAATTACTAGTTGATAACTCTAATCAAAAAAAAGCTCCATTCATTGATGCAACCGGAAATCAGTCAGGTGCTCTACTTGGTGATGTGCTCCACGACCCACTACAGTCAGGAGGTTTAGGAACCCCAGCATATCAAAGAGTTTGTTCTGGCGCGATTCATAAGGCAAATGGTGGAGTATTATTTATTGATGAAGTTGGAACATTAGATATAAGATCCCAACAAGAATTATTAACAGCAATGCAGGAAAAAAAATATTCTATTACTGGACAATCAGAAAGATCATCGGGTGCAATGGTAAAAACAGATTTTGTTCCTACAGATTTTGTATTTATTGCTGCAGGAAATCTAGGAAGTGTAGAACATATGCATCCAGCATTAAGATCTAGAATAAGAGGTTATGGTTATGAAGTATATATGAATGATACAATGGATGATAATGAAGAAAACAGAAACAAATTAGCTATGTTTGTAGCACAAGAAATTGTAAAAGATGGAAAAATCCCCCACTTTAAAAAAGAAGCTGTTGATGAGATCATATTAGAAGCAAAACGTATGGCAGGCATTGCAGAGAAATTAACAGTAAAATTAAGAGAATTGGGTGGATTAGTAAGGGCAGCCGGAGATTTAGCAATAGAAGAAGGAAGTTTTTTAGTAGAAAAATCTCACGTTATTAAAGCAAAGAAATTTGCAAGACCTTTAGAACAACAACTTGCTGATAAGTATATTGAAAACAAAAAGAAATATGAAGTGATTAGAACAACGGGCTCTCAAGTAGGAGAAGGTACCGCCCATTCTGGAATTGTTTTACCTATAGAATCAGAAGTTGCTCCAGGTGGAGAAAAGGCAGAGTTTATTGCAACAGGAAAGTTAGGTGAAATTGCCAAAGAAGCGGTAAAAAATGTTTCAGCAATTATTCTAAAACACTTTGGTGAAGACATAAAAGAAAAATATGATATTTATATTCAATTTGTTCAATCTACAGAAGGTGTAGAGGGTGATTCTGCAAGTATTGCAGTTGCTACTGCAGTAATTTCTGCATTGAAAGATGTTCCAATAAGACAAGATACTGCAATGACAGGCTCATTAAGTATTAGAGGAGAAGTTTTGCCAATTGGTGGAGTTACAGCAAAAGTTAAGGCTGCAATAGAAGCAGGATTAAAACAAGTAATAATTCCTAAATCAAATAAAAAAGATTTGGTACTTTCAGATGAAGAACAAAAACAAATAAAAATTATTACAGTAAACACAATCCAGCAAGTAATAAAATATGCCTTAGTCTGGAATGGAAAAGAAAAAGTTTTAGCTAAATTCCTTGGTTAATTTTATCTTTAGAAAGTTTTACAATTCTTTAATTTTTTCAAAAAAATTTATAAAAAAATATTGATTATGCTTATTTTATTCCTTTAATTAAATAAATCCGAAAAATCTTCAAAAAAAGAATAGAAAAATATTTTAATAGAATAGCCCAAAAGTAGATTCCATGGCAAACATATCAATATTTTTATTTGGAAGACCTTCATGGGAATTACCTTTATTGGGTGGTGAGATAATAAGTGGGATAATCTTTAAAGAGTTAGGTGAGGAATTAGGAGAAAGACTACATATAATAGGTTCAGTAGTTGACAAACTCATTGATTTTGGATGGAAATGCAATGGAGGGTATTATGATATTTGGTTATATAAAGAAATTTCAAATGAAGAAGCAAGAATCGAATTAGAAAAATTAGGATTATTAAAAATAGCAAACTTAGAAACTATGATTTAATACTTATATAAAAGATGTTGATAAATAATACCATTATTTTTCATTTTAGGTGATAAATCCTCAATTAAATTTTCAAAAAATTCATGTTTTTTAATTTTTCTTTCATCTAAAATCTCCCCCAAAGTTGGTGATCCACTAAAAAGCAGACCCAAATAAACCACATCTAAAGAAGCATTAGGAATTTTTCTGTACGCTAAAGAATCTCTAAGATCAATTGCATTCACACCTCCATAACATTCAAAAGATTCATAATCTAATTCACCCAAATCAATTCCAATAACATGATAACCTACTTCATTTAAAATTCTACATAACCAAGGCTCCCAATTTGTAGATCTAAAATTACCAACATTATCAGGACTATATGGAAATCCTCCACACCCCAGTTCTAAAAATCTCTTTCCAAAAGAAAGCTTCATAAGTTTTAATACCCTTGCAAGGCCGCCTACATTATTCCTTAAACAAGTAGAAATATCATCAACAAAAGAATTACCCATATTAATTCCAAGAATCTTTTCATCTCTCATTCCATATTTTTCTCTAAGTTTAATTTCAAGTTGGCATATCTTTTTTTTAGCAATAGGAAAATATTCCTCTAAATTACCCAACTCATTATCAATTAATATTTGCATTTTCCAATTCTTGAACAATCTCTAGAACTTTCATTTAAAAATAAAACACCACCAGGGGTCATTTTTCTTTCAAGAGTTTCAATTAAATGTTCTTTTAACCTATGATAAAATCCATACCTAAAAACTAATGTAGGAGAATCAAAAACTGAGCTAATGTTAACTAAATCTATTGAGTCATCTTCAATCTCACGGTATGCAGGACTTTTTTCCCAATACATTAAATCAGTCTCCCCATAACCTCTAAAATCCTCAAACTCTAACTTACCTAAATCAATTCCAATAATATCAATACCCATATAAAATAAAACTCGGCATAGCCAAGGTTCAAAAAGTCTATTATTGGATGAAATCCAATCTAAAGGGGGATAAGAACCACATCCCAGATCTAAAATTTTTGCACTTCTTAAAGTTACTGGACAAATTTCTGAAAAAAAAGGAATATAATACTTAACAATAACTTTTAGTTTTCTATCCAAGTTTAAATCTTGTCCAGAAGAAAAATTATGCTTTCTTTTTGCGAGTTGGACACCCCTCTCAGCACATTGTTTCCAACCCCTCACACTTTTTTTATGAGGCCTTATTCCCAAATCAAGATCTATTATTTTCATAAAAAAGAACCATAACCTAAATCTTAAGAACCCTTTGTTTTTGTTTCTATTAATCCTAACTGAAATAAAGAAACAAAATTAGATGGAGTAACATTTAACCCACATAACCTAAGGACTTTAGCAAAAGAAGCTCCATCAGCCTCACTAGTAATTTTAAACTTAAATAGTTCTTTCAAAGACCAATTACAAATAAATCCATCATTAATTTGAACTACACACTTTTTTCCTTTAGTAGTATATACAGAAAGTCTATACAAATCTACTGTTATGCCATTTTTAACAAATTTTTTAGATTCTTCAGAAAATCCGCTTTTAAGAAGACAAAATTTAATAAATTCCTTCAAATTTGTACTATACGACAAACCAGAAACTAAAAACCCTTCTTTAGAGCAATCAAATCTATAAATTTTACCAAGATACTCTTTAACTTTTTGTTTAGGCATTTTCTTTCTTTTTCTCCAAGAATTATCGACTAAATAAGCATATTCAACAAGTAACTCCTTAGTTTTCCTAGTTTTTATTCTAACAAATGCCATTTTAACCTCTTATTTAGTCATCCTTAAAATGGGCACTATTTAACTATTATTAAATCTTCCGTTACAAAGACTTAAAACTCCCAAATTTAACTCTTTAAACAATAGGAGAAATTAAAGAATACATTAATATATAACAAATAAAATAGCAAAAGAATGTTTCAGAAAGATCTCGAAGCTATCATAAAAAAACAATTAAAATGGAATATTCAACTTGAAACTCCAAAAAACAAAGAACATGGAGATTTAAGCCTCCCCTGTTTTAAACTAAAAAAATCACCCGAGTTTATTCTTACCAAACTGACTTTACCAAATTATATAAAAGAGGCCAAAATAATAGGTACTTATTTGAATTTCTATTTAAAACCAGAATACAAAGCAAAGAAACTATTAGAATATATACCAAAATTCAAAAAAACAGGAAAAAGAATAATGTTAGAATATAGCCAAGCTAATACTCATAAAGCTTTTCATGTTGGTCACATAAGAGGTACGTCTATTGGTGAAGCATTAGCAAGAATACTTGAATTTACTGGAAATAAAGTCCTAAGAGTTAATTATCAGGGAGATACTGGAATGCATGTTGCCAAATGGATATGGTGTTACAACAAATTCCATAAAAATGAAGAGCCACCTCAACAAAATAAAACTAAATGGATATCACATATTTATGTTGAAGCAGTACAAAATTTAGGGAAAGATGAAAAACTAGAAAAAGAGATAAGGGAATTAAACAAAAAAATAGATAGAAGAGACAAATCAGTCTTAGATATATGGAAAAAATCAAGAAAATGGTCTTTAGACGAGTTTGAAACAATCTATAAAGACCTAAATACAAGATTTGATTACTATTTCTTTGAAAGGGATATGGAAAAATCTGCTAAAGAGCTCTCAAAACAGCTAATAGAGGATAAAATAGCAGTAATTTCAGATAAAGCTACAATTATGGATTTAAAAAAAGAGAATTTATCCATCTGGGTTTTACTCAGAGATGATGGAACTCCATTATATTCTGCAAAAGATCTAGTGTTAGCAAAGAAAAAATTTGAGAAATATAAAATAAATAAATCAATTTATATTGTTGGTGCTGCCCAAACACTCCATTTTCAACAATGTTTCAAGACTTTAGAATTAATGGGCTTTGAAAATTATAAAAATTGTTATCATATTCCCTATTCTGAAGTAAGACTACCATATGGAAAAATGTCTTCTAGAACCGGAGAGAATATTTTATATCAAGAAATGTTAGAAGAATTATTTAATTATAGTAAAAAAGAAACAAAATTAAGGCATAGAGAATGGTCAGAAACAAAAATAAATAAAAATTCAAAGGAAATTGCAATAACATCAATAAAATTCACTATGCTTCACCAAGACAATAATAAAAATATAACCTTCGATCTACAAAAATCACTAGATTTTCAAGGTGAGACAGGGCCTTATATTCAATATGTTCACGCAAGATGTAGCTCAATTCTAAAAAACCAAAAACTTAATTTCAAAATTAATTACAAATTATTAAAAACACCAGAAGAAATTAATTTAATTGATGAACTCTCAAAGTTTGAAGAAGTAATTTTACAATCTTCAGAACATTATAAGATAAATTTAGTTGCAAATTATACTATAAAACTTGCAAAAACATTTAATGAATTCTATCACAACTGCCAGGTTTTGAAATCTGAACCTAAATTAAAAGAAGCGAGATTAAAACTAGTAGAAAAAACCCAAAAAATTATTGCTTTATGCCTTAATCTACTTGGTATAAACCCAATCAAAGAGATGTAATTTTAATTTTCAACCTTTGGAACAACCCTAGGCATCTTAAAATGAGGTGGTAAATTCACATCTTGTGATAACATTAGCGCTTTGATATGGCATCTAAATAAAATTGCATTAAGGATTGTGTCCATTAAATCAACAGGCATATTTTTCTTACCTTCCCATTTTTTAAGGATTTCATCTATTTTTTTTAGATCATCTAAATATAATACATGACCCAAAAGATTTATTTCTCCACAATCTTCATATTCGATCTTAAAATTAAATAAAAACTTAAGAACATCATCACTTTCACCAATTGGAAGTTTTTCTTTTTCTAAACCAGTAAGTTTTAAATCGCTCTTTACCTTTTTATTTGGTAAAAATTTTGATTGCTTCTTTGATCCTATTTCCGTAAAATTAAATCCTACAATTGGCATATTTTTATTAGTTAAGATATTATATTTAAGGTTTTCTCGGGCTACAAACTATACTTTAAAAGAATTGATAAATTTTAAATGATTTTAAGAGAATATACAAATTTATTAAGTCTTTATGGTCTTCCTCACACACTCACATAATCTCCTCACTCACGCACTCACTCATATTCATGGACTTTGAAGAGAATTTAAGAATTTCATTTGAAAAGATAAGAGAAGAAATGACATCTCTAAAGGAAGTTATAAAAGCCCAAAATGAGGTAATAAGGCTTATTTCCCTTGAAATTTCCAAATTAAGGGCTCATGAGACCTTACTCCCCTCTACACCCTCTCAAGAACTCCTCCACACCACCAAATCCTCAAGTTCCACAGGAAATAATGGGGCTCCTCACTCACGCACTCACGCACTCACGCACTCACTCACGCACAATGTGCCTAAAAACCCCTTAAAACCCACAAATGAAGAAAAAAACCCCTCTTTTTCTCCGCACACCCTCACGTATTCTCCTCACACTTATAACGAAAATAATATCTCATTATATGCCTACAAATCTAAATTAAATCAAGTATTTGGTCTACTTCCAAAAACAGAATTAAGGGTTTTTTTAACTATTTACCAGATGGAAGATGAAAATTATGATGAAATCACCTATTTTGAGCTTGCAAAAAGGATTAAGATGTCAGAAGCAGGCTTAAGAAGTTATATTAGTAGCTTAATTAAAAAAGAAGTACCTCTAGAAAGATTAAAATCTTTAGATGGAAAATCTATTATCCTCAGGATTAATCGTGATTTTAAAACTCTAAATCTCAAACAAAAAATAATTAATCTCTATTACGAATCAGATCCAAATCAAAAAACTCTTTTTGAGTCTCCTTCTTAAGTCTCATTTTCACTCTCTTTTTAATTATACCTCCCTTTAAACTCTCATATTTCCTATTTTTGACTAAATTACCTCCTTCTTCCTAATTACTCAAACAATTTCAACTCTCATTTTTAGTTTTTTGGTGGATTTGATTAACTACTTTACTAAATAGATCTCACATCTAAAGTCTCATTTCAACAATTCTTTTCCTTTTTTAATCTAATCTTTATTCTCCCATTTTTCTTTACTACATCACTTTTAATTTTTTTACTCTTATGAATCAATACTTCTTTTTTAATTTTAATTCTTATCTCCTTTTCAAGCATCTCATACCTCTTTTTCTCCGTAATATACGCGTAATATACGTATATATACGCGTAATGTACGCGTAATATACGCATATATATGTACCATTTTATTTTTAAAATCAAAACGAAAACTATAAAAGATAGATAACTAAAATATATCTTACAAATGGTTTTTTGGTTCTTCAAAAATAAATCCCACGAAATTTTAAAAACGGAGGTTGAGGGTATTCATAATAGGTTACATACTTCCTTTTCTAATATAAAAAAAGATATGGATGAAATTTCAGGTTGGTTAAGTGAACATGATTATCACAAAG
>Ga0209541_10008496_pt1 | contig 16904 bp, 18 predicted proteins | sample RifCSPlowO2_01_FD_184027 | JGI IMG/M metagenome (GOLD analysis project Ga0209541, IMG submission 184027) | Groundwater microbial communities from Rifle, Colorado - Rifle CSP2_plank lowO2_0.1 (SPAdes) (version 2) | ecosystem: Environmental > Aquatic > Deep subsurface > Groundwater | place...
TTGGGAAACCAACGGTTTCCCAAACCCTCCCTTAATGGAGCCCCGTAGCAAGCTAACGGGGTAAGCTTTGAATATACAACAAGCCATACTCGCCGTTATTGCCATCCCGGGCGTACTTGCCATTGCCGCCGTTGCCCCAAACGCATTTCAGATTTTGGGGTTGACAGGACTTGGAAAAAGAAAATTTAAATCTTTTCAATCTCACACAACCCGAGCGAGAAGTCGCCTGATTGATAAGGGGTTTCTAGAATATAAAGATGGTAAAAATTTTTTACAGCTCACCGAAAAAGGCAAGAAACAGCTTAGGTTATGGGGGTTAGGGGGGTATCATATAAAAAAGCCCAAGCATTGGGATAAAAAATTCAGAATTCTAAGTTTTGATATCAAGGAACAACGCAGAAACATTCGAGACAAACTGCGCGCAGTACTTTCTAAAATGGGCTTTTATCGTTTGCAACAAAGTGTTTGGGTTTATCCTTATGACTGTGAAGATTTTATCCAGTTGCTTAAAAGTGACTTTAGGGTTGGTTGGGATGTGCTCTATATTATTGCCGACCAAGTCGAGAATGAGAAAGTCCTTATGCAACATTTTGGCTTAAAATACTAAGTCACAGGTTAAGTTATGGGTTTGTCAACGTATCCTAATTCTATACGGCCGTGGTGAATTAGGATACTACGATAGGGTACTAGGAATTGTCATGGGGACTGGAGGGTGGAGAAATGATATGGACAGCGTAGACTGTGAGAGGTGTTAATGTGCGATAAAGACAAAAAAGAACCCCGACCGAAGTCGGGGTAGGAGTACTAGAGTTGAGATGCAGTCACTGATCAAAACTATACGGGATGGGGGATTGCTTCAAGTTCCTTTACTGCCGCCTCCCATTCCTGCTTGTCCGCCAGTCTGTGGTGTATCGCGTCAATAGTACCTTGAGATACGGGGATGTTATCACGAAGAACTTGAATGTTCTGTATCGCAAGAGAATCCCAAGACCCGAGTGGAAGAAATTTCTGCCACTTCTTTTCACCACGATCAACCCACTCACCAGCGAAATAGTAGATTTCAAGCCCCCCGTTCTTTTCGCATGGGTGTTCGTGTCTTGTGTCGGTCATTATGACCACTTGACCATCACCTAGCTCAGCCAGGAGTAGTCTACAGGTGCCACTGCTGAACCAGAAACGCCCACGGCAAAAGTTTGCCTCGACTAGCCTTATTTTCATACGCCTCCTGCCTTTTTACGTTAGGATTGTGTGGGAACCACTCTCGGCTGTATACTACTCCTAATGTCAAAAAGTGCAAGAAAACTTCTCGTTCTGCTGGATACACACGCCATTCTGCATCGGGCCTTCCACGCCATGCCGGACTTCGCAGCCAAAAACGGCGACCCCACCGGTGCGTTGTATGGCCTCTCTGTTTTGCTTTTGAAACTGATTAAAGACCTCAAGCCCGATTATATTGCCGCGTGTTACGATTTGCCTGGGCCAACATTTCGCAAAGAAGTATACATCGAGTATAAGGCTGGCCGTGCCAAAGCTGATGAAGCATTGATTGAACAGATCAAACGCTCGCGCGATATTTTCGCCGCATTCCACATCCCCATTTTTGAACGTCCAGGATTTGAAGCCGATGACCTCATTGGCACCATTGCCGAGATGGCCAAGAAAGAGGGCGACGTGGATGTCATTATCGCGTCGGGCGATATGGACACTATGCAACTTGTGGACGGCACGCGCGTGCGGGTGTACACCCTAAAGAAGGGGATTAACGACACTATTCTTTATGACGAGGATGGTGTGCGTGAACGCTACGGCTTTGATCCGAAACTACTTGCAGATTTCAAGGGCTTGCGTGGCGATCCTTCCGACAATATTCCCGGCATCAAAGGCGTTGGCGAAGTGACGGCGCAAAAATTGCTCGCGGGTATCGGCAGTATTGAAAACATTTATGCCACGCTAGACAAAAAAGGCGCCGCTCCGTTTGAAAAAATCGGGGTGAAAGGTAAAACATTGGAGCTAATTAAAAATGGCAGGGAAGAAGCGCTCTTTTCCAAAATGCTCGGTACCATCAGGCGCGACGTACCCGTGGAGTTTGATTTGGATGCGACCGAATGGAAAAACGGCAACCCGCAAGCAAAGCGAGCGGAGCAGTCGTCGTATGACGGCAACCCGCAAGCAAAGCGAGCGGAGCAGTCGTCGTATGACGACAACAGCGAAGAGGGTGTATTGAAACTTTTCGAAGCGCTAGAGTTTCGCTCACTGCGCGCGCGGGTGCTCGAAGCGTTCGGGGCGAAAAAAGAAGAAAGAGATACGAATAAAAATGAAAAGGAAAACGAAGAAATAGAGAAGCCCAACGAAACTATTCCACCGGAGCGGTTTGCCCGCGCGGCCGTAGCTTTTTGGCTACTTAATTCTAATCGAAATAATCCAAGTCTTGAACGCATGCTGGACGAAACACATAGCACGATGTTTGTCGAGGCGGAAAAAAAGATTTTCAAAGAGCTTGACTTCTCACCCCTACGCAAGATTTATGACGAGATGGAACTGCCACTCATTCCCATTTTGGCCGAAGCCACGAAGCACGGCATGTTGATTGATACGAAATACTTGGCTGACCTGGCCCAAAAATATCACACCGAACTGTCGAAATTGGAACAGCAGATTTGGAAGTTGGCGGGCGTTGAATTCAATATCAATTCGCCCAAGCAGATGGGGGAGATTATTTTCGATAAATTAAATCTCGGTGGCAAGAAAATAAAACGCACCGCGGGCGGGGCCATGTCCACGCGGGCCGAGGAGCTCGAGAAGCTTTCCGGCACGCACCCAATCTTCGACCACCTGCTTGAGTATCGTGAAATTCAAAAATTGCTATCAACTTATATCGATGCCATCCCGTCACTTTTGGATGAGGAAAATCGTTTACACGCCACATTTGTGCAGACGGGTACCACCACCGGACGTTTCGCTTCGCAGAACCCGAATGTTCAAAACATTCCTATTAAAAGTGAGCGTGGGCGGGCAATCAGACACGCATTTGTGGCCTCACTCGGGCACTCACTTGTTTCGCTCGATTATTCACAAATTGATTTGCGCGCCGCGGCCCTGCTTTCCGGAGATAAAAAATTACTTGCACTATTTAATTCCGGCGCGGACATTCACACGGCCGTAGCGAGCGAAGTCTTTTATGTTCCGCCCGAGCGTGTTGATGTCGATATGCGGCGTAAAGCCAAGGTAATTAATTTCGGCATTATTTATGGCATGGGTGTTTCTGCTTTGCAGAAAAATCTCGGTACCACGCGCGCCGAAGCCCAGACTTTCTATGATACTTACTTTGAAACATTTTCTGGATTAGCCACATACCTTGAGACCGTGACCAAAGAAGCCACCGCGCGCGGTTACACCGAAACATTTTTCGGTCGTCGGCGTTATTTCCCGGAGTTGAAATCATTTTTGCCGTACATGCGCGCCATGGCCGAGCGCGCGGCCGCCAATGCCCCCATTCAAGGCACGGCCTCGGATGTTATTAAAATTGCCATGATTCGGGCAGACAAATCTTTGCGCGACGAAGGACTGATTGCGCGCGCACATTTATTGCTTCAAGTACACGACGAACTGGTGTATGAAATAGAAGAAGAATATATTTCCAAGGTTATTCCGCTGGTGAAATCATGCATGGAAAACGTCATTACCAAGCCCGTAGCCTTTATTGTGCACGAAAAGCAAGGCAAAAACTGGGGTGTTCTTGAGTAGGGTAGCCTGCTGGTAAACGACAGTCATTCTTTCTATACTGGAAGCAGGAGATATTATTAGCTTAATAAATCGCCATTATGGATCCCGAAAAAAGAAACGCCACCCCTTGGCTTATTGTTGCGGGCATCTTGATAATTGGTGGGCTGGCTTGGTGGCTTTGGCCACAGAAAACTCAAATTATGACTCCGCCAAACGATACCTCCGTTTCCACACTCGATCACATTACCGCCCATCATTTTTGGAAGGACGGTACGCACACGCTCGAAGGTCGTATTACCCTGCCTACGCCGTGTCACACTTTTTCTTCCCAAGTACTTATAGCCGAATCATATCCGGAACAAATAACCGTGGCTTTTACTGTTGCCCCAGGTGCCGGTGTGTGCGTGGAGATGATTGCGGAAAAACCGTTTTCCATTTCATTTAAGGCAAGCAAAGACGCGATTATCCGCGCCACTCTAAATGGCCAGTCAATTACCCTAGACTTGATTGAACAGGGCGACGTGAAGGGTGATAGTATCAACAAGCTGTAACCTATTCCTTAACATTTTCCCGAGCCGCATATTTCCTTTTTACTATTTTAAATTTACTGTCTCCCAAATGTTCTACATAGTCTCCGGCACTGAAAGAGAAAAAGTCTTCGCTAAGGTAGCCAGTATCACGCAGGCGGTACAAAAGAAATATCCCGAGAATGGACGTTTCGTGCTTGATGACCGTACCTTTACGCGCGAGGCGTTCGAAAATTTTCTTTCCGGCAGTGTGCTTTTCGGCGCGGTACAGAAGTACATTGTCGTGTGCCAGCATGTACTCGAAGACAAAGAGATGGCCGACTGGATTGTGGGCCGAGCGGAAGATATTGCCAATTCACAGAACCTTTTTATTTTTTCCGAACGTACCATTATGTCCGAAGTGATTAAAGCGCTTACTGGGCATGCCGAAAAAGTGTTTACGTATGACGAGATTGTAACCGATAAAAAAGCAGATCGCGACGCACTTTTCAAATCTTTCATATTCCCCTTGACCGATGTTTTGGCCGACCGAAACCGCAGGGGAGCATGGACGCTCTACGAGCGGGCCTTACGCGCCGGACTTTCGGCCGAAGATATATTTTGGCAACTATTCCGACAGGTGAAAAATATGTGTGTGGCGCTTTCTTCCCCCGATGCCAAGACGGCTGGCATGCATCCTTTCGTATATAGTAAGGCGCGCCAAGGCGCAGTGAAGTATGGTAAAGGCAGACTTGTCCGGCTTTCAAGCACGCTTCTTGGAGCGTACGAGAATAATCGCACCGGTAAGTGTGAACTTGAGCTCGGCCTGGAACTCTTTTTACTTTCGTTATAGTTCTATGAGAAATTCTCTGTATCCACTAACCTGACGATCGTCAGGTTAGTGGATAGTAGGCGTACGTTTATCACAACAAACAATCCGCCGCGTGGCGGGTGTTATGTTTAGGCAGCTTTGTCCAGATTATCTAAAATGCCCTTAATTTCCTGATGTGCCTTTTTGGCCTTGGCAATTCTGTCCACCTCCTTCATTTTCTCCTCAAGTTCTTTGGCTACGCGTTCTTTATAGGCCTTATCACCCTCTACATTTTCGCCAGAAGGTTTTTCCCCGAAATGTCTACCGGTAACTTCTATGGGTTCAACCTTGATACCGCTCCTATCAGCTTCGACAGCCTTCTCCCGTAAAAAATCCATTTCTTTTTTTCCCATATATTTTATACAGTTATTTCTATTACCTCATACTACTACTAAAAATAATCTTGTCAAGCACTGCGTAATTTTTCCTCGCCTTGTCGTCAGGAATAATTTTACTGTCCGCCCGGGGGGAATCGAACCCTCGACCGTCTCCTTAAAAGGGAGCTGCTCTACCAACTGAGCTACGGGCGGAATATAGGGAATTATAGCCAAAATGTGAGAAAAATCTAGGTTTTGTTAACTTTTCGCGCTAGAATGGGGGGGTATGACTATCGCCATATTTAGTACCACGCCTGCCGTTGAAAAATCGTTCCGCGAGGCATTTCCCGGAGAAAACCTTTTATTTTTTTCCGACAAACTGTCTGACCAAAACATCGGGAGCTCCGGCGAGGCGGAAGTTATTTCCGTCTTTGTTGATTCGGAGATTACTCGAGAACATATTTCACATTTACCGCATTTAAAATTAGTTACGGTACGTTCGGCCGGTTATGACAACGTCGACCTAACGGCTATTAAAGAAAAAAATATCGCGTTGACTTCGGTGCCGGGCTATGGGTCTAAACCCGTAGCCGAATTTACTTTTGCCTTAATGCTCGCCCTTATGCGGCGCGTTACGGAAGCGCACGACGAAATACGCAAAGGAACGGTAACAGATTCATCGCACTTTCAAGGCACGAACCTATTCGGTAAAACCTTGGGCGTGCTTGGTACCGGTAAAATCGGGCAGAGTGTTATTCATATTGCCAAGGGGTTTCATATGAACATAGTTGCCTTTGATGCATTTCCCAATCAAGAATTTGCCAAAACCGAAGACTTTCCATATTTGCCGATTGACGAGGTGTTGGCCAAATCAGACATTGTTACCTTGCACGTACCGTACAATAAGGACACGCATCATCTACTGAACAAAGAGCGTTTCGAAAAAATGAAAAAAGGCATGCATCTTATAAATACTTCACGTGGAGCGGTGGTTGATACGGACGCGCTTTTGTGGGCACTTGAAAATAAAATAGTTGCTGGCGCCGGACTTGATGTGCTCGAGGGGGAAAATGAATTGGCCAATGAATTTGGTTTGCTGGCCAAAAATGCCTCCGCGGAGCAGTTGAAAATTATTGTGGAAGACCATGTGCTTATCGGAATGCCGAATGTGATTGTTACTCCGCACATCGCTTTTAACTCGCGCGAGGCGGTGCAAGAAATCATAGATACGACCACTTCCAATATCAAGGCTTTCGTTGCGGGTACCCCACAGAATGTGATAAAGCAATGAAACAGTTTATCCAAAACACCAAAGAGCTTGCCAATACTACTAGCCGGAAACACATACTGGAAATAGCGGAGGCGGCTTACAACGCCATCGATACGGAAGGCGTCGTGCGTAAAAACGTAAGAGTGCAAGAGGATAAACTTACGGTTGGTGAGCAAGAATTTGATTTAAAGAAGTTTAACAGAGTGAGATTAATCGGGTTCGGCAAGGCCTCGTGTCTTGCTATTGCCGAACTTGAACGCATATTCGGTGCACGCGTTACGGACGGCATTGTTATTGATAAAAAAGCTCATACGTGCGAAGTTGTCGAAGTGTTTGAAGGCTCACATCCGCGACCGTCAGCTATCAATGTTGAAGCGAGTGGGAAAATTGTCGAACTAGCCAAGGGAGGGAATGAGAAGGATTTGGTGGTAGTGGTAGTTTCCGGTGGCGGTTCCTCGCTCCTTTGTTTTCCATCCAGCGAATGTGATCAAGGAATCAAACTTTACGATAGATTCTTGGGTTCGGGAGGGACCATTTCTGAATTAAACACGGTCAGAAAACATATTTCCTTGCTCAAGGGTGGCGGGTTGGCCAAGTTGTTGTATCCCGCAACGGTCATAAGCTTAATTTTTTCCGATGTGCCGGGAGATAATTATTTTAATGTAGCCAGCGGGCCAACCTATAAAGATAAGACGACCACCGAAGATGCGCGCGCTGTTTTGGAAAAATATAATTGTGCCGAAGATTTCAAATTAATGGAGACGCCAAAAGAAGATTATATTTTTGAAAAAGTTTACAATATTCCACTCGTTTCAAACACCATTGCCATAAAGGCCATGAAAGAAAAGGCCGAAGAACTCGGCTATGACGCTTTTGACCTAGGTGGCGAACTATACGATTTTCCCGAACAAGTACTCAGTAAATTTAATGAAGTTGCCACCCCTGGTTCGGTTGTAGTCGGTGGTGGCGAGCCACGCATAATTGTGAAAGGAACCAAGGGTACCGGTGGAAGAAACCAGCTTGTTGCCTTAACAGCCCTTAAAACGCTTGGTCCAAAGGATTCCTTTTTGGCTTTTGCCTCTGATGGCATAGATAACAAATCTGTGTTTGCCGGCGCCATCGCCGATGCCTATGTACTTAAATTGATTAAAGAAAAAAATGCCAACATAGATGAGTTTATTGCAAAATTAGATACCGAAGGGGTTCTTGGGGAGGTGCACAGCTTGTTGCTCACGGGACCCACGGGAAGTAATGTCTCGGACTTAATGGTCATGATTCGCGAAAAATAAAATGGAACATAAAATTACAGACGTACGAGCGGATGAAGTTTGTGATTCGCGTGGCAATCCGACATTGCATGTGACTGTTTTTGCCGGAGAGATGGCGGGAAGTTTTTCGGTACCATCCGGCGCAAGTACCGGAAGTATGGAAGCCATGGAATTACGAGATGGTGAGGGCGGAGGCGCACATGTGGCAAAAGCAATCGCGAACATAGTTGGTCCCATAAAAGATAAATTGATGGATATGGATGTTTTTGATCAAAAAATGATTGACCGAACGATGGTTGAGCTTGATGGGACCCCGCAAAAAAGCAATCTCGGAGGGAACGCCATGATTGGCGTCAGCATTGCTACGGCCCGTGTGGCATCTCGCGTCAGGGGGACTGAAATATATGAATATTTGCGCAACCTGCGCTCTATCAAACCTTCGCGCGACGTGCCGTTTTTGTATTCCAACCTAGTCAACGGGGGCAAGCACGCAAAAAGTCATTTGGCATTTCAGGAATTTATGGTTGTGCCGAATGTGGCCAAGGCAAGCGAAGCATTAAGCATGCTAATTGAAATTGAAAAATCCTTGGGTGAAATAGTTCGGGCAGATTACGGTAATGTGAAGCGGGGGGATGAAGGTGGATACGCGCTTGATATTAAAGACGTGAGTATACCACTTGAGTTACTAACACGCGCGGTAAAGAAGGTTGGCGTAAGCGAAAAAATAAGATTTGCTCTTGATGTTGCTGCCTCATCTTTTTTTGACTCAAATTTAAAAAAGTACAAAGTTGGAGACGACGTATTGTCCCGCGAAGAATTACTGGCAGTTTACAAATTGCTAGTGAATAAGTTCCCCATTTTTTCCATCGAAGACCCATTTGAAGAAAATGATTTTGAAGGTTTTGCTTTGCTTCGGAAAGAATTATCGAAACTAATCGTGGTAGGGGATGACCTTACGGTAACAAACAAGGCGCAACTGGAGAAAGCGATAGACAAGAATTCAGTAAACGCCATAATTATTAAACCGAACCAGATTGGCACTCTCACGGAAGTGTTAGATGCTATGGAACTGGCTCGGAACAACAATATTGAATGCATTGTAAGCCACCGAAGCGGAGAAACAGAAGATTCGTTTATCGCCGACATGGCCTATGCCTTTGGCACCTTTGGCCTTAAGTCAGGCGCTCCGGTACCAAAAGAGCGTCTGGCGAAGTATAATCGCTTAATCGCAATATCAGAGTAAAACATGACTTCACGCGCACAAATTATTTGCACAATTGGTCCGGCCAGTGCCAGTTCCGAGATTCTTAGGGAGCTTATTGCTCATCATATGGATGTGGCAAGACTGAATTTTTCCCACGGAACACACGAAGAATACGCGAAGTTTATTAAACGAATCCGAGAAATTGCCAAAAAAACAGATATGAATGTTTTAATTATGCAAGATTTGTCAGGGCCGAGAATGAAAACACAAAGTGGACACGCGTTTGACGAAAATTCGGAATCGGTTATTACGGAGAAAGACAAGAAAGATTTACATTTTGGCTTGGAACACGAGGTTGATTATGTAGCACTCTCTTATGTTCATGACGCGAGCGATATCGTTGAGTTGCGAGAACTTATGAATAAATATGGCTTAGTTGTTCCGATTGTCGCGAAAATAGAAAGACGAGAAGCGGTAGAAAATCTGGAGAAAATCATTGAGGTTTCCGATGCCATAATGGTGGCGCGTGGTGATTTGGGCAACGAGTATCCACTCGAAGAAATTCCTTTTGTCCAGAATAAAATAATTAAAGCATGCAAAAAAGCAGGAAAACCGGTATTTGTCGCGACACAAATGATGTTGAGCATGACGGAAAGTTCCGTCCCTACGCGCGCTGAAGTCACCGATGTGGAAAACGCGATTTCCGAAGGCGCTGATGGGGTAATGCTTTCCGAAGAAACAGCAATCGGAAAATATCCGGTCGAGGCCGTAGCTATGATGGAAAAAATTGTGAGTTATACCGAAACACAAACTGACCACGCGCCATCAACTTCGCTGTAAATGCGTTCGCTAATATTCATTCTCGATGACACCGATGGTCATAAATAAGACATATCATTTGTATCGCGGGCTCGTTCTTGTTGAGACGTTAACGGTTTTAATTTTCGCTTGTCTTCTTTGGGCTTTTATTTATTATAAGCCACACATAGATCTTACTGTTAGGAGTGTGGGAGGAATAGTACTTGCCATCGGGCTATACCTTCTTGTGATATATAACTATATTCTAAGAATAAGTTATCGTATCGTTCTCAGAGACGGTGTTTTGATAGAAAAAGGAATTTTTTCTAAAAAAAGAATAGTCCCAGTATCTTCAGTTCACGGAGTAATGAGACGTAGTTACAGTATATTGATTGATGATGAGGGTATTGAAAATAAGGAAATAAAAAATGTAATTGAAAAAATTAGATATTACATCCTTCTCGCCTCACGGGGTAAAATGAATATGTATAGTTATATACCCATGATAAGTTTTGTAGGAGGACCCAAAAATTTTCCCACGCATCCCATAAATCCGAAAATAATTGAGTCACTCGTCGATATAAAATCAACGATAAAAGTAGACAACAACCTATCTGATCTTCTACCAGGGTACTTGCGTAAAAAACTAGGGTTAAAACTTACAATAGTTGAATATGTAGGTCTGTGGATTTGGAGGTTCGTGGTTACTCTTTTAGTAATCGTCATTACATTCAAAGCTTACCCCGTTAGCTTGCTACGGGGCTCCATTAAGGGAGGGTTTGGGAAACCGTTGGTTTCCCAAGATTCCAGAGCGAAGCTCCTAGATACCCCGCCGATATGGAGCGAAGCGGAATGAGGGAACGGCTTGCCGCGGGGTGGTTCATTTCCCGTTTGGTTCTTTTTCCTCTTTTGGCTTGGAATTCTGAAGTAATAGTTGAAATGAAAACTAACTTAATCCTTCACAACATTCGTAGTAACCACAACGTTGGGTCTATTTTTCGTACAGCTGACGCTGTCGGAGTAGAGAAAATATACTTTTGTGGCTATACACCAGCGCCAATAGATAGATTTGGACGGTCAGTTAAAGAAATTAAAAAAACAGCACTGGGAGCTGAAAAGAATATTCCGTGGGAACAAGTGTCTGATATCCAACTGATAATTGAAAAATTAAAGAAAGAAAATTTTGAAGTCGTGGCGTTGGAACAAGCCAAAAACTCTATTGATTATAAAACATACAAACCGAAAAAAGATTTCGCCCTCATCGTTGGTAATGAAGTGGGTGGTGTGCCGGACGATGTTTTGAAACTATGTGACAAAATTATAGAAATCCCTATGCGTGGGAAACTCACCCGCAATCGTCACCACGGTGACGGCCACAAAGAATCCCTCAATGTATCCGTGGCCACTGGCGTCGCACTCTTTCGTTTGCTTGGTTTGTAGACGTCTTACGTTAAGGAACGGTTGTTCCTTAACGTAAGACGTCCCTTTTCAAACCATTTCGGAGTTTTTTAATTTGAAATGGTGCCGAGGAGGCGTCCATCATTGTCAAATAGAGATATGACCTCTATCGCGCTATCCCAAATTTTATTTGTGCTACCGAGATACATACGCCATTCGTTTTTGTAAAAATTATTTGTGCTACTTAAACGACTGACGCAGTTATTGTAATTAACCTTGTTGCTAAGCAGTCTTTGGCAGGCCGGAGAAAATGTATTTATTTCCGGATCCACAATCGGGTCATGGCAAGACGGTAGATTTCGGATATAGTTTCGGCACGATTCTTCCAGCCCCGCTAGTTCTTCGGGCAAAATAAAATCAATGGCCTGTGGGCAAGTTCCCGAAAGTTTCGGAGTGAAAAAAACGTGTTCCGCCAAATATCCGCTACAAGCATTAATACGAAACGATACACCGATTGGTGAGCGACCGCTCGAGACGACAACAGTACTTCCTTGTGGTACGAGAACTGGTTGCTCGCTGTTAATTTGTCCCTGGATAGGCAAAGAACTCGCTTCGCCAAGCCGGTAACTCCCACCCCGTGGATTTTTCAGCTCCCATCCGGTAATGAGGTATGAACCCTTGCGCGACGGGGAGGTGTTGATAGTGAGATATTCTTCTTGCGCCGTTCTTGCTGATTTGGTTAATGACATGCTTATAGGAGGTACGTTCGCATTTGGTGTCGGCAATGGATTTTCAGGAACCTTCTGTTCCGGCGTACCTACTGCGGCAGCGAAAAAAATGCCAAGAATAGAAATAAAAAATGCGGTAATAATATTTTTCTGGGTAATCATGCGTATTTCTTTTGATGTCGGTCGCAGAAGTGAGCGCTACGTGCTCCCACCATCAGACGTTTTATGGTACCACGACAATTCTTCTTTGCGCAGGGATTCCCAGTTTGACGATATGCCCGATGAAAGTTCTGAAACCCCCCTCTCTGGCCGTGGATATTTCTATAGTCACTCTTCGAATCACCCCCAATGGTTATGGAGTGTGCCAGAATTTTTTTACTAACACGACTTATTTCTTGCAATATCTTCTTCGGGATTGCTCCGACTCGAGATTCAGGATGTACTCCAACGAACCACAAGATTTCATCGGAATAAATGTTACCAATGCCGGCGATGACTGACTGGTCCATGAGCACGGTCTTGATTTTGCCACGTAGCTTTTTGTTGAGTTGAGCCAGGAACTCCTTGGGGTGGACAGAGAGCGCATCTGGTCCGAGATTTTTTAAATCGTCGCAGGCTTTTACTTCGTCCGAATTAAAAAGTTTTACTTTGGCAAATTTGCGAGCGTCAGAAAGTGCGAGTGATTTTTTGTTGGAAAAGGTGAATAACAAGTGCACATATTTATTGTACGGATCGTCGCGCAAAGGACCAGACCCCTCAGCGCGGAAGGTTGGACCTTTCTTTTTGTACAGTCCATACATAAGGTGTCCAGTCATCTTAAGGTGGACAAGTAGAGTTTTCTTCTCGCTCAAGTGAATGAGAATATTTTTCCCGCATCTTTCGGATGAAAGAATTTTCTTGCCAACTACCCGCTTTCTAAAACTGTCAAACGTCGGGTATTTGACAGTTTTCTTCCAGTCGCTCCACACCCCAGTAATAGTTTTATTTTTTACGGTTTTGTTCAGACCTCTTATTGTGGTTGTTACTTCGGGTAATTCTGGCATGATATGAAAGTCAAAAGGTATAAGGCAAAGGTCAAAATTACAGGGCAAAGTTAAAAAGCCCTTTTTCCTTTGAGTGTGATGACGGCACCTGCAATCATGTTGGCCAATTCCACCACCTCTTTCGAAAGAGAATCGGTTCTGTCGGAAGTTGATAGTCCAGAGTCACGAAGCAGATCAAGCCAATACTTTGTTTCGTTTGCGCTCTTGAGCGCGATCTCGTAAAACTTTTTAAATTCAAGTCTTGAGCTGGAGGCACGAGCTTCGACGAGGTTTGCTCCTATTGAAGTTCCGGAACGAATCAGTTGGTCAGAAATTACCCAAGAGCTTCTTTTTTGCGGAAGCGTATCGACAAGCGCAATTATAGCCAAACTGAAAGCATAACATCGCTTCCGTACATCACCCCTGTTGTTTTGTTCTCCCATACTTTTAATTTTTAACTTGTATTTTTGACTTTTGATGTATGACTTTTACCATACAGCTTCTTCATATTCACTTTGCATCTCCCTAATCAGTAGTATATAGTATCGCAATGCCTGAAAATAATCTCCCAAACCACGTTGCCATTATTCCTGACGGTAATCGTCGTTGGGCCAAGGAGCGCGGGTTACCGAGCTTTGCCGGGCATCAGCAGGGGATGGAGCGCGCAAGCGAAATAGCTAGGTATGCCAGAAAGCTTGGAATTTCTACGGCGACCTTCTGGGGGTTATCTACGGAAAATTGGCTGAAGCGTCCCGAAGAAGAAGTTTCATATCTAATCAATAAAATTTTTATGCTGGCCATGGACCGCTTTGCGGACGAGGCCGAGAAAGAAGGTGTGCGCATCACTCACCTGGGCAGAAAAGATCGTTTACCGAAACATTTTATTGAACGACTTACCGCACTGGAAGCAGAGACGAAAAATAACGACAAATACTTTCTCAATCTCGGATTTGACTACGGCGGTCGAGATGAAATTCTGCGCGCGATGAATCGCTGGCGGAATGAGGGGGGAGGAGAGCTAAGCGAAGAAATCTTTTCGAACTTGCTTGATACCGGCGACCAGCCATATCCAAGCCCCGACCTAATCATTCGTACCAGTGGCGAAATGCGCATGTCGGGATTCTTGCCCTGGCAGTCTGACTACGCTGAACTTTATTTTGAAAAATCCTACTTACCTGATTTCACCACCGAAAAATTCGACCAAGCTCTAGCCGACTACGCCATCCGCAAACGTCGTTACGGGGCTTAATGCCGTCGGAACAGGGCTTTGTTTGTTGCAATGGGTGCATTGTTTTGTTACAATAACCACATGAACCACATGAACCACATGAACCACATGAACCACATGAACCACATGAAGCAAAAAAGAGAAAAAGTTTTTGAATACGAAGCCATTTTTTCGCCAAATGGTTCTGGCTATACTGTCACTATACCGAAACTTCCCGGCTTGGTTACGGAAGGGAAGAATTTAAGTGAAGCAAAAATGATGGCACGAGACGCCATTCGTTGTCACCTTGAAGCTATTTTGAAGGATGCGCCCGCGAGATCCTCGTCTTCTTCCCACCGGATACGAGTTTTAGCTATGGCGTGATGCCAAAGTTGCCACGTATTCCATCCTTCCTTGTTCTTCGCGTTCTTCTTCGGGCTGGTTTTTATGTTTATCATCAGACCGGGAGTCACGCGCAATTACGTTCAGTTTACAAGCCACGGCTCCGGCTAACTGTACCGGTCGGCAAGCGCGATCTTGCTCCGAAAACGTTAAAGACAATAATCAAGCAAGCGGATTTGTCGATCGACCAGTTTTTAAAATTACTTTAAATCGATCCGGCAATTACCGTCACTAGATTTTTCACATCGAGATATTTTTTGATAACTTTATTTACTTCGGTCAGAGTTATTTTTTCTATTACGCGCGGATATTCGTCAATGAATTCTTTCGGCTTACCTGCTTCAGCGTTTGCCAGAATGACACTGGCCAGGCCGCCGGTGGTGGAGAGACCCACTTTATATCCGCCGGTGATGGTTTGCTTTTTGCCGGCCAGTTCCTTGACGTTGACACCCCGCGCGATAAACTTTTTCGTTTCAAAGTTAAGCGCCTCGAGGCCTTTGTCTAAAAGTTCCGGCGCAAACGTGCCCCAGACCACAAAATGTCCCGGCGTGTTGTTACCAGTGCCACTTACAGATGAATATGTGCCATAGGTCAGACCTTTCTTGTCGCGCACCTCTTGCATCAGGCGTGCGGTGAATCCGCCCCCGAGAATATTTGTACCAAGCACCAGTGGATAAAAATCCGGACGCTGGTCGCCGAAGGGAATTGTCGTGCCGAGCATGACGTCTGCGCTTGTCTTGTCCGGAATCGGCACTATAGTCGTTTCACCTTTTGGCACTTCGGCTGGGGCAATGTCTGGAATAAAAAAAGCACTTTTCTGCCAGCCACTGAAATATTTTTCCACTTCAACCGAGAAGTTTTTTGTATCGACGTCACCCACAGCCACGAGATACATGTTTCCAAGCCCGAGTTTTTTATGGAACGAAACTAAATCATTACGGGTAATTTTTTCAAGAAACGCAATGGTTTCCTCGCCGGAGAGCGCACAGTTCGGGTTACTTGGTGAGTATAGTTTACGCGAAAGGGCAATTCCTGCCTGGGCGCGCGTGTTGCTTTGTTGCTCTTTTATTTCACCGATTGCGCGTTTACGCAGGACGTCGAGCTCGCTTTCGGGAAACGTCGGCCGGCGAAGCATTTCGGCCACGAGCTCAAATGTGAGTGTGGTGTCTTCAAAAAGGCAACGTGCGGAAATAGTTATCTGGAAACGCGAGGCGGAGAAATTGATTGAGATGCCACGAGAGTCAAGCAGGTCATGCAATTCTTTTTTTGCATATTTCTCGGTGCCTTGGTCAAGCATCTCGGCCAGTACCCCAGCGAGCACCTTGTTGTTGTTCGGCGAAAAATATTGGCCACCAAGCAGACTGCCCTTTATCGTTACAATGCGCTCCACGTTCGTCGGCATAACAAAGAGCTTGAGCCCCGGAAGAACTTCCGTTTCAGTAATCTGGCTTGCGACATTGCTCATCCCAAGGCAAGGCCTTGTCTTATAGGATGGCTTAACTGTGGCATTTTTTATAGCTTTATTTTTCATGGCTGGTGGTTACGGTAGAAATATAATGCCCGACGGTACTTTGTTCGGGCACAAAGTATTTTTCTAATACGCGCAAGACATCTTTTTCGGATACCCGCTGGATTTTTTCCATAAACGTAGTAAAAAATGTCCAATCACCAATGGCAATGGCTTCGTTTATGTAGCTGGCCAGAGCAAACGAGCCGTCGCGGGCGAAGGCCACTTCGGCCTCAAGTAATTTTCTCGCCCGAGCCAGACTTGCTCTGTCGAGCCCCTTTCCCGACGCTTCGGTCGGGACCTCGACCCCAAGTTTTCGGTTCGGGCGTCGGGGTTTCAAATTTTCAATGGTCTCATGCACCAGCTTTTCCACCTCGCCATGCGTTACTCTGGGGGCAAGAGAAACATAGATAATGAAAAGGCCCGGGTCGCGTGTGGGGAAGGCCGAAACGCGCACGGCGGTGGCGAAGCCGTGGTCTACCAGTGCGCGGTATAGGACAGAACTTTTGCCCGAAGAAAGTATGGTCGCGAGTACTTGTATGGCGTGAGCGTCGGCGTGGAGCGCTTTGGGTATTTTCCATGCCAGCGCCACCGTGTTTGGCTCGCTTGTTCGGTGCACGATTACTCGGCGTTGTCCCGATTGTGTCGGTTCTTTTGTGTGCATTTCCGGAATCTCGTTTTTT
>Ga0209541_10008497_pt1 | contig 16904 bp, 20 predicted proteins | sample RifCSPlowO2_01_FD_184027 | JGI IMG/M metagenome (GOLD analysis project Ga0209541, IMG submission 184027) | Groundwater microbial communities from Rifle, Colorado - Rifle CSP2_plank lowO2_0.1 (SPAdes) (version 2) | ecosystem: Environmental > Aquatic > Deep subsurface > Groundwater | place...
AATTATGTTTCTTTTTAACAATTTTTGATTCGATTCTTACCAAATTATCTAATTTTTACATACATTGTGTGTATTTTGCTATATTTAAATCTTTTCGTCAATTAGTGATAGGGTTTATTAAGTTCATATTTAACGGGTATTATACTTGAATACACACATTGTGTGTATTTTGCTATATTTAAATCTTTTCGTCAATTAGTGATAGGGTTTATTAAGTTCATATTTAACGGGTATTATACTTGAATACACACATTGTGTGTATTGCCTAAAAGCAAATATTTAAATCTTTCTAGATTAAATTAAATTAATGGTTCATTATTATTCTGAAAATCAGGTATCTGAATTCAGCCCAGTTAAAATTAAAGCTGTATTAAGGGGTAAAGATTTAGAATTTTATACCGCCGGCGGCGTATTCTCAATTAAAAAAATAGATAAAGGTACAGAACTGTTAATAAATAATTGTATTATCCTAGATAATTGGGAAGTTTTAGATTTAGGATGCGGATATGGTCCTATTGGCATATCCATTGCAAAAACTACTAACGCAAAAGTTATAATGACTGATATTAACAAAAGAGCATTGAGACTTACAAAAATGAATTTAAAACTAAATGATGTTGAAGTTGAATTAAAACAAGGTGATCTTTATAAACCGCTCAATGGTAAAATGTTTGATACAATCTTAACAAATCCCCCCTATACTGCGGGAAGAAAAATTTGTTTTCAAATCATAGAAGAATCAAAAGAGCATTTAAAGAAAAAAGGTATTTTACAACTTGTAGCAAAACATAGAAAAGGCGGAGATATGTTGTCCAAAAAAATGAAAGAAGTTTTTGCTAATGTTAAAGAAGTAATTAAAGGTTCGGGATATAGACTTTACGTTTCTACAAAAAGATGAACTCTCAATCAAAATTATTTTTTTTCAAGACTCGCGTTGCTATTTAATTCTTGAATTATTTTTGCGCCAAGCCTAACTGTTAATTCATCTCTGTCTCTTTCGGGAGAGATTTCTACAATGTCAACCATTTTTAGATTTTTTAATTTTTTTATGCGTTTAATAAAATTTAAAAATTCCGCCGAATTTAACCCCCCGGGTTCTCGATAACCGGTACCGGGCGCAAATGCGGGGTCAACAACGTCAATATCAATGCTTAAATAAACCCCTGGCCAAGCAAGAGCAGATTCCATAACTGTTTCACATACATCTTTAATTCCATAATCAAATATTTGTTTCATTGAAAAATATCTGATCTTATTATCTTTTAAAAATTTTAATTCAATCGGGTCAAACTGCCTTAATCCCACTAAAATAATTTTATATGGAGAAAGAATTTTTTCTTCAATTAGAACACGAACAAAATCTTCATGTGTTGGTGGTTGAAAATTATTAACGCAATCGGGATGCGCATCAAAAATAATTAAACCTGCGCCAGGATTGTTTTTAATAAATGCTTTGAATGCTGGGAAAGTTATGGAATGGTCTCCACCAATGATTAGTGCTTTGTCTTGTTCTAAAACTTTTTTATAAATGTTATTATTAGTTTCTTCCAAGTTTGCTTCAACAATTTCAATTTTTTCAAATTGACAATTAATTATTTTGACTATTTCCTCTGGAGCTTTCGCTGAACCTTTTGATTTCCCAAGTCCGCCTTGCTCTGTTGCTGCTAATAATATTTTCATTTTATATTGTAATAAGAAAGTAGTTTTTAAGTGTTACTAAAATTTAGCCAGTACATCTTCAATCGCCTTAATTGTTTCTGTCCAAGAATAATGTTTAATAACTGTAACTCTTGCGCGTTTAGAATACATTTCAATAATGTCCGGGTGATTAACAAGCCATTTTAATTTTTTTTTCAATATTAAATCATTGCGCTTTGGAAAAAACAGGCCATTTTCTCCATTTTTAATTATGTCTTGGGCAATTCCCACTTTTGTTGAGACAATGCAGCAGCCGCATGCCATAGCTTCTAATGTTGCAAGACTTGTGGTTTCAGTTAATGAGGGTAATACAAAAATATCCATTGCCTGATAATAATCAACAACATTATCTTTTGCGCCAGTAACGATTATGTTTTCTTTGGAATCAAATTTTGTCATGTAATCTGAATTACCTGGTCCAACAATTAAAAGTTTAACGTTTGAACATTTTTTGTTTATCCATTCAAATGCTTTATATAAAGTGATTACATCTTTATCTCTGGATATTCTTCCGCAATAACCTATAACTATTTCTTCAGGTTTAATTCCTAATGCTTTTTTAGAGTCAGCTTTATTTTCTGAAGGTTCGAAATTTTTACAATTTACGCCTAGGGGCACAAGAATTTTAACAGTTTCAATCTCTTTAGATTCAAATATGTCTGCTACTTCCTGCGTAGGCATCATTAAAATATCGCATTTATTATAAAGCCAATTTGCAAATACCTGAGTTAATAAACTTGCCAATTGTTTAAAAATTAAAGGACCGGGCACACTTTTTTCTACAAGCGCCCACTCAATTGAATGTATATATGCGATTAAAGGTTTTTTATATCTTTTAGCAATGTAAATGGCTGAAGACCCTAAAGAACCAATACCCTGAGTCCATACAATGTCTGCTTCCTTGATATATGGTTCAAAATTTTTATATTGGGGATATGCAAGTTGAAAATTATTTACAACGAATCTTGATAATGGAAATCTAAAAATCTTTACATCCGGAAAAAATATTGATGACCCGCTGAAATCTGGCGCTAAAACCGTAACATCATAACTTTTAGAAAGTTTGGGAATTACTTCTACGAGAAATCTTGTAACACCGTCCCATTGAGGTAAAAAATTGTCAGTAACGATTAATAGTTTTTGTTTCATTATTTTAAAATATAAAATCTTTCTGCATATCTGCATCCATTATAAAACCCATACATTACTGCTTTTACATAAACACTTATTAATAAATGCGATAAAGCAATTTGTTGGCTTTCAAAACAGTCTAAAGCTTGAAGCTTTTTATTAAATACTTTAGAAACGTCAAAGTATTGTCTTGGCTCAAAACGATTTTTGAAATTAAACGGATTCCATACATCAAAAGCATAAACTCGGCCTTTATAATTAATTGAGTCTAATATTGACATTACAATCTTATTTACATTTGGATGATCAAGTGAAGGAATATCTTTATCATCATTGGTATGTGTAAAGATGATAGAAGGGCTGTGTTTCTCTATTAATTGTTTTAATTTTGAATTAAGATTGAGTTTTTCAGCATCTTGTAAAAATTTAGTTTCTCTTAATCCCAAGAATAAAACTTCTGAACCTCCAATTATTTTGTCCGCATTTTTTGCTTCCTGCACTCTTTTTTTTCTTATAACTTTAGGTTTTAAATGAGAATGACTTTTTTCTCCAAATGAAAATATCACTGTAACGATTTTTTTGCCTTCTTCTGAAAATTTTGCAAGAGTGGCGCCTGGACCTAATATGTGATCATCAGAATGTGCGCAAAAAACCATTACTGTTTCAGTCATATAATCTAAAAATGAATTATTATTATATAAATTATGCTATTCTTAGGCGTTGTCCAGAGTCGTTTCATTGTCAATTAGTATCTTCAGATTTAACTATAACTGCAAGAACGTTCTTGGCTACTTTATGTTTCAAATTATATACTTATATACAGACAATGAACTTTCTGGACAGCGCCTATTCTTGCTTCTGTTTTGCATAAATTCAAAAATTTGCGCCGGATTAGTAAGTTACATGAAATCCATTGCTTTTTGAATTAATGGTAAAACTGCCTTAGCTTCTTCTTTATTCATTCTCCCAAGCTTGGCAAAACTGTATTCCCCTGAAACGTTTTTATTTTCTCTTGATAATTGTAATTTAGGTGTTCCATCATTATATGAGAATACACCTACTGTTATTCTTGATTTTTCAAAATCAATTGATTCTGAAAAAAGGTTTTTATCTAAACTACTGTCAAATCCTGCCATTTTTATTTTCCTCCATTGATTATAATAAATGCGCCAGCCGGGACTTTCGAAGACACATTTTGTCGGGAATAAATTCCCGATCGTGCTTAGGCGAACCCAACACGATAGTGTGCATTATCTAAAAATCCGGAATGGATTTTAGACGCAGGCGAGTTTATCTCATGCTGCATATCGCACTTTTAGTATTATGTCGTACTCTTTTCGAACCCGGATACGCGGCTTGGAAGGCCGCAGTCATTTACAGCAGCTTTTAGAAAGCTGTAGCCGTTAGACCACCGGCGCATTATAATGAAATTTGATTTCCTTTAGTCAAACTTCTATATATCAGACTTAGAGATTCTACTGAAATTAAGAGACTCAATGTCTTCCATACTTCGTGAGAAAGAAACCCTTTATAAAACTTATTATAATAATGAATTTGCGCCGTAAAAATATTCATAAATATTAGCCAGTTATGAGAAATAATTATTGAAAAAGAATATCAGTATATTCAAAAATTAACTAATTTAAATCTATAATTATAAAAAAAGTGTTTTGAATTAGGTTTTTTAAAAATATTAATTAAAGTGTTTATAAATAGGAGTATACTTTTCGCTTATAAGAGGTTTGTATAATACTTAATCTTGTAAAAATTAAGTTATATTTTACGATTTTACGCAAATTTTTACACAAAGGCAATAGAATAAAATTTAATTTTAGAAATGGAGATTATAGACACAGGAGATATTATTAAGCATTGAACTTTTGTTTTTTTGTATATATTAGTTCTTTTTTCTTCTATAACAAATAATCCGGCAATGTTTGATAAGCTCTTTCGCCCAAAACCTCCGGCACTTTTTGAAATTGTTCAATTTTTAACAAAAGCCCGAATTTAATTAGGTCTTCTGAGTTTAATGGTTTTCCGGCTTTAAACAATTTTAAATAGTTAGAATATATCTCATATAAATCTTCTTTCATTAATTTCATGAACCTTGACCGTTTACTTTCAAATTCAGGCAATATTTCAACAATTGAGTCTATTAATTCATTTTTAGTCATTGCAATGAACGGCACATTTATTCCGGGAATTGACCTATTTTTTATTACGCTTTCAAGGTCTCTCACATTTAAGGGTGTATTTTCATCAGGCAGTAAATCTAAAAAATCTTGTTTTTCATAAGCCTCAACGTGTTTTTTAATACATTCAATTTTATTTTTAATAAGTCTTATTTTGTCTTTGCCTTGGGGGACATAATATTCCGATTCAATCCGTTTATTATCAGCCGCAAGTTCATAAAATAAACTAAGTTCATCTAATTCTTTCTGTCTTGCAATATAAATTCTAGCTTTAATTAATGGTTCAACAAAGATAATTGCGTACCTTTCATTAACATGCCAATCCTTATCGTTACAAACCCGGGTTAATTCCCATTTTAATTCCATAAAATATAAATTATCTATGCGCTTTTTATAGATTTGTAAACTATAGAACTTAATTGATGATGGTATTTGCAAAAGTTACTGTATAAATCTTAATGATATAAAATAGGTAAATTAATCAAATAATTCATGATAAAACTCATTATATTTTGCAGAAAACTCAGGATTAAATAAACCATAATAATGGTTAAGTTTTTTGAATTGTTCTTCTCCCATACCCATAGATATGTATTCAAGAAGAATGTCTAGCATACTTTCAATTTCATTTTGGGATCTTTCTTTGTTTTTAATCATTAAATTGATATATTCTTCTAGGACAGGAATATTAGATTCCATCTCCTTTTTTATTTTTTCAGTAATTTTGATAATATCTTCAATCATATAGTTTTTGTAGATTAAGCAATTAAAAACTTTGCCTTTTTAAAATTTCAGCACTATTAACACTCTCTGGAGCATTAATATTAATTACAATGTTTATTTAATCTGAATTTCAGTAGCTAGTGCCTGACCAGGAACCCCTGTAGAAAAAAGAGCCCTCACTGCACCATTGCCACCATGTGCTGCTGAGATTTTACCGTTTATTTCTTTTCCGGCTGGGCTTTTCCAAACAACTTCTTTTCCAACTAGTTTTACAGCTTCTTCTTTAGAAGTAATACCATCTACAATTATAATCATTTGGTTCATTGTCTGGGTTTTAAATCCTCTTCTAAAACTAGATATGATTCCTTTCATGTACTTTAGAATTCAAGAATGATTTATAAAAGTATCGGTATTTTGGGTTTAGATTGGCAAACATTATAAATTTACAGCAATGATTTGACTGCATTATGTTTAAATTTTACCATAATAATATGTAATCCGCAATAAACTGAAGCAAACCCTGCAAACCATACTGAAATTAATTCGATATTCCAGAAAGGCGCATTTAATTTGGATAATTTTGCTAATAACCAAATCCCATTAATTAAAAAAAGAACAGCAATAAACACTTGAATGCTTATTGGCAATAACTTATTTTTTTTGCCCATATTATAAAATCCTCTGTAATATTCCGTTCATATAAAGCCATGTTACAGCTACACCTAACAAAAACCCATACATAAAAAGTTTTACAAAAAACATTGATGCTTTTTTATTTAATTTTAACCAGTTGGGCATATTGTGAACCATTGTGAAACAGGGATGACATCATATACCATTAGGAATGCTAATACTAAACCTATGATTAATCCAATCCACATAAATATCATCTCTTGTTGAAATAAATACCATACAAATCCTTTTTTATTCATAGTTAACACCTCATAACATTAATTTAAGGGGATTTCTTATTTATAAAGATTACTAATTCAATGGCTTTGCGTATAAATTATTTCACATCTTTCGTAAAGTAACATTATAAAAAATTCTGCGTATTTTAAACTGTTCACAAACACTATTTACACTAAATAAATACTCCTCATCAAAAATAATACAAGATTTTGTAGGGCGTTCAAATTCTTTTAAGACTCCTTTGGTCTTATTTTTGTATTTCCCTTTGTGAGATTGTATCCTATAGTTGAAAAGTTTTCTATTAAAACTAATTCTAACACTACTATCTCCTTTAGGTATTGCATAAATCATCATTATTTTTGCCATAAGCACAAATAAAACCGCAAAGTATATAAACTTATGCTCTTTACAGAGCATAATGATTCAATTCCGATCAAAAGATTTGCAAAAATTAGCGCCTCAATTGAGAGAGAAGGGTTATTATATTCCACAACAACAAAGAGGCATTGACTGGTCAGCGTATACAATAAACCAAATAAATGATATTATCGATACACTTCATTTTATCCGAGATGAAGTGGATAAAATTTATCAAAGAAAAGCCCATGAATCTGTTGGTCGTCCTCCAATAGACCCTGGCAATCTTGCCAAGGCAATTCTATTTACTGAATTATATAGTTTTCCAGAGAGAAAAGCGGAAGGGTGGATTAAATTACTAGGGCATCATCTCGGAATTGATGAACATATTGATGATAGAGTTCTCGGAAAAGGATATAAAAATCGAGAAGTAATTTCTATTCTTGAAAAAGTTTTCAAGAATAATCGAAGTTCTGATGGTAAAAATGGGGGCGACGGAACAGGTCTTGAAAAAAGTCGGAAAGAAAATTATGAGTCAACAAAGAAAAAAGGACTTTACATGACTTCAATTGTGGATTCAAGAGAGATTGTTCAATCTTTTGATATTGGCGGTAAACAAGAATGTAAAATTATGCATGAATTAGTACTTGAATTGAAAGAAATTATTGAAAAATCAAACCTAAAAGAAATAAAAGTAAAATTAACTCTAGATGCAGGTTTTGTCGATAGAAAACTGGCACAATTAATCGCAAACTGTGGGTTAACACCATATATTTTTCCAAAGAAAAATCTCACTCTTTCTTCAAAAGGATATCCTGCATGGAAAAAAATGTGGCTTAATTTACTTAAAGAAACACAGGTTTGGTTAAAAGAGTACCATACTAGGTCTCATACCGAGTCCTTTCATTCCAGTTTTAAGAGAGTATTTGGAATTGTTAGAAAAATTTTAGATGAAGCTATCTACACACAAGTACTTTGTAGGATAATTCATAACAATAGAAGGAAGTTAAATTACTTCAGTATGGCAGTCATTTGAATTTATACGCAAAGCCTAATTCAATATATTTATAAATAAGAAGCACATAAAAGACATCATTGGTGAGCCGTTTATGAAAAAAAGAAACTTAACATTATCCGGAGTACTAATTTTTTTATTAAATGTTATCCCAGTTAACGCTGCAATTCTTGATGCAAGAGTTTTTTCAAGCGCCAGAGATTTATTATTAATTTTATTCAGGGTAACTGATTCATCCACTGAAACATTATTGCTTTTTGCAAGAATAGTTATTTTCATGCTTGTAACTATCCTATCTTTTGCTGTGCTTGATAAATATTGGAAAAAAGAATCATATTCTGAATCGTCAAGTAAGGGTTCTTTAGTCATTGCTTTTGTTATTGGCTGGAGCGCATCTATTTTATTATCTAATGAAACCCTTTTGTTAGTATATGGCACTTACACTTCAATTCTTGTTGCAATTACATTTTTACTGCCCGCTATTGGGTTATTATATCTAAATTTTAAAATTTTACCACAACATTTAATGTCGGGTTCAGTTGGTTCTATCCTTACAAAAATCGCTATATACATTTGCGTATTATTATTGTTAGGTACTATGCAAACCGGGTTTGAAACATTAGCAAACGGAGGTTCGTCACAGGTTAGGGATGTAGCAGAGGATTTTACTTCACTTAATGCATGGGCAATATTATTAACACTTTTCGTTTTAATATACGAATTATTTAGGTTATTATATGAATTATATGGTTTGGTGAGTGGAAGTTCAGTCATCAGGAATTTAGGAAGATCAATTGATTCAGATTTAAACAATATAGAAGAAGAATCTAAAGTTCCTAAAAATATTGCAAAAGATGCGGAAAACCTTGATTTAAAAAATCTTGCTGAAAAAGCGGTAGTGGTTACTCCAGTAATTGAAGGCGTGCAATCGGCAGTTAATGAATTTAAACAAAATCCCAGTCCTGAAACTGAAGAAAGATTAAAGTTTACTCAAATTGAAATTGAGAGAGTAAAAAAAGTTTTGGAAGAAACATTAGCGGAATTAGGGCTAAAACAAAATGAAATTAAAATAGAATCAGAAAGAAAAGGTGTCGGTATAAAACTTGCCAAAGAAATTAAAGATATTGAAGAGGACATTCAACAAAATTTAAAACAAATTACTGGAGATGCTGGGTTTCAGCAAGATCCAACTACATTACCACTCTCGGGCGTTATAACTGGAAGATTGGACCAGCTTGATTTGATTAAAGAAGGTTTAGTTAGTCAACGCATTAATCCTGAAAATGCCGGCAATGAGTTAATAATTCGGCTTCAAGATTTAATGAATTTATTTGAAATGGTAGAGAAATGGGCTCAAAGAACAGGGAATGATTTAGTATTTAGGGAATCAACTAAATTGGTGAAAAAAGTAAGTGGTGAAATTAAAACCATGGGTAGAGTGATTGATGGAGTATATAAAATAATTGAACAAGCTGGATTACCTGTGTCTGGATTAAGGAGGATGCTGCCATTAGGGGGGAATGATTCCGTAAGAGTTGATGCTTTAATAGATAACCTTCAAACTCAATTAAAACAAATCGAAAATTTAGAGAAAAGTGTATTACTATTGACTTCTGGTGCGGGACTGGGCGGAATTTTTGCAGAGATGCGTCCAGTTATCAGTAAATTAGAAGGGCAGTTGCTTCGTTTTGATGTATTATTTAATAAACTCAAATTGGCATCAAAAGCAGCAACCAACATAAATGGGCAGGAAATTAAAAATTTGCTGACTAACTTAGTAAACCATGATAATGAAATGGCAATAGAGATGGAAGAGTTGGGTGCATTATTAAAGAAAGGAAATCTAATTCATGAATCTCCGCTTTTCGTTGAACTTTATAATAATTTTTCAAATTTTAATAATCAAATTACAAATAGTTTAAGGTTTGGCGGTTCAGATTTAAATTTATTAAAAAAAGAATTAGCAAAAGCAGTAACTATGCTTCCTAACAATAGGCGAGACCGGTTCATCAACAACTTAATCAAAGAATTAAATGCGCTAATAAACAGGTAATTTTTTTCAAAAAATGAAAAACAAATTTTTAATATCAAACATATTGGTGTTTCTGCTTAACATTATTCCAGTTAATGCTGCAATATTAGATTCTAAAGTTTTTAGCAATGTCAGGGAAATTTTATTAATACTATTTAGGGTGACCGATTCATCTACCGAAACATTGTTACTTTTTGCAAGAATATCCATTTTTATGTTTGTAACTATCCTAGTTTTTGCTGTGCTTGATAAATATTGGAAAAGACAATCTTATGATGAATCCTCGAGCAGAGGTTCTTTACTTATCGCTTTAGTTTTTGGGTGGAGTACTTCAATATTGTTACCAAAAGAAACACTTTTGTTAGTATATGGAGCATATTCTTCAATTTTAATATCTTTATTGTTTTTATTGCCTGCAATTGGTTTATTATACTTAAATTTTAAAATTTTGCCCGGATTGGGGATAAGTGATATATTTTTGGCATTAAGCAGGCTCTTAATTTTTTCTTTAATATTGCTTTTATTAGCAAGCATGCAGACAGGTTTTGAAACCATATTTGAATCTACAAGTTCTCAAGAGATAAGAGATGCAGCAGAAAATTTTATGTTCATTAATAATATAGCAATATTAATTCTAGTTGTTGCTTTAATAGTTTTATCTATTTACTTTTTATTTGAAGTATTTTCATTAATTTCAGGAAGCTGGGCTGGGACAACACTTCAACCTGGAATTGGGGTGGGAACAACACCAACTCCAAATATCCCGGCTTCGGGTGTAACTGCTCCAGTCAACCCGGTTGGGGGAACAAGCACGTTACACGGAAATCTCGGGACAGGGACAGTTCCAGGTCAGAGTGTAAGTACTGCATCTCCGGGTTCAAATGTAAGTACTGCATCTAATGCTCCAGCCAGTGCAGTTACTAGCGCTGCAAGCGCTACATATTTCAAAATTATAAACCATGCCTCAGGTATGGCGCCACATTTACCTTTATTGGGGACGGCATTAGCCCCTGTAATTAAAGCAATTGATACTGCAAAAACCACTGCACAAGCTGCTGAAAACGGGACTTCAAACCCTGTTGCAATAAAAGATGCAATAAAAGAAATTAACAAAAGCATTGCAGTTGTTAACCAAGTAATCGATAAAGGATTAAATGTAATTGGCGAAATATTTGAAATTGATATTGAAAACAAAATAGCCTCAGAATTAAAGGAAGCAACCCAGGACATCAAAGACGGCATAAAACAAATTATTGCAGTTGCTGGAACAGCAGATCCGCTGATTCAAAGACTAATTGGATTAATCCACAACCAATTTAAGAGGCAAGACAATATTATAGCGGCTTTAGTTGCTCGTAAAACGGATTTTGTTAAAAGTTTGGCCGATATGAAAAAGCGTAATGGGGTAATTTGGGTATTTTGTGAAAATATTTACACGCGCGCTCAACAATTAGGCGATAGATCGCTTGAAAAAAAAGTTAAAAAATTACAGAAGGCTATTGAAGATGAAATAAAACTTATTGACCTTGAACTTCAAAAAGCAGCTGAGGCAAAAAAAACATTGTATCTCCCAATTTCTTCATTGAAAAAACTATTGCCTGGTAAATCAGATTTAACAAAAGTAAAATTATTTGTTGAAGATTCACAATATTTAAATTTGCAATTAGAAGATTTAAGTCAGAAGTTATTGATGTTGTCCAAAAATGCCGGTGTTATGGATGTGAATGGTTTAAACAATAAAATTGATAAGTTGATTGATTTGCTGCTGCAATATTTAGCGCAAGATTCTAATATATTTAATATGGCTCCTGCAACGAATAAAACTGATTATTCAAATCAGCTTGCAAAATTTGCATTTTTAGCAATAAGCTGTAAAAAATTTATGGATGAAATTAAAATAGTTCTTGAAAAAAGTCGTTTAGAAGAACCTGAACTTTTTAAGACCTATTACAATTCATTTAATATGTTTTATGATGAAATTAAAAGAGTTAAAAATAAACTTGTTATTTCAACAGACAGATATTCTACCGGTTCAGCCCGCGCTGAGTTGTACAGTGGAAAAAGGAAAATGATGCCTAAAGGCATAGGCCAAGGCATAAACTCTTACATTGAAGTTTTAAGAAAGATGAAACGATAAAAATGATAATCACGATTTCAGGTAAGGCTGGTTCAGGCAAATCCACTATTGCAAAACTTGTCGCCAAGAAACTTAATTTTAAACATTATTCAATGGGGGACTTGCAACGCAAGTACGCAAAAGACAGGAGTCTTACTATTGAAGAGTTGGGAAGGTTAGAAGCCGAAGATGATACTATTGATAGAGAGGTTGACGCATCTCAATTAAAGTTAGCTAATGAACAGGATAATTTTGTTATTGATTCATGGTTAGGTTTTTATTTTATCCCCAGTTCAATTAAAATTTTTCTGACTTGCGACAATAAAATTTCAGCGCAAAGGATATTTGAAGACATTAAATCTAAAAAAAGAGATTTATCTGAAAGGCCCGTAAAAACTGCTAAAGAAGCGCAACAAATTCTTGAAGAGAGGATGGAAGTCAACATGGAAAGATGGAAAAAGTATTATTGTGTTGATTTTATGGATTCTAAAAAATATGATTTAGTGATAGACACCTCTAAACTTAACATACAAGGTGTATTGGATAAAGTTTTAAAATTCATAAAAAATCGTGTTTAGTAAACCGATACTTTTATAAATACTCCCCCATAACCAAAGATATACTTCTTATGAAGATAAATCATGAGGTAGTTTAATATGGATAAAATACAAGAAAAAGATTTTATTGAAATTGAATATACTGGAAGGTTAAAAGGAGAAGGCTTTGTATTTGATACCACTGATTCGAAAGAAGCAAAAAAAGCAGGAATATTTAACGAAAAAATAGATTATGCGCCAGCAATTATCTGTGTAGGTGAATCCCAACTTATTGGTATGTTGGATAAGAAGCTAATAGGAAAAGAAGTAAGTAAGGAATATAAAATTGAGCTTGTTTCTGAAGAAGCTTTCGGAAATAAAGATTCAAAATTGCTTAAACTTATACCGGTCTCAGTATTTAAAAAACAAAAAATTAACCCTGCTCCAGGTATGCGGGTTAACATTGATAATGCATATGGGATTATAAGAACTGTGACAGGGGGTAGAATTTTTGTAGATTTTAACCATCCATTGGCCGGAAGAGAAGTCATTTACTCTATCAAAATTAATAGAAAAGTTGAGCATGATGAAGAAAAAGTTAAAGCATTAATGAAACTTGAGCTTGGAATTAAACCAGAGCACATAAGTTTAAAAAATGGTGAAATATCCGTTGATTCCAAAATTGAAATACCTGATGAATTCGCAGATATGCTTAAGCAAAGGTTCAGTGAAATGATCCCTTCTGTGAAAAGCATAAAATTTGCGTTTAAAAATAAAGAGACTTCAAAAGCGAATTTAGGCAATAAAAACGTTTAAATACTTTAGCAGTATTATATTATTAGCAGCATTATATTATTAAGTTAGTGTAGAGGTGGGTAAATTGGATATGTATAATCATCAAAATGGGGTTGTTAGACAATCTCAGACTCAAAAATCTGACGTTGATGCGGAACTTGAAGCATTATTATCTCAGCAAAGGGCTAGTATCAAAGTTATTGGTGCAGGCGGCGGTGGTAATAATACTATTAGCCGGATTAGCGAGGTTGGTATCAAAGGAATTGAAACTATTGCAATCAATACTGATGCTCAAGATTTATTATATACGACTGCCGGTAAGAAAATCCTTATCGGCAAGGACACAACGCGGGGTTTAGGGGCAGGTTCAATCCCTAAAGTGGGGGAAGAAGCTGCGCGTGAATCTGAACAAGAGATCAAACAATCATTACAGGGCTCAGACATGGTTTTTATCACGTGCGGGTTAGGGGGAGGAACCGGGACAGGTTCAGCTCCGGTAGTGGCTGAGTTAGCGAAAAAAATTGGCGCTTTAACTGTAGCAATTGTTACAATGCCTTTTAGTGTTGAAGGCCAAAGAAGGTATCAAAATGCAGTTTACGGTCTTGAAAAGCTTGAACAGATTGTTGACACGTTAATAGTTATTCCAAATGATAAACTTTTAGAACTGGCACCCGATTTGCCGTTAAGCACGGCATTTAAAGTTGCTGATGAAGTTTTAACAAATGCTGTTAAAGGTATTGCTGAAATGGTAACTAAAGCAGGTTTAGTAAATTTAGACTTTGCAGATATCAGGGCGGTAATGAGTAACGGCGGGGTGGCGCTTATTGGCGTTGGTGAATCAGATTCCGAAAACAGAGCAATTGAAGCAGTGCATAAAGCAATTGAAAACCCTTTGCTTGACGTGGATATTTCGGGCGCGAATGGGGCTTTGATTAATGTCGCAGGAGGGCCCGATATGACGCTCGAAGAAGCGCGTAAAGTTGTTGAAGCGGTTTCAGAAAAACTTGATGTAGATGCAAGAGTTATTTGGGGAGCCCAAATTTATGATGATATGGAAAAAACAATTAGAGCGATGCTAATTGTTACAGGGGTAAACTCTGCCCAGATTTTTGGTCCTTCAAAAATGACTGTTGACAAAAAAAAGAAAGATATTGAAAATCATTTAGGGATAGAATTTGTAGATTAAGATTGACAGCGGATAAAACAATGCAACAAGAAGATTCAGCAAATTCATTGAAATTCAAGGTAAAAAGATTTTTAGTTGAATGTAAAAGAGTTTTAGTGATTACAAAAAAACCAGACTATTCCGAATTCCAGGGAATTGTCAAAGTTTCAGGTTTAGGCATTTTATTAATAGGGTTTATTGGCTTTTTGGTTAATTTGATTTCAAATTTCATAATGGGATGGTAATAATGGAAGAACAACAAAATACAATAATTTTTGGATTAAGAACAACTGCAAATAGAGAAGATCAAGTTATGGATTTCATACACTCTAATGTTTTAAAGAAGAAATTAGAGGTTTATTCAATTATAAAACCGCATGGAATGCGCGGTTATATATTTTTAGAAGCAAAAACTAAATTAGATGCAGAACAAGCTACTTTTGGCATCCCTTATGCGCGGGGAATATTAAGAAAACCTGTTGAATATAAAGAAATTGAACATATGCTTGAACAAGTCAAACTAGAGGTTAATATCCGTAAGAATGATATTGTTGAACTTATTTCAGGTCCATTCAAGCGTGAAAAAGCAAAAGTTACAAGAGTTGACAAAACCAAAGAAGAAGTTGTTGTGCAACTTTTAGAATCAGCTGTCCCAATTCCAGTAACAGTTAAACTTGACACTGTTAAAGTTATTAGAAGAGATTCTGATGATAAAGAAGATGGGGAATAAAATATTTAATTTTTATTACTTCAGGGGTTTAATAATCCGTAGCTTGCTACGATAATTAATTAAACACATAAAGTTAAAAAATACCCCACAGCTTGCTGTGGTTGGGATTTTTATTATTTTTTTTGTGTTCATGAAACCATATTTATGAAATCGAAGGTTTTATAAACTAAACTTAAATCTCAAGTATTATGGCAAAACAATCAGTTGATGTATTAATCGAGGGCGGTAAAGCTACAGCTGCGCCACCATTAGGTCCTGCATTAGGCCCATTAGGCGTAAATATAGGCCAAGTTGTAGCTGAGATTAATAAAAAAACTGAAAGTTTTAAAGGTATGCAGGTTCCTGTAAAAGTAACTATTGATTCTGAAACAAGAGAATTTATCATTAGTGTAGGCACCCCGCCAGCATCAGCTTTAATTAAGAAAGAAGCAGGTGTTGACAAAGGCGCAGGCAATCCTCTAATTGATAAGGTTGCTGATTTAAAAATTGAACAAATTATAAAAATAGCTAAAATGAAAGAAGACAAGCTTTTGGGTAAAGGCTTAAAAGAGAGAGTAAAAGAAATTATTGGAACTTGCGACTCTATGGGAATTCTTGTTGAAGGCAAACAAGCTCGTGAAACAATTGCAGATGTTAATACTGGTACATTTGACGAAAAAATTCTTTCAGGTAAAACTGAATTAACAGTTGAAGAGTTAAAGGTTCTTGAAGAGGAGAAAAAGAGATTAAAAACTGAAATGGAAGCAAAACATGCTGAATTTGAAACAACTGCAAAAAGTATAATTAAGTCTATGGAGAAAAAGCCTAGAAATACAATTAAAGCAAAATTGCTCGAGATGAAAGTTCCAATGAGCATCATTGAAGAGTTATTGCCTGTGGAAGCAGCAGCGCCTGTAGCAGGAGCAGCAACTGCGGTTAAGAAATAAATTTAATTAATTCTATTATGGTTTGATTAATATCATCATTTTTTATAACTAAATCGTATTTGATTTCATCTAATGAAAAAGAATATTTTGGATCATAATATCTTATCAGTATTGTTTCTGTTACTTGATTATACTGCCGATTTTCCATTTGTTGCATCAGCTCATCAACAATTTTTTTAGTTAAGGATTGTTTAAGTTTTGGTATAACCTGCTTAACTTGTTCAATTTTTTCAGGAGTATTTAGATATTCTTCAACAATATGGTTTATTCTCATATTCATCGAACATTCAATTTTTACATGCAACCCCCCTTTCATTGCTTGATATATTTTTTCTGGTATAATCGAGTTGCCAACTTTGCGGCTTTCACCTTCAATGATTATATATTTTGTATTTTCTAATTTTTTGAATTCATGAAATAAGAGATTTTCAAACATTTTTTGATTTCTGGGGATTAAACCAATTCCTCCGAATAAAGAACTTCTGTGCTGCGCAATCCCCTCTAAATCTATTTTAGGCATATTTATTTTTTGAATTATTTTTGTTTTTCGTGTTCCTGTTAAACCATGTATTACAA
>Ga0209541_10008500_pt1 | contig 16900 bp, 16 predicted proteins | sample RifCSPlowO2_01_FD_184027 | JGI IMG/M metagenome (GOLD analysis project Ga0209541, IMG submission 184027) | Groundwater microbial communities from Rifle, Colorado - Rifle CSP2_plank lowO2_0.1 (SPAdes) (version 2) | ecosystem: Environmental > Aquatic > Deep subsurface > Groundwater | place...
CCGCCGGTCTCTGACCGGCGGTCGTTTATTCGTATGCGGGTGAATTAAACGCTAAATTTCTTGAAAAAATAAACGGAATTCTTACTAAAAATACTGGCGTGGTTTACGGTGGAAGAACACGCTTCTTTGATGTGCTGATAGAGGGCTCAACTCATGTTCCACCGCCGCATACTGAAGTCAAAAAACACCTGCTTAACTTCTTTAAGTGGTATAGTGCAAATAAAAATAAGCTGCACCCCTTTGAATTGGTTGCTTTGGCTCATGCAAAATTAACCTGGATACACCCCTTTGAAGATGGAAATGGCAGGACTGTGAGAACACTTATGAATTTTATGCTGATGCAAAGAGGATTTTCTATGTTCTTTATCCCTTTTGAGAAAAGAGAAGAATATTATCGATCATTGGACCTTGCTGATAATGTTTATGAGTGTCGGGATTTTTTAAGCCTCAAACGGGATAATTATGCCACAGCAGAGCTGTGGGGTATGAGACTCATTTGAGCAATAATCCTTGACTTGTGCACATACCGTATTTTTTCTCCAAATCTTTTTTTCAATGGCTTGGTCGCACGTGCTTCACTCAAGTCGGCTTCGCTTCAAACCTCCACGATTTTCCCCTTCGGCCCCGGGTTTATTACAAGCGTCTTCCCAATCCTGTCTTTTTTGCCTTGTGTCTCGTGCAGGTGGCCGCACACGTGCAGCGCCGGCTGGATTTTTTTCACGAACCTTGAGTAGCTCTTGCTTCCGTGGTGTGCCCAGATGTAGTCCAGCTTTGTGTTATGGGGCGGCTGGTGGGTTGCAAACACGATTTTTATGCCTTCCTTTTTTATCGCCAGCAGCTTTTTCATTGAGGCCTTTGAGAACTGTTCAAAGTCCTCGCTGATGTGCGCGAACCCTTCGCCTCCATGGCCTGCAAAAGCGTAGCCGGGAAAGCCGCTGTCGCGGTAAACCTTCCTGTGGATGAACGTGACGTTCCTGAGCGTCCTGCATATCTCGGCCACCAGCGCTTCATCCTCATGGTTTCCATTGACGAGAACCACCGGCTTTCCAAGCGCGTCAAGCTTTCTCATCACTCTCAGTATGTTGTGCTCAAAAACAGTGAAGTCGCCGGCGCATATGACAATGTCTGCTTTTTTTGCTTTCCTTGCAAGAATCCTCAGCGCGGCATCATTCCCGTGCAGGTCGCTGAAGGCGAGTATTCGTATGCTGCCCGGCCTTGCTTTTGTCATCCGGTCCGGTCAGCCGCCCTTGTTTTTTAACCTTTGCGTTCTCTGTTTACTTTCCCGTTCCGTTGCCAGCTGCATGGGCTTTCGCCAGTACCTCAAGCGTGTAGACACTTTTCGGCTTGACTTCTGTTATCCTTATCCTTGTTCCTGGCTCGAGCTTCAGTGCAGCGTATAATTCCTTTAGCTGCCCTTTTCTTTCGTCAGTCCCGCAAACGTAGCTCCCGCTTGCGTCTTCGTCCGCTATTCCGCCTGCTGAGGAAGAAACCCAAGGTCTATTCTTACCCTGACCCCTGGTTTTCCGACCATCGCAGATTCCAGGATTTCCTTTGCAGATATTGAAAGCCCTTTTTGGCCTATCCGTCTTTTGAACGTCGCTGTTGGCGGTTCGTTTTCCTGCATCATCTTACCCTCGGTGAATCCGTTGCCGTTTATAAGTCTTTTGTTTTTTACTACTTACAAGTATAAACATTCTGCGCTGTGATTGGAGCCTCTGGCTGGCCAGGCGGCCACAGTTTCTTATACGTTTCCATCTATATGTTTATGACTGCATAGAGCGGTAGTCCTCAAGAACTAGCACGTCAATGTCTTCTGTTCCTTTTGCTATGAGAAACCTTCCTTTTCCTATTTCCGCGATTTTTCCTGCCAGTTTCCTGCCTTGCTCGTCGGGGCTTATGCCTATCACTGTCACTGTGACGCCCTGGGCGGCTATCCCGGATACGGCTTCCAGTGTTTCTCTTTCAGGCTCCTCTCCTGCCGTTGGCATCATGTCTGTTATGAGTATGAGGTGCTTTCTCGTTTCGCCGCCTTCCTTTTCCATCATTTCCGCGGCTTTCCTTGCTGTTGATGCTATGTCTGTCTGCTCCAGGGCCCGTATTTTGGCTATTTCGCTTATCAGCTGGTGGAAATCTCTTGTGGGCCTTACCTCAGCCCTCACTTCCTTTCCGAACACGACCACGCCTACTGAGTCGCCTTCGTCTATTGCCTCGTATGCGAGCGCTATTCCGGCCTTCTTGCAGTGCTCCAGCTTCCTGCCCTTCATGCTTCCAGAGGCGTCAAGCGCGTAAATTATCGTGTTGCGGCCTTTTGCCGTCCTCTCGTGGCTTTCAACGTCCTCAATGCTGACCTCGGCGTGCCCTCTTCTTGCGGCTTTCCTGACGCTTCTCCTGACTGCTATGTCCCTGTATGGCTCTCCGGCGTATGGCTTTGTTTCTTCTTTCTCGCCGAGCGCTGTTGGCCTTTTGGCGTGCCTTTCGCCGTAGCCTTTTGCCTTTAGCGCGTCAAGCTCTTCTGTCAGGAGGACCAGCGCTGCCAGCTTTGCGGCCCTTTCAGTGGGGCGGCCCTCTGAGTCAACGAGCTTCTGCCGCCTGAGCTGCCGCAGTTTCTCATTTATCCTTTCCCGGACTTCCTGCCTGAACTCTGGTATGTTGATGTTTCTTTCAAATTGTTCTGGCTCATACCCGGTCAGCGCCTTTATTATGGTCTCGCCTGAAATGTTTCCCGATGCCCTGTAGTTCTTGACTATCTGCTCCAGCATCAGCTCTGGTGTCAGTGCGCCTATTCCCTGGTTCACTGCTTCAAGTATCAGGTGGGCGTTGTCTATTGCTTGGTCGTCGTCTTCGAGGACGCTCTTCATGAGGCGCTTTTCCTCAGGGTCTGAGTTGAGCTTTCCTGATAATTCATCAATCAGGGAGAATTCTGTTGGCTTCGTGCTACCGGCCATCACCTTTTTTTTCCGGCCTGTCTTGTGGAAAGTCCTCCATTTCCTCTTTTATCAGCTCTTCGGGAGTCATGGCGTATCTTGCTGAGGGCTTGAGCGTTATCCTGTGTGCAAGCACTGACATTATTGCATCCTTGACGTCTTCCTCCTGCACCTGCCTGTGCATCCTTAGCAGCGCGTTGGCCTGCGCCCTTTCGTACAGGCCAATCGTGGCCCTGACGCTTGGGAGCTTCTCGAGCTTCTTGTTCTCCCTTAGCGCCCTGACGAAGCTTATTGCACGCGCCAGCAGGGGCTTCGGGAACTCAACGCCGTCAATTTTTCTGCCTTTTTCCCTCACTATGGTTTCTTCTGCTTCATGGCTTTCCGGGTAAGTCATGTAGATGATGTCAAACCGGTCAAGGAAAACGTCCGATAGCTTTTCGGTGCTTGCATCCTGCGGGTTCAGCGTGCCTATGAATATCAGGTCGGCATCAAAGTCAACCTTGTAGCTGCCAAGCGTTGCCTTTTTTTCCTCAAGCACTTGTAGAAGAGCGTTTTGCAGCCGTGCCGGGCACCTGTTCAGCTCGTCAAAGAACAGGACGCCGTTGTTTGCCCTGAATATCTTTCCGGGCGAGAAGGCCTCAATGGAGGCGGCTCCGGATTTCAGCGCCTTGGCCGGGTCTATGTCCCCCAGAAGGTCTTCTGCTGCCAGGTCGGGTGAGCCCTGCACCCGCACAAATCTTTCGGGGCCGCTTATTTTCTTCCTTGTTGTTCTGGTTCCGGTCCTGCAAGCCGGGCATACCGGTGCTTCGGGCAGGCAGTTGAAGCCGCAGTCGTTAGCTGTTATTTCCGGCAGCAGCCTGGCCACGTTTTTGGCGAGGGTTGTCTTCCCTATTCCGGGCGGGCCTATTATGATGACATTCCTCTCGGCAAGGAGCGCAGACCTTAGCTGCTCCTTTGCCGCTTCCTGGCCTATGATGTCCCTGAAGCAGTCTTCCCTTAGCAGGGCCTTTTTGAGCTCGTTGCTTATCATAGTCACATCAGTATTTTTCTCTCTTCTTTATAGCTTTCTATTATTCTGAGCGCGTTGGCGCCTGCATGCCTTTTCTTTATTTCCTCAAGATTCTTCCTGCCGGCTGCCGCGAAATTCTCGGATTCCATGATGATGCCTTCTGCCTGGATTACGGTTATCCCTGCATTCGTCAGGAGCTTTTCCACTGCTTGGCTTGGCTTTTTCCTCGCAAGTATCGTCACGCCTTTTTCTTTGAGGAATCCGAGCGATTTTTCGCTGAATGTCTCCGGGTTTTCCACCAGCAGGGTATCCCCTTCTTCAATCGGGGTTGACCTGTTTTTCAGTTCAATCTCGTCATGGCCCAGGCTTTTAAGCTTCTTTATGACGGCATTGCCTGACGACGCTATCCTTCCGACAAGCTCCAACTCGTTGCGAAGCCGTTGCATCTGCCTCTCTTTTTCGTTTATGATCGCCTGCATCTTGCCAATGAGCCTGCCCTTGTTCTTTTCCATTTCCTCGATTTTATCAGGGGTCGCTGGGTTTGCCCTGCCCTGCTTCTTCCGGATTTCCTTGTTTAGCTGACTTACCTTTGCAAGGAGCTTGTTGCTGTAAGCCCTGAGGATGTTGTTTTCCCTTTCCGCTCGTTTCAGCAGCATCTCACGCTGCGGCCTGGCTTTTGGCGCCTCTTTTGTTTCGGTTGCACCCGCTTCCCCTTCTTTCGTTCCCTCATTCCCTATCTCCCGCAGCGTGTCTTTGATGTTCCTGCCCGTCATCACTACCGATTCAGTGACTTTCATGAAGAGGTCTGTCCTGCCTTCGCTTTCAAGCGTTTTTCTTATCCGTTGCAGCAGCGGCTCAAGCTCCTTGTGTGCAAAAAGAGCTGCTGCAAGTGCATCTTTTTCATGGCTGTTTGCAGTCTTCCACCCATGCGTTATTTCGTCTTTCTCGCTTACCTGAAGGTCTTCCTTCGGCAGTATTACCCTGGCTCCAGTCCTTGCGGCAGCCTTTTCTATCAAGCCCGGCACCTTTCCTTTGTCAGTGCCTATTGCAAGCACGCTTCCGTGCATGACGATTTCCTCAATCAGGCTGTTGAGCTCAAGCTGCTTTGAAGACCTAAGTTTCAGAACATTCCCGTTCGTGTCAATGATGGCATACCCGACGGTTGTCCCAGGGTCAATGCCGGCAATCAGAAGCTCTCTCATCTGGAAGGCAGTATGGCTGGCGGGTTTAAATAGGTATTCATGGGCGGCTATTTGTCAATTATTTTTCTAACAATACTTGTCACTTGCCCGTATTTTTCGTCCTTGATTGCCCAAATGGGTTTCATACCACACAGCTCTGCTGTGGCATAATTTTCCCGTTTGAGGATTAAAAAATTCCGACACTCATAAACAATACCCCGCAACTCTGCTGCGGTTGGGATTTTTCATTTGCCTGCTTCTTTTTGCGATTTGCAGGTATTCTTCTGCCCGTCCAGGGAATACGGGGAAGAATGCAAACGCCTTTGTTGTGTTTTCCTGCTGGAGCGTGCAGGCAATGTCGCTTATCCTGATGTTGTCGCCAAGTAGGGGTGCGATGTTGTTTCTTTCCCATGGCGGGGGGTTGTCAAAGTGTGGTATGTTGTAATGGGTGTCTATCAGCGCTCCGGCATACATGTTGTCAAATTGCGGTCCGGATGTTGGCTTGCAGTCATAATCACCGGCATAGTATAGCAAATGGCACAAAAAATTGAGCATGCAATATGCCCTTTGCTATTAGTCAAGGACAGCTTTTTGCTCATTTATTTCTGTCCTTGACTATAGAGAACTTTGAATAACCCCACCATTTATGACTTTTGTTCAAAGTTCTCTTAGACAACTTTGCTATAGGACGGGGATAATCAAAGTTGTCTATAGTTTGCTGTTCTCTCAGGTGTTTGCACACAGCCAGCGGCTAATATTGACACGGTTATGGCCAACCATTGAATAAGCTGTTTAAGGTTCGGCCGCATTTTTTCTACAGCCAATTATTCCTTTTTGCGTATGCCAGGATGGCGACCATTGTCAGCAGCATGAACCCATTTATTGCGTAGAAGGCCCACCACGCCTCTGAGAGTGGTATGTGCCTGAAGTTCATGCCGTATACGCTTGCTATCAGCGTTGGTATGAGCAGGACCAGGGCGTATCCTGAGAGCCGCTTCACTATGAGGTTGAGTTCATTTGAGACGATTGCAAGCCTGTTTGAGATTCCTGTTGAGTAGACTGTGAGCGTGTCGCTCAGCATTTCCTTCTGGGCTGCTGCTACGTCTATCTGGTGGAGGAATGTTTCATGGACGTCCCCGAGCAGCCGCACGCTTTCCCCGTCCAGTGGCACCTGTGCAACCCCCATCCTTATAAGGGATATTACTCTTGTTGTTGCCCAGAACTGCCTGCTTAGCTTGTATAGCTGCGACTTGAGGTACATTATGTCCTCAACTTTTACCTTGCTTTCCCTTTCAAACACGGCCGCCTTGAACTCTATTTGTTTTATCTGTTCCTCTATCCTTCCAAGGACCTCATAGTTTTCATCAACGTCTTCCTGCAGGAAGTTGCAGAATATGTGGCAGATGCCCCTTACCCTTGTTTTCCTGAATCCTTCAAAGAGGTTGTCAACCAGCTCGTCGTAGTATTTGGATTCCTTCGATGATGCAGTTATCATGCACCGTTCGGTGAGGACAAAGAGCAGGTTGCTGGTTTCTATCTTGCTGTTTTCAAGGTAAACCGTCCTCATTACGAACTGGAAGGGGAGTGTTATGTACCTTCTTGAGTGGGTTTCCCTTCCAATGTTGGCCATTGGCTTCTTGTCAAACCCGAATTCTGAGGATGCCTTGTCTATCTCTTCCTTTCCGGGCCTGCTTAAGTATATGAAGAGGTATTCGCCTTTGGCTGGCTTCGGGTAGCCCGTGCCCGTGCCTTTTCTTATGGAACCCTTCAGGTTGAAGAGGATATATCTTATCATTATTGCACTTTTTCCCTTTTTTTGCTGGCTTGCAGCAGGTTTATTCCATGCGTTTGCCGCTTATTTAAACTTTGCTTTTTTAATGCGCAACAATTATAAGCGTGCGCTTTCAAAAAAGCAGTGAAGCAACGTGTTTGATTCCAAGCTGCCGGTTTTTGGTGCTGTCCTTCTGGTCCAGGCCGTTGGCCTGATTGCAGCCGGTCTGCTGCTGTGGCACTGCCAGCTTGAGGTGCTGGTTGGGCAGGCGTTTGTTGTCCTGCTCATGAGCGTGGTTTTCGCGGTGGTCTTTGGCGTCAGGGACATGACGTCTTTTTCCGGCGCTTCCGTGTTCGCTGGCGTCGTAATAGTCCTCGTGATTCTTTATTTTCAGGCCAGCGGGATTTCGTGCTAGCAGATATTTTTTTATAGCGCGGCATCATGGCCGGCTGCATGCTGGGGATTGATGGGAGCTACTTGGAAGGCGGCGGCCAGATTTTGAGGACTTCGTTGGCCCTTTCCTGCCTGACACTCCAGTCATTCGAGATAATCAACATACGCAAGGGCAGGCCCAATCCCGGGCTTCAACCGCAGCACCTTGCCTGCATTAAGGCATTGGAGGAGTTCTGCAACGCTTCATCAGAAGGCGCTGAGGTTGGCTCGCAGCGGGTTGTTTTCTGCCCTGGCAAGCCGCAGTCAAGGCCGTTGAGCGTTGACATAGGCACTGCCGGCTCTGTTACCTTGCTTCTTCAGGCGTTGCTTCTTCCGGCGCTGTTTGCCCCTGGCAAGGTTCGCTTTAAGCTTACCGGCGGCACTAATGTCTCGTACAGCCCGCCTGTTGAGTACTTCAGCGCTGTTTTGTTGCCGCAGCTATCAAGGTTCGCAAAGTTTGAATGCTCCTTGCTGAATTGCGGCTATTTTCCAAAGGGCAACGGCAGGCTGGAGCTTGGGATTAAGCCGGTTTTCCATTTAGATAGTTATGATAATTTTGCTGATTTTCAGAAGGCGGTATCCCTGGAGCTGCCGCCCATTGCCATTTCCGAAAGGGGTAGGATATTGAAGGTTTCAGGCATTTCTCACGCGTCTTCAGATCTCAGGAAGGCAGATGTTGCCGAGAGGCAGGCCCGTGCTGCCAAGTCTGCGCTGCTGCTTCAGTTTAACAAGCTTGGCATTAACTGTCCGATAAGCATCCAGTCTGAATACTCGGCCGCCTTGTCAACCGGTTCTGGAATAAGCCTCTTTGCGCATTTTGCAGCCATAGGGAAGGATGAGCCGGATGGTTTTCACCCGGTGATTCTTGGCAGTGATGCCCTTGGGGAGCGCTCCAAGCGGGCAGAGGAGGTTGGCCAGGAGGCGGCAGCAGGGTTGATTAAAGAAATCATCTCCGGAGCTTGTGTTGACCATTACCTTGCTGACCAGCTTGTTCAGTTCCTGGCCATAACGGGGGGGAAGATTCAAACCTCTGAAATAACAAGCCATTGCAGGACGAATGTTTTCACGGTGCAGCAGTTCCTTGGCAGCCGTTTTGCGATTGACGAAGAAAAGAAGGCGGTGTCAGTCATTTAAGCGATGCCAGCTTCAGGTCGGCTTCCACTTCAAGAATCTCGTACTGAAGCTGCTTCTTCTCCATTGGAGGAATGTAGACTATGTTGAAGGCGGCTTGGACCTCCTGCAGCGCCTTTAGCGCCTGCTCGTAGTTGTTCTGGTTTATCTGCATCTTGGCTTCTTCAAGCAGTTCCTGCAGTCTCGCCTTTCCGTATGCTGTGGCAAGCCTGAGGTCTGGCAGGTCTGTTGCCCATGGCAGCGTTCCTTCTGAAGTAACTTCATGTTGCTGTAGCCTGGCTTCATGGGACTGTTCGGCCATTTTTTGCCTTTTCATGAATGCTTCAAACTTCTGCCGTTCAATGTTTCCGCGCTGCTTTATGAGGTCATACCTTCGCCTTGTGATTGTGAGCCGTTTGGAGTTGAGACCTTCTTCCTCCTCATCCAGCTCCTTTTCGGCTTTTTCAAGCTCTGCTTCTTTTTTCTCAAGCAGTTCCATTTCGAAGTCTTCTGCTTCGGCTGGCGTTTCTTCATCTCGCCTTTTTGGTTTTGTGTTTTTCCTTCCTGTTGTTTTGGCAATGCGCTCTTTTGGCGGTTCTTCTGCTTCCTTGTTGGCAACCGGCATCTCTTCGGCCTGGGCTGGCTGCTCCTCCCATTTTGCGTGGGTGGGTTCCGGCTCAAAGTCAGGCTCAGGAGGTATTGTGACTGGCTCTGGCTGGGCGTTCATGGCTGGAGCTTCTCCGATTTCCTGTTTTGCCTTTCTGAAAGGCCAAATCATTAGCCGCTTTTTTTCTGTTTTTGGCGGGGTTGCGGGCTGGTCTGGGATTGCTGTTTCTGCTGCGGCTTTTTCATTTGTTTCCGGCAGCGGCTGCTCTGTTTCCTGTTTTTCTATTGTCCTGGCGGTTTTCTTTGCAGGTTTTTTCTTACTGATTTCTTTTTCCACTGCTTTTGCGGCTTCGAGCCTGCCATTTGCCCTCCTGAGTTTTCCAGCAAGGCTTTCATTGTTGAGCACTTCCTTGACCCATTCTGCTATGTCGTTCCTCTCCGGGCTGACGTGCTCTTTGTAGTCTGCTGCCTTCATTTTCCTTAACGCCGCTACCAGCTCTTTCAGGCCGCTTGCGGTTGTGCCGTTGCTCAGCCACAACGCGAGCTCCGGTTCGACGTTGTCCTTTGGCATTCCTTCAGCATGTTGTGCGCGGTCCATTTCCTTGAGAAATTCCGGCTCCTCTGCCGGTGAAGTGTATCGCAGTGGCTGCTCTTCTGTCTTGCTTCCCTTCCTCAATATGCCAAACAGCCCCATCTTCCCCTTTCTTTTTCCCGATGCTGTCGGCGTGTTTATGGTATTTAAGCTTTTGCTTTGGCAGGGTGTAAATCGGTTGGCCGGTCTTCTTTTGCGCAACGCGGCGTGCAGCAGCAACATTTTTAAAGCATCGTTTTTTCCCACCCTTTTGAAATGGCGGATTTTTGCAGTAGTTGCAAGAAGCAGATTACCAACCTTAAGGGTACTGCGCGGCTAAGCTGCCCGGGCTGCGGGAAGGTTGATTTCATAAGGTGCATGGGCTGCCGGGCCAACGCTGTCCGGTATGTTTGCCATGAATGCGGGTTCTCAGGCCCTAATTGAGTTGTTTCTTATGGCAACGGTTATCATAACCATGAAAATCATGCCTTCATCTCCCGATGAGGACTTGGAGTCAATAAAGGCCGCTGCTGCCGGCATGATTGCCGGGTTTGGAGGCACTGTAGGCAAGGCTGATTTCGAGCCGGTTGCCTTTGGCCTTAGGGCTGTTGTCTTCATGTTTGCCATGGACGAGAGCCTTGGAGACACCGAAGACGTTGAGACGAAGATTGCCGGTATTCCCGGCGTTAACAGCGTTCAGGTGACGGATGTCAGAAGGGCTATCGGTTGAGAAAGCTTTTTGTAGTGCTCCTTCCTATTCTTGGCTATGCGCACGGTAATCTTTGATTTTGATGGCACTATTGCTGATACGTTGCCGGAGCTTGTAAAGGTCCTGAACTCTTTATCCGCCGGTTTTGGCTATCGTGTGATTGCCGGAGAGGACGTTAAGAGGATTCAGGGCATTGAGTTGGTTCAGGCTTTTAAGGAACTGGGCGTTTCGAAGTTAAAACTCCCTTTCTTTGTTGGAAAAGTTAGGTCAGAAATCAATTCCAGGATGTCGCTGATGAAGCCTCAGAAAGGGATTGAGGAGGCTTTGTTGAGCCTTAAGAAAAAGGGTTTTACTCTGGGCATTCTTACCTCTAATTCCCGTGCCAATGTCAATCTGTTTCTAAAGGGGAATGGCTTGGATTTTTTTGATTTCATCTATTGTGGAAGCAGCATCTTCGGGAAGGGCAAGGTACTGAAGCGTTTAATCCATTCACAGAGGTTGCGGAACGAAGAAGCTGTTTACATAGGCGATGAGACAAGGGACATCATGGCAGCCAGGCAGGCCAAGGTGCACGTCATTTCCGTAAGTTGGGGCTTCAACTCGGAGAATCTGTTGTCGTCGCGAAGTCCTGATGCCATTGTTGATAGCCCAAAAAAGCTCGTAAGGATAATAGAGCGCTTGTATGGCTGAATTCCTTTACTGGTTCAGGACCAGTTGCCCGAGGCGTTCGAATTCTTCTTCTGTTATTGTTCCGGCAACGTACTTGTCAGTTAACAGGCCAGCTTCGGATATGGCTGCTCTTTTTGCTATCGCCGCGTGCACGTTGATTATCCTTGGGTAGTGCCTTGCTTTTTCTCCCTGGCTGAGCTGCGCGTATTGCCCCCTTATCTGATTGTATATGGAGGCTGCCGCGCTGTGGTTGCCTGCGTTCAGGGCATCCTCGGCCATTCCAACTGTCTGGCGTATGTCTGTTTTTTCCTCGGTTTTTGGCATGGTCTGGCTTGTGCTTATCCGCGTTATGGTGATGAGTGCGGCAATGGCGACAAGTCCGAAGAGCACGGAGCCGATTGCGGCGTGCAGCGGCTGCGCAGCATTCACTGTACCTACTGCTTCGCCTGTTACTGCGGCGAAGTCGCCATTTTTTCCTTTGCTGAGTGTCTTCGCGGCAAAGAATGTTCCTATTATTACAATTGATATCACGATTGCAACTATGGCGTGCGTCTTCCCCGTGTCCATCCCTTCGCTGCCTCTTTTCCCTTTATTCTCCGACCTGTCTTTTTCTGCCATATAAACTTTTGCCTCCTGCCGCTGCTACCACCGCGTTTACCTGGGCGTTCGTCCTGACTCCCGTTGTTGAGCAGTGGGTTGGAGCCGCGGCGTATCCTGCTTTCTTCAGGCGTGAAACGAGCGCTGAAGTGGCTGGCTGTTGTGCAATCCTGTGCTTCTCGCATAAGTCTTCAATTGAGTAGAAGCCAACGCCGCATTTTTCTTCGTGTCTTGCCTCTTCGGCAATTGTCCTGAGGAATTGCCTTGTCCCTTCGTCAATATTCCTGTTCTTTGCTGCTGTCGTTGCTATTCTTCCTGCCAGCTGCGCGTCAAAGAGCTTTCCGGCCCACAGCGGCCCAGCCCTTGCCATTGCATTTCCGCAGACGCCGCATTTATTGTTGTCGTCAACTTTCATAATCCTTCTTCCGGAGCAGTTGCCGCAGTAAAGAATTTCCGCGTGCTGCCTCAATATTTCATCAGCCCTTCCTGCTCCTGTCCTGCAAAGCAGGAATGCCCTGATGTAGTGCTCCTTGTAGTAGCTGAACACCGGAGTCAGCGCCTTTTCGTGCATTGCCCCTATCATTTGCGCCAGTCTTATTAGTATCCTTACCCCGGTTTCATGCATGAATCCGTTTCTCAGGGGTGTTGCGAGGTATTTTCTCCTGCACGCTGCCGGTGATGTTCCAGCAAGCGCGCTTGTGTCTGTTGCTGTCACCGCAAGTATCCCGTTGTGCCATACCCTTTTCACTGCCGCGTCCAGGAACATTCCGGGATACCCGAACGGGTCTATGTCTATGTAGTTGAATGGCCTGTTGTTCAGCAGGAACTTGTTGGCTTCGTTGGCAGTAACGGAAGCTTTTCCCCTTATGCTGTTGAGAAGCAGGTTTTTTTTAATCAATGACGCAGCAGCAGATGAGTAGTCGTTCATGCTTACAGACTCAATGTTTTTTAGCTCAAGCAGCATCCTGATGCCTCGTACCCCTGTTGCGGCCATTGGGTCTGCAATCCTCCATTTTTTCATTTCGTAAAGTTTCGTGGCAGCGGCCATCAGCGCGATTGTGATGTTGCGGTTTGACATCATGACTGGGTTGTAGAACACGGGCATCTCGCTTGATACCTTCCCGCTGCCTTTTGGCACTGCTATCCTGGCATTGCCTTCTGTGATTGTGTCGTATTTCATCATTTGGTGCAGCTTGCAGGCAGTTTAATAAACCTGCTGCTTTTTCCAACCTGCCATGGACGTAATCAGGAAGTCTGCCCTTGCCGTCGTGAAGGGCGGCAAGCTTCTTGTTGTGAGGAAGGGCGGCACCCGTCTCCTTTTGATGCCGGGCGGCAAGCTGGAAGGCAGCGAAACAGAGATTGAAGCATTGCACCGTGAAATTAAGGAAGAGCTTGGCTGCGGGATTGATGGGGCTTCTATTGTATTCCTGGGCACTTTTGAGGACATTGCTGCAGATAGGGCTGCTGCAGTGTCCATTGGCCTTTACAGCGGAAGGTTGACGGGAAAGCCGGCAGCCTGCTCTGAGATTGAGGAGCTGGTGTGGGTGGCCGCTTCTGGCCATCCGCAGCTTTCTCCAGTCATCAGGAACAGGATTTTGCCATTTCTTGTTGAAAGCAGGCTGCTTTCCTGAGCCGGCTGGGGAGCTTGCGGAATCTTTAAATACGCCTCTCGCGCCCTTTCAACTGATGATGCCAAAATGCCGCCTTCCAACCTCCGCTCTGTCATCTGCACTGTCATGGGCCACGTTGACCACGGCAAGAGCAGCATCCTTGACAGGATTCGCGGGACGTCCATAGTCAAGTCCGAGCCTGGGCAGATTACGCAGGCCATTGGCGCCTCGATAGTGCCTGTTTCTGTGATAAAAAGCCTTTGCGCTCCGCTTTTGCAGCAGCTTAAGCTTGTCCTTACAATTCCCGGCCTTCTTTTGATTGATACCCCTGGCCATGCAGCGTTTGTCTCCCTGAGAAAGCGGGGCGGTGTCCTTGCCGACATAGCCATCCTTGTTATTGACCTGAATGAGGGTTTCATGCCGCAGACATTGGAGGCACTGGACATTCTCAAGAACTACAAGACGCCTTTCATTGTTGCGGCAAACAAGCTTGATTCGGTGCCTGGATGGAGGACTGATTTTGATGCTGGCAGCAATGACACTTTTGCGCCGGTATCGACACTAGGCAACAATGTTATCAGCGATGAGGAATTATTGCTGCCGAAAATTGCAAAACAGAGCCAATCTGTGCAGGATGAGGTTGACAAGCGCCTCTATAACCTTGTTGCAAAGTTCGCCGAGCTTGGCTTTGATTCTGACAGGTTTGACCGCGTTTCAGACTATAGCAAGCAGCTCGCCATCATTCCTTGTTCGGCAAAGACTGGCATTGGCATTCCGGAAGTCCTTGTTGTCGTTAGCGGTCTTGCGCAGAGGTTCCTTGAGACAAAGCTTAATTTCACTCCGGAAGCGCCTGCGAAAGGCACCATTCTCGAGGTAAAACAGGAAAAAGGCCTCGGCGCGAGTGTTGATGTCATAATTTATGATGGCTCAATCAAGAAAAACGATTTTATTGTGATTGGAGGTCTCGATGGCCCAATTGTCACCAAAGCAAAAGCCTTGCTTGAGCCCGCTCCTTTATCTGAGATGCGTGACAAGAAGGCAAGGTTTGCACATGTAGAACGCGTAGTTGCAGCTACTGGCGTGAAAATAATTGGCGCAGGTGTTGAGGCTGCAATAGCTGGCATGCCTTTGATTTCTGTTCCGGAAGGTAGTCCTGTCGAACAGGCAAAGGAAGCAGCGCAAAAAGAGCTTGGCGAGTTCAACCTTGAAGTTGATGGCCGTGGGATCGTAATCAAGGCAGACACTCTTGGCTCCCTGGAAGCGCTGATGAAGCTCCTCCACGAGAAGGGCATTACCATAAAGTCAGCTTCAATTGGCGGTATTTCCAGGAAGGATATTGCCGATGCCGAGTCCAACATAGAGATTGACCCGATAAATTCTGCAATCATTGGGTTCAATGTTGGCTTAGGCAAGGAGCTTGAAGGCGTTTCCCCTTCTGTAAAGATTATCACGGGCAACATAATCTATTCAATAGAGGATGAGTTGCTTGCCTGGCAGAAGAGTGAGAAGCAGAGGATGGAGTCAAAATCAATGGAGCGGCTGGTCAGGCCGTGCAAGGTCCAGCTCCTGCGCGGCTATCTTTTCCGGCAGAGCAATCCGGCAATCATTGGCGTTGAAGTGCTTGCCGGCACGGTATCGGTTGGCGCCAGGCTCATGAAAGCCGGGGATGCAAAGCCAGTTACCGTGGTGAAGGAAATCCAGCTTGAGAAGGAGAATGTAACCACTGCGGGAAAGGGCAAGCAGGTTGCTGTTTCGCTTGAAAAGGTCACGATTGGCAGGCAGCTAAACGAAGGAGACATCCTGCTGAGCGTCATCCCGGAAGAGGACTTCAGGAAGCTCAGGGAGTTCAAGGGGTATCTTTCCCCTGACGAAGTTGACTGCCTTCGCGAGATAGCTGAATTGATGAGGTGGGGAAATCCTGTTTGGGGGATTTGAAAATGCTAAAAGGCCTTTCCAAGTGGAAAATTCTCAACAGCAAGGAGGTAAAGGCTGTTGTTGCTGCAATAAACTGGCAGTGGGGCTGCGATTTTTCGTTTGATGGCGGCTTTCTTGAAGGCAGGGATGGCGACATTTTTCTCATCAGCCGTGACGTGGAAAAGCTTGACCTTGAGCGCCTTAACATAGAGTCGCTTGGCCTTTATTTCGGGCAAATGCGCAACAATGAGCTGCGCTTGAGCATTGAGGGCAGCCAGATTGTCGGGAAGATGGCGGCAAAGAACGTGATTGAGACTACTGATGATGAGTTCAGGCAGTGGATTGGGGGCAGTGACCTTGAAAAAGATTACAATGGCTGCAGCGGCTACGCCATACTGAAGCACGGCAGCGATTTTGCCGGATGTGGCAAGTGCAAGGGCGGGAAAATCCTTAACTTTGTGCCCAAAGCGCGTAGGGTGCGGCAGTAGCCTGCACGTCCCTTATCCTGCCTTGATTCCACCTTAGTATCTCAACAGAGCTCGTTAAGGTTAGCCTTATCGCATTAGCCCTCTCGCGGCTTATGTCGCCTTTTTCTATGCAGAATTCAATTATCGCATCGTTCTTCTCCTTGAATTCTTCATGGTCTGAGTCGTCGCTGAACCTGTTCAGGTTGTTCATGAAGTTGGTCATCATCTGGATTTCAAATGCTGTTCGTGTGCCAAGCATTAGTGCGTACATCTTAAGTTCCCTGAAGCCGTTTCTTTTTGGATGGGTTATGTAGTCCTTCACGTCTGTTGTTTCGTTCCAGTTGACTGTAACCCCATCCCTGCTTGCTGTCCAGCCAAGGCCCCTCCATCTTTGCGTGCCGTCCTCGCCAATGCCCCTGTATTCGGGTGGGATTCCGAACAGGTAAACGCCTCTCCAAACCTTTGTAAGGGCGGCTTCATCTTCATTTTTCGGCACGATTCCGGGATTGTCAGGCCTTATGTCATACGCGTCTGAGTCGCCGTGCACCACCCATGCCATCCTTATCATGTCTCTCAGGTCGCGCCTGTTTTTCACGTCGTCTTCTGTCAGTGGCTTGAATCCGCTGCCTTCAAGGTAGGCATTTAACGTTCCATCCTTGACGTATTCAACTATCCTGCCGTGCAGCCTGTGCAGGAGCACCTTGCTTGCAAGTGATTCGGGGCTTTTGACGCCGTATTCAAAAACCTCGTAAGGCGGCTTTATGTGCCTGGCAACTATGTGCTCAAGCGCTTTTATCGTTTCACACCTTTGCTTTTCAATGCCTGCGGATTTACCATAATCCCTTTGCCTCTTTCCGTTAAGCCGCTGCCCGCTTTCAAACTGCGTCAGCACGTCAATCCCTCTTGCCGTCCCAAGCCTGGCTATGTCATCAAGTGTGGCAACGAAGAACCTTGTCTGCTCAAAAGCGTCGTATAGTGAGTCGTATCTCCCGTCACTGACGTGGAATATTGCTTTAAGGTCTTTCCTGAGCGCTTCTTGCGATGGTTCGCCTGCGAACCGCAATAGTTCGGCAAGTTCTGAGATTATCCTGCATTCCGCAGCTTTCTTGTCCTTAACCGATACCCTGTCAGTTACAAACCTTATAGTTGAGGTTGGCCTGAAGCTGACCCTTTTTCCCTGGCACATTACCGTGTTGTCGTCATTTATTTTCTCATCAAGGTGCGAATATATCATGTTGCCTGGCATGAGTTTGTTTTTGCCAAGGTAAGCGGCAAGGCCGTCAGCAACTTTGGGGCTGTCGATGTCGATAAACCGTTCCTCTCCAACCGG
>Ga0209541_10008503_pt1 | contig 16898 bp, 19 predicted proteins | sample RifCSPlowO2_01_FD_184027 | JGI IMG/M metagenome (GOLD analysis project Ga0209541, IMG submission 184027) | Groundwater microbial communities from Rifle, Colorado - Rifle CSP2_plank lowO2_0.1 (SPAdes) (version 2) | ecosystem: Environmental > Aquatic > Deep subsurface > Groundwater | place...
GAAGGGCGCAACCCCAGTCCGGCGCACCACGTTTACGCTGCATGCGAGCCCGGCGCTTACTTCCTGTCAAGCGCCTTTTCGTAAACTTCCAAAATCCGCTTACCGACGCTTTCCCAGCTGAAGCGCTGAACAGCTTGCCGTCTTCCTGAAGCGCCCATTCGCTTCCTCATAGCAGCGTCTTTTGCTAGCATCCCAAGCGCGCCTGCCAGTGCGGCCTCGTTTTTCGGCTCGACAAGAAGGCCTGCCATCGCTTTTGCCACTCCTTGGAGCAGGGGCTTCGCCTGTTCGCTCTTTCCAAGGACGACCTGCCTGTAGCCGTCCATGTCAGATGCCACCACGGGCTTGCCTGAAGCCATAGCCTCTGCAAGGACCATTCCAAAGCTCTCGCCGTGTGTGGCGGGCGAGCAGAATATGTCTGCCGCGGCGTAGTATCCCGGCAGCTCCTGCGCCGACACCCTGCCAGCGAGAACAATCCCGCCTGTCTGTTCAATAAGTGACATGATTTTCCTTCCAGGCTTGCCTGGACCGGCAATTATGAGACGGACGTTCGGGTCTTGGTTGCGGAGCCTTCCAAACGCCGCGATGAGGTGCACAAGCCCCTTCCTTTTCTCGTTTACGCCCATCCTGCCCACGAACAATATGTTTACCATGCCATCAGCATACGCTCTGATGGGGTGCGCTTTTGGCGAAAACAGCGTGGTGTCAACACCGTTCGGGATGATTGAGTAGCTGCCTGGCGGCAGATACCTTGACGCAAGTCTCATTGCAGCTTCAGAAACGGCTATCCTCGCGCTTAGTTTGGACGCCAGCTTCCCGGTTATGCCAGCCCTGCCGAGCAGGAAGCTGTAAATCCTCAGCAGGAAGTTGAAACCTGTGTTTGAATGGAATGTTGCAACAACAGCGCTGGTGCCGGGCGCGCATGCAAGCACAATCGGGCCGAGAATTGGGGTGCCGGGTTCATGCACATGGATAACATCATAGCGTTCCCGCCTGAGCACCATCCTTACCATTGGCACGTTCCAGAAGGAGAAGCAAAGGCGCGCAGTTGTGCCACCCGGTTGGGGGAATGGCAGCGGTTTCCCTGCTGAAACAATGGAAGCAACCGTGCTGGTGCCGGTCATTGGTCCTATGATTGTGACGGAATGGCCGTGCCTGTCTGCGTAGCCGGCAAACTGAAGGACGTGGCTTTGCACGCCTCCTGGATACGAAAGGTCATAAGGACAAACAAGGGCAATTCTCATGAACTGGGGGAACAGGATGCGCTCTTATAAACTTTTTCAGAACCGGTTTGCCAAATCTTGCATTGGGCGTGCAAGACCAGCTATGGCATCGGAGCTTAATAAGCGTAGGTCATAGTCGCTCCGATGCATATGTGGCAAAGGGCACAGAAAGTTGAGCGTGTAATATGCTCTTTGCTATTAGAAAACTTTGAACAAAAGTCATAAATGATGGGGTTATTCAAAGTTCTCTGTAGGAGAGGAAGACATCATTTTGCGAAAATCAAGTTCCTCTCCTATAGGTAGTCAAGAACCACCTAATCAGTTAGAAGTGGTCGCTGTTCATGCCACAAATCCTACAGGGCAGGATTGTGCATTCCGCCATGAGCGGAATTGCACCGGTCTCTGACCGGTGGTTCTTGACGTTAAATGGACCCGGAAAAAATAGTGGCGGGGGCGAGATTTGAACTCGCGACAATGGCGTTTCACAGCTTCTGGACGTCATCGCCCTCGCCAAAGGGCTCATAGCTCAAACGTATGAGCGCCACATTCTAACCAGGCTGAATTACCCCGCCTTGGGCGTGAGTGCACGCAGGCGTTTTATAAAGGTTGCCAAAGCCTTCACGCCTGTACGGGTGCTTGCTGCCCGAACATGTGACTGTTCAGGGCTACGAAATTGATAGCTTCCCTGTACTGGCCAATTAATGCAGTGACGACCGGCGATTCAAAGTAAGCCTTTATGTCGGCTGCGAACTGCTGCCTTGGTTTGTCTGCCTTGGTTCTCATCCGTTCAAGCACCTTCTGTTCAGGCCATTGGTTGGGCACGCCCTGGGCCCGCCTGAAAAAATGCGCACGGTTAAGCCGGAAGTCCAGGCCTTCCTGCCGGTCGTTTGCCTTGCCACCAGTGAGATAGTCGCATTGTTCTTCAAGCGCGGTTACCAATGCGGCCGCATCCAATTCAACGTTGATTATTCCCATATCACTGAGGGCAAAAACAGCTTCTGCAATCTCGGGTGGGTGCTCATGCCATTTCTCAAGTGTTTGCCGCATCCTGCGCAATAACCATCCCCGCTGGTGAGGAGAAAACATGAACATTCCTCTGTCAGCGTCTGTTGTCAAGAAATGAAGCGCGAAAGATTGCATGTATGCATCAACCTCATAGGGGATTTCTTCTTTTCCAGAAACACAGGAGTAAAAGGAGTTTTCAGGCCTTACCCAATCGATTCTCGTGTGCAGCTTTTCCCTGTCGCCTTTATGGGAGCCGTCCCAATCAAAATGGCGCTCAAGAGTGTAAAGGAACACTGGATCTTCCGCCAAGCCGGTTCCCCTTAGCGTAAGGCCATCTTCTTCCAGTTCAGCGCTAAACAGAACATTCCCGTTTCCCGTGGGCTTGTCTTCAAGCCGTTGGCCATCGGCAAAGTATGCGAAAAATCCCAGCGGCGAGTTCATGAAGTTGACATGCCTGACTAGCGTGTCCTCATCCAGGAAAGAAAGATCCGATATTACCTTGAGTGGCGCATTCCGGTCTACACCGTCCATAGCCAAAGAGGGCATGACGCCCACTGTCCCCATGTCATGGGCTTTAAGCCACTCGAAAGGATAAAAGGCAAAGCCGGTTTCCGCAAGCCGGATTTTCCCGTAAAGGCCCATTAAAGGGTCAATAATCACAAACCCTTCATTGCCATCACTGCGGACCAAGCCAAAATGATGGCTCGTTTCTGCGGTTGGCTGGTAGCGGAGCACCTGCAAGTCCTTCCTTTGGGAGAATGCCTTGTAAATGGTAAAAGCAGCAATGCCTGCCTCACCGCAGTTAAGCTGGATTTGTGAAGGATTGAACTGGTCAAACAGCCTTAGGCGGCATCCTGAAGCAATCGTCTGTGCAATGCCATAAGAAACATTCTCGTGCAATTGCATTATGCGCCCTTCGAGGTCGGCTTCATTGCTTCCGGAAATCCCCAGCTTTGACTCGCCAAAAGAGCGGGCAGCGGCCACAGCAGCGCCTGGAATGAACAATTTTGAGGGCATCCTGGCATCATCGCTGATTTTGCCGGTTCAGCGGGCTGTTTCTCAATGACTCCTCAAGCGGAGATGGGGTGTAGCCTGTCCCTCTTGCAGCGACTGCCCTTGCCGGGCTTGTGATTGGAGTTCTCGGGGCTTCCGCAGAAGCTTGAGTTACAACTGGCGCCAAGTCTCCCTGCTGATAAGACGGCTGCGCAACCCTTGAAGCCAAGCTTTCCGGTTGATGAAGCCGGGCATCGTCCCTGAGCGTATAAGAAGTGGTTGCTGACCATTTTTCATTGTTTTGCCTTTCAGCGGTTATTATTGGCATTTCAGCGTAAACATCTGAATCCAAAGGTGCAGGAAGTATTTTCAAAAGCCTAGCCACGGCATTTTTTCTTGTTCTTCCATACACTGCCGCGTAAGTGGGCTGCTGTTCATGGGAAAGAGGGCTTTGCCCCGAAAGCTGCCCAGATTTCCTATGCAGTAGCGTGTTTACAAAGTCTCCAATCCCTGCCATATGACCCACCTCACCTTTCGCTTATATCTGCTCACAGCGCCGCCTTTATGCGCTCCATGGCGTGCTGCTTTTCTGCGTCATTGTTGTACGGCCTTTGCGGCCACGTCTTCAGGCCGTCATCCCTGAAGCGCGGTATTACATGCAGGTGCGCATGCATCACGACCTGGCCGGCTGCCTGCCGGTTGTTCATGCCAATGTTTATGCCGTCAGCATTCATTGCCTTCATCACGGCAGGGGCGAGCTTCTTCGCTGCCACAATCACGGCCTGCAACTCGTTTTCAGGTATGTCAAAAATGTCAACGCAGTGCCTCCTTGGAACGACCAGCACATGGCCTGAATGTATGGGAAAGATGTCAAGGAATGCAAGGACGTCGCTGTCCTCGTACACCTTATACGCCGGCAGGCTCCCTTCTGCAATCTTGCAAAAAATGCAATCGCTCTGCCTGCTGCCGCTCCCGATGACGCCATTGCCCTTTTTCTGAGCCATTGGAATCCAGGAGCCAATCCCCCTTTATAAAATTTTTCGCTCATCCAAACCACGGCAGCCACTTTACAGTGCGGAGGATGGTTTTAAGGGCATGGCCATACATCGTTACGAGAACACCGGTAACAACGAGAGTTCCTCCCATGATCTGCTGCGCTGTCGGCATGGTGTGGAACACGACAAGAGCGTAGATGACAACTATGAACGGGTCAAGCGTCCTTATAATCGCAACCTTTGAGACATCCAGAAGCTCAAGCGCCTTGTAGAAGAACACAAAGCCGATTATGGCGTTTATGATTATGGCTGCCGTCAGCAATGGCAGCTGCTCTGCCGGAAAGGGCTGGAGCTTTGAGGAAGCAACGGCATAAATAAGCAGGAAGGCGGCGGTGTACAGCGTCCTCAGGCTGACAAGCGTGAGCGGCTCTATCGTCTTGACATAAACCTTGGACAGCACCTGGTGTACCGCAATGGCGAAAGATGCGGCAAGAGCGACAAGCGTGCCAGATCGCAGGTAGCTGCCGCCGCCAGAGCTTATTACCAGCGCCCCGGAAAGTGCAATGAGCATTCCCGTCACGTCATGCAGGTGCAGTTTCTCCCTTAGGAACAGCACGCTAAGGAATATGATGAAAATCGTGCTGAACCTGACAAGGAACGCCGTCAGCGTCGGGCCGGCAACGCTTATCGACTTGAACCAGAAAGCGGCGGCAACCGCATTGGCTCCCCCAACTACCAGCCCGTCCTTCCAGTGCCTGCCAAAAGTCCTTATCGTCCTTCCCGGGCTTTTTGCCATGAGAATCGCGAAGGAGACGGCGAACGCTATCCCGAACCACAGGGTGTTGAGCGTTTCCGGGTTGCCATACTGGAGGAAATGCTTGGAGAAAATGAAGCCTGTTGAGAGGAACAACGACGAAAGGACAGCGTAAAGAATGCCGTTTCCCGCCTTTGCCATTTGTTGCCAGGACAATGCGACAAGGGAGCGCTATATAACCCTTGTGGTTCCTGAGGCGCGCCTCTGTTCCATGTAGCGGATTATCCTTGCCGGCGGCAACAGGTTTGGGTAAGACAGCTTTTGCATCTCATCCCGAAGAATCTGTTCCCGTGTTCCAACCTGGGTGCCCTGGGAGTGCCTTACAATCTCACCCCACGGCAAGGCCGAGCCGACATAGCCAAACATGGCAACATCTTCGCCGCCCTTTATGGCCTCGCTCATGGCGGTCACGCAAGCCCTGAGGAAGTGGAACGGAACCGACACGACATACAAAGCCTGGACAGAGTTCCCTTTTGCCATGTCCACAAGCGACATCGCCTCTGTAAGCGTGTTGACATTGAGCCCGAACTGCCTGCCATCCAGCCCCTTGCTTTCCTGCACCCGCTTCGGGATTGGCAATGGCACGACGTTCTGGTAGCCAACCATCGGGCCCAGCTTCCCACGCCAGTCAGCATAGCCCGGGTAGCCGTCCTTTGCTGCGCCGTCAACCACCCAAAACCTGCTGGCAAGGCCATCAAGCCGCATACGCCTGGCTGCCTGAAATTCGGAGAGTTCATTGTCGCTCGTCTGCCCAAAAAGGTATGCATCCATGAGCAGCGGTTGCCCATCATTAACAAGCCGTTCAGCAAGGTCGGCCACGCTTCCATCCAGGCCAAGTCCTTTCGCCACGCTGAAAACCCTGTCGACAAGACCTTTTTTCTCAAAATCTTCCATCCTGCATGGCAGGGCTTTGCACTTTATAAACCTTTCTTTTTTAATCACTTAAAAATGACAATGGACCGGTCGGGATTTGAACCCGAAGCCTCACCGCGGCCAGCGGCGCGTTATACCAGGTTTAACTACCGGCCCGGTCAGCATGATAATGCAAAACCGGGTATTTAAATAGTTTACCTGCAGCGGCCAGGGCAGCCCAGTCTTTTCCAATCGTTTTTTGGCTGTGGCAACCTTTAAATATGCTTCATGGAAACCTTTAGGCATGGAACTGCCGAAGGATTTTGAGGCAACGGTAAGGAAGTATACTCTCCAGAACGCCGCGCAGTTTGGCGGCAAGGCTAACAAGGGCGCGGTGATTGGCAAGGTGCTTGCGGAAAGCCCCTCCCTGAAGGCGGAAATAAAGGAAGTTTCCGCAGTCGTTGCCAGCGTCATCTCGTCAGTTAATCGGCTCAGCGTTGACAAGCAGGTGGAGGAGCTCACAAAGGCGGCTCCAGAGCTTCTTGAGAAGAAAAAGGCAGAAAAAAAAGACCTGCCTCCGCTCAAGAACGCCTCCATGGGGCATGTCGTAACGAGAATCCCGCCGGAGCCGTCAAAATACGCCCACATAGGGCACGCGCTCAGCTTCCTCATCAACTACATGTACGCCAGGAAGTATGGCGGAAAATGTTACCTCCGATTTGAGGACACAAATCCCGAATTGTCAAAAAAAGAGTATGCAGACTCAATGCTGGAAGACCTTGACTACCTTGGCATAAAGCCTGACAAAACAGTGTTCATAAGCAGTGAGATTCCAATGCTTTACATGCATGCTGAACGCCTCATCAAGCATGGCAGCGCTTTTGTGTGCTTCTGCGGGGTTGAGAAGATGCGCGAACTCCGTCACGAGGGATTTGGCTGCTCGTGCCGGCAGAAGGATGCGAAGCAAAGCATGGACGAGTGGAAGGAAATGCTTTCAGGTAAGTACCCGCCGGGCCACGCAGTGCTCCGCCTCATGGGAAACATGCAGTCAAAGAACCACGTCATGAGGGACCCCGTGCTGTTCCGGGTTACCTTTTCAGAACACCACCTCCAGGGCAGGAAATACAATGCTTGGCCATTATATGACTTTGCGAACTCGGTAGAGGACGGCGTCATGGGCATTACCCACATCATGAGGAGCAGCGAGTTCGGCACCATGAGGACAGAGCTTCAGGATAACATAAAGACGATGCTCAAGCTTCCCAAGCAGACTGTAATCCAGTACGGGAGATTCAATGTTAAGGGTGCAGTAGCTCAGGGAAGGGAAATCAGGAAGATGATGGAGGATGGCACAATCAAAACCTGGGATGATCCGCGCCTTGTCACCATAAAGGCGCTGAAAAGAAGGGGCATACAGCCAGAAACATTCTGGGAGCTTGCGATTGAGGTCGGGCTCTCCCCATCAGAGACAAATTTTGACTGGCAGCTCATAGCAGCCATAAACAGGAAAATCCTTGACCCAAAATGCAACAGGTATTTTTACGTTGAGAATCCAAAGGAGGTCTCCATCAAGGGAGCTCCGAAAAGGAAGCTTGAGCTAAAGCTCCACCCTGACGTTGAGGGAAGCAAGTCAAGGCAATTCCACGCTGCAGAGCAGTTTTACCTCCCTGAGAAGGACATGGCGGAAATAGCCAAGCTCAAGGCAGGCTCACTAGTGCGGCTCATGGACTGTCTCAACTTCAAGAGGCAAAACGGCAGCTTCGCCTTTGACTCAACAGAATATGAGCGGTACAGGATGGGCGGGAGCAAGATGGTGCACTGGCTGCCAGCCGAAGACAAGGAATTAATGGAAATCAGGGTGCTCATGCCAGACGGCACCATAAGCAAGGGACTGGCAGAGTCGGCAGCATCTGAAATAAAAACCGGCGAGATAGTGCAATTCGTCCGCTTCGGCTTCTGCCGGCTTGAGAAGAAAGAAGGCAGGGTGATGTCATTCATCTACTGTCACAATTAATGTGAAAAAAATGGCGCTTGTTGTCAAGACAAATGTTGCCGCTTTTGCAAAGAATGCCGGCAAAAGAAAAGGGTATACAGTCAACAGCATCTCCGAGGACTTCCTCCCTGCAATCGAAGCCAAGGTCAGAAAGCTCCTGGAAGACGCTGTTGACCGGGCTCATTCAAACGGCAGAAGGACAGTAATGGGCAAGGATGCTTAGTTTCCGAGGCTGACAATTTCAGGAAAGGCCCGCCTTCATCTTCCTGATGCGTTCCAGAAGCATTTGAACCTTTTGGTGCTGGGGGTTTATTTTTTGCAGCCTCATCAGGCCTGCTTCCAGGGCGCTTAGCTTGCGGCTGGCTGCTATCTTTTCCCGCAGGATTCTGCCCGTGTTACCGTACGAAACAAGAGCGTGCCTGAACAAATGGCTCATAGGGCTTGAGAACATGGTTTTCGCCTATGGATGGAAGATGTCCGGTTGGCTCATTTCATCCTGCGGTTGCGCCCGCCTTGTTCTTGCCGGGATTGGCCCTGAAACTGATGTCGGAATCCTCCTCACTTCCGAGCTGAGCCGCGTGTGCCTGGCTATCTCCGGAAGGTGCTCCCTGTGAAGGTCAAGCAGCATCAACAACGAGTGGGCGATGTCCTTGTTCTGCTCCAGCGCCTTGCCGGTCTGCTGGAGGATTTCACGGTTTTGCTCTATCAGTTGCTTATTGTAAACGGCCAATTCATCAAGTTTCATGAGCACCTGCTGGGTCGGTTCCGCTTTAATCTCGTTCTTTGCCTTCTCAAAGACGTCAATCAGCGTCCTGACTGCAACTATCAGCTCCTCAACGCTGTCCTTCAGGGCCTCTTTTTCAGTAGATGGCTTTCTGTCAGAAGGCCCCACAATGCGCTCAACACCCATTTAGCACACTCTTTTAATCAATTAAGGCATAATCCCTGCCGCTGTTTTTAAACTTTTTTGATTTTTGGCGAATGGTTACCACAAAATATAAAAAGCTGCCATTGCCATTACGAGATATGCCTGTCTCCTTTCGTACAGTAAAACGCATAAGTAGGGGCAATGTTTTTGCATCTGACATTGCTGCCTTGGATGTTGACTCGCTTGACGAGGCGCTTCAGCAGGCAGGATTCAAGCACAACAATCATATCGGTACAAAAAGAGGCGCGTGGGAAATCTTTCTCAGGCGAAATTACCATTTCACCACATTCCTGCCAAGCCAAAACGGCAACTTCGCTAACAGAGCAGCGGCGGTTTATCATGACCCGGGCAGCTTTGGCGATTATGCTTTCATGACGCAGCCGGAAGCGCATTTGGACCTTGAGGAAATGGCAAGTAACGCGCAGCACATATCGTCAGGCATCATTGAAAGCTTGCCACTGAGGTTTTTTGGCTGGATGACTGATGAGAATAGAAGCAGTTTCATTCGCGATGGGAAGGTACCTCTGTATTTAGGCGGGTCCCTTCTTGCCGGTTTTTTAGCCAGCACGGGCATTGCTGCCGTTACAGGAAACAGCAATACAGCAGCAGGTTATTTTATGATGTTGGAAGGAACATTCATTGGCGGGTTCGCAACAGCAGGCGCGGGCTTGACTACACCATTTCTCAGCTACCTGTTCACATCAGCGAAGGTTTCAAACGCAGGCAATTACGCTTTTGGCAAAGAAGTCACTGCTGCTTTGGATGCCAACCTGGCGCTGCTACAGACGCACAAGGTTGCCGAAAAAGCTTATTCAGCACTTGCCAGCTCTGGCTTGCAAATGGGCAGGGAAAACTTCTGGGAAATCATGACCGGCCTGCAGAAAGCAAAGTTCTCACTACATGAAATTGATGATAAACTGTCAAGCCAACCGGGATTTGTCCAGGCATTGAACGTCATTAAACCCTATTCACATGAGCTTCTTTCTGCATAAGATTTATTAGCGTTGAGAAAAATTTCCTTGCCCCTGAGCGTAAGCGAAAAAGAGGTGTGCAAAACGCTTACGCCCGGGAGGCAGGAATGTGATGTTTCCTTTTTTTATGAATTCTTCCGGTGAAATTAAAAGTTCCCTGTTTTAATTCCCCAATACAGAAGGTAAGCGGTTCTATTATTTAAACTTTGTTAATTATTCGTCCAAACCGTTAAAAAAACGTTTTTAGTACTATTTTAAACTCTAAGGAAATGGCTTTTAGTATACATTTTTGTATACTCGAGTCGTCGTTAAACGAACTTAGACCGTGCCCTTAGTTAGTTAAGCGAACTAATACTCGCCGCCCATTGCGTCAGCGCCAGGCATCCTTGGGCCGCCCTTTGACTCTGTCTTACCTGAGGCAATGACATCATCAATCCTCAAAATCATGCCGGCAACCTCGCTTGCTGAGCTGATGGCCTGGGTTTTGACCTTGAGCGGCTCTATCACGCCCTCCTTCCACGCATCCATTACCTTCCCGGTGAACACGTCAATCCCCGCCCATTTCCTGCCCTTGTCATGCTCTGACTTCAGCTCTGTAAGCAGGTCTATCGGGTCAAGCCCTGAGTTTTCAGCCAGGGTCTTTGGAATTATCTCAACCGCTTCAGCAAATGATTTCACGGCAAGCTGCTCCCTGCCGGAAAGCGACTCGGCATACCTCCTGAGCTGCAATGCCAGCTCTATCTCAGTTGCACCTGCTCCAGCAACCACCTTGCCGCTTGTGAGGGCGGATGCCACATCCCCAATTGAGTCTTCAATGGCCCTTTTGACTTCAGCAACCACGTGCTCTGTCCCGCCCCTTACCAGCAGCGTCACTGCCTTGGCGTTCCTGCACTCCTTGACAAAGGTCATGTCCTCATCCCCGACTTTCTTCGCCTCAACAACGCCTGCCGCCCCGAGGTCTGAAGCAGACAAGTCTTCAAGGCTGGTGACTATTTTCCCGCCCGTGGCCCTTGCCAGCTTCTCCATGTCGCTCTTGCTTACCCTCCTGGCAGCATACATGCCTCTCTTTGCCATGAAATGCTGGGCAAGGTCGTCAATGCCCTTCTGGCAAAACACTACATTGGCCCCTGATTTGGCTATTTTGTCAACCTTGTCCCTCAGGATTTTTTCTTCCATCTCGATGAATCCCTGGAGCTGGCTGGGGTCTGTAAGCTGAATCTTCGCTTCAGTCTCCGTGCTCTTGACCTCAACGGCAACATCAATCAGCGCAACCCTTGCATTTTTAACCAAATCCGCCATCCCCGGATGCACCTTCTCCTTGTCAAGGATGATGCCTTCAACAAGCTCGGAGTCCTCAATTGCCCCGCCCACCTTCTTTTCTATCTTGATGTTGTCCTTGTTTACCGAAAGCTTGCCATCCTTCAGGTCGGCAACATCCCTTACAGCCTTTACCGCCAGCTTGGACAGGTGCTCCTTTGCCTTCTCAGCGCCCTTTCCTGTCATTGCAGTCGTGGCAATCATTTCAAGCATTGCGGCATCATTCTGCGTGATTGGCTCTGCAATCCTGTTAAGTATCTCAAGCGCCTTCTCGGCAGCCATCCTGTATCCCCTAACTATCAGCGTTGGGTGGACATCCTGGTCCAGCAGGTCCTCCGCCTTCTTCAGGAGCTCCCCTGCGATTACTACCGCAGTCGTAGTCCCGTCGCCAATCTCATCTTCCTGTGTCTTGGCAACCTCAACTATCATCTTGGCAGCCGGGTGCTCCACATTCATCTCTTCAAGGATTGTGACGCCGTCATTCGTTATTACTATGTCCCCCAGGTTGTCAACAAGCATCTTGTCCATGCCCTTCGGGCCAAGCGTTGTCCTCACGGTCTCTGAAACGGCCTTGGCCGCCATTATGTTGGCCCTCTGGGCGGTTTTGCCCGTTATCCTCTGGCTGCCTTCCGGCAGGATAAATATTGGCTGTATTTGCTGCGACATTTTCACATCCCCCCTATCCAAAGTATTCCTGCCTTTGCTCGCCCTTCCCGGAACGCTTTGACTCCTCGTCAATCTTCCTCAGGGAAGCAGGCCTGTTTATCTTGCCATACCGCTTCTCGTACTTAGCAATGTTATCCTTGAGGACGTTGATGAACTCAACGGCAAGGTAAGGGTCCACAAGGACCACGTTGTGGCTCATTACAAGCCTGGGTTGCGAGGTTGCAGAGCCGTCAATCCGCGGGGCAGTCCTCGTGAAATCAATGACGAAGCGAAGCGGGTTGTGGCTCACGCTCACCTGGTCGGCAAAGAAGTCAACGCCGTTCTGGACCTCCACGTTAAACTGAGGATTCTCCTGTTCCATTTTCAACCACCCTTTGTTTCGTTTGACCGCTTAAGCAGCATCCAGCCCCCAATCCCGGAAAAAGTGAACAACCGCTTCTATTTAAAGTTATAGTCAAGGACGGAGATAAATGAGCAAAAAGCTGTCCTTGACTAATAGCAAAGGGCATATTACCCGCTCAACTTTCTGTGCCCTTGCCATAATTGCCCGCTTTCCCCGGGTTTTCAAGAAGAATCTTCTCAAACCTGCCCATGGCGGTTTCAGTTCCTGGCCCGTCACGGATTGATATCACAAGCCCTTTTTGGCTGCTGGCAGACGTGAAAAGCTCCTTCAGCATCTGGAAATGTATTGCAACCTCCCCCTGAAGCCGCTCTATCTCTGCGGCATTTCCGACCGATTTCCTGAGCGTCTCAAGCTGGCCAACCTTCCCGGTGTACGCCTCAATTAATGAATTAGGATTGTTGAGCATCTCATCTTTGTGGAGCTTTCTTGCCGATAAATAGCCCAACGCGTGGGTCGGCGCGTATTTCCAGCTGCCCAAAGCGGCGCCAATCGCCAGGTCCATAACAGCCAGCATTGCACCGTATATCCCAACCGTAACAGGCCTTTCCAGGACCGCGGCAAGCGCAACGGCAAAAACAGCGTCTGTTGCAAAACCCCACCTGCTGCTCGCGCTCTCCAAATGCCGGCTTACCTGCCGAAAGACCTGCTCATTCCTTGAAAGTATCATTACATCATCAAGATTTATCCTCAAATCAGCCGATAATTCTGGAAGTGGCAGTGAAAGCCCTTCGCTCATGTAATCCTCAAAATCCGCAGTCGTGTGCGGGACAGCTGTGCCTGCCAGCTCCTCAAGGCGCCTTGAAATACTGCTGAAATAGTCGTAGCTTCGCACATTGTCGCCAAAAGCCCGATGGTTGAGGACGGCAACCCCGGACTGCCTGCCCGGACTGAGCGTCCTGATTGTGCCCATATTGGGGAGCACTACCTGGGAATAGGATTCCCGCTCACAGCTCACTGTCGTTTGCAACCCGAGATTCGTCTTTGTTGTCGTGTAAGAATAGTCCATGCCCTGTGGGGAATGGCTTTTGATTTATAAAGAATTCCCCGCGACGATTGCCCAAATTGGTTTCATACCCCGCAGCTTGCCGCGGTTGGGATTTTTCATTTCTGCCCTGAAACAACCACGTACGCCCTGCCAGGTTCAATATTTGTTTGCACAGATTTCGGATCCGATACCAAGCCCGCCTGTCCAATTATCAATGATTTCACCCTATATTCGGCGTATTCTCCCAAAGTTATTTTTTGGGCATCGTCAGGCAAATTTATTTCTCCATTGCTGCTAAAATCAAATAAGTGCCAGCGATATCTATCGAAAGCGTACTTGTTATTTCTGCGGCCAAACTCAAGGGTGATAGAGCACGCAGAATATTGCCAAAAGGGAAGCGCATTCATTTGGTAGTAAATGGCATTGCTTCCAATCGCTGCCCTGCCTAAGAACAGCCATGCTCCCCGAGAGGCAGCTAATGGCCCTCTGCGGTACTCCTTCCTGAAATCCGACCATGTGCCTTGAACCGTGTAAAGCGGTGCCCCGTGTTTCTCAATTTCGGCTATAGCATCAGGCGGAATGGCATAATGACCGCTTTGTTGTGTAACTTGCCTCCACCCTTGAAGCTCCATGACTTCCTTGATTTTCGTTTGGAATGCATCGCCAACAGAAAGGGCGACTTCCAAAGACTCTAACCCAAACTGGGGTTCTGCTTCCGGTGCAGTTTTTCCGTGCTTCTTGAAAAGTCCGTTCATTTTCCATCACAAATTCATGCTTCAGTTCCGGCTTTTCGGGCCGATATCATTCCTGCCGTAAGGCCTTGTGTTCCCTCTTACCTGCCGCGGCAGCGCTTCCTCTTTCGTGATTTTTGCACGCGCCTCTTCTCTCATTTCAGGAGGCAATGTTTCCACAAGCTCGGAGATTCCCTGTGACAACTTTGACAACAGCTCACCGATTCTGCTGTCAGACTCCCTGACTTCAGGAACAGACTTGTACACGCCCTCAATTGTGACATCCTGGCTCCTATAAGCTGGTGAAAACCAGTCCTGAACACAGTCGTACAGTTGCATTCCTTTAGCGAAGGAACCCGAGTTCCGTGCTCTCTCATAGAGCGCTTCAACCTGCCCTCCGAATTCCCGCACCAGAGGGTAGCAATATTGAAATGCTGGCATGCGTTGCCCGTTGTAGCCGTTCTTGCCAAGCTCGGATACTCTGGAATCTATGCCTTTCTGCGCCTTCCTCGCTTCCCTGTAACCCGCAACCAATTCGCAAAGTTTCATGTTAACCGCTTACTTCTCAAGTTTGTAAATCATGAATCCTGCGGCAACTCCCATCTCTGTCATAGTTCGGGTTAGTTCCCGCCTCGCATCACGGTATACCTTATATTCATCCCACACCAGGTAAAACGGCAGGACTCTCAGCAGGAATTCAATTGCGGGATGCCTCTGTTGGCTTCTCGCTTCCGGCCTGGCGCCAAGACCGTATAATGCTTCAACCTGCCTGCAAAGGCTGCTTTCGTGACCAACAGTTATTTCCGGTGCTTCTGAAGCCATCCGAAACAGGGTTGCGCCTTTATCTGGAGTCTCATTGACCATTTTTCCGACAACAACTTTCCCCTTTTCATTTGAGGCATCTGTTTTAAGCAGGATGCCCACCCCAATAATGCCATATTTTGTTGGAACATTGAACAGGCAATCCACGTTCACGGTCCGCATTCCGGCCAGCGCTTCACCGGTCATTTGGCGCCACCCATCAAGTCACCCTGCGCCTTGCGCACAGGCCATTGTGAATTCCCTTTTGTCCGGCACATTTTCAGTTACCCCCTCGTTCTGCGGTAAGCATTCAGCAGGTAATCGGCAATGTTGGTGACGCCAAATGCGATTAAGTACTCCTTGCCTTTGCCATTGGTTATTGCAGTCAGTGCGCCACCCAAGCCGGCAGTCATGCCGAAAATTGTTCCAAATAGTTGGGTGTCACCATCATCATAATGCGAACGTATCATCCTGATTGATGATATCAAGGCCAGAGGAAACAATGCGCCACGCGCAAATCCCATCCCAAGCTGGAGTCCAAACCCGGCAGTTTGGCTCGCGGCATGCTTCATTTCAGAACCAGCCATTGCAGCTTCCAGAGAGTCGTTTATTGTGCGTTCTCTCCTGCATGCTGTGCGGACTGTCCCGGCTGCCCTGGCAATCGAACTTCCTGCGGTGTACATTGCGCTGCCAACCCTGCCGGCCGTCCTGCTTGCATACGTGGCCGCTGAGCCCGCAACCCGGGCTGCCGGCTTTACAACATAATCAACAATGTCCTTTTTCACGATTGCAGTGATATCCGTCATTTTTTCTCCCCCTCCTGCTTCCCGCCAAGGTCGTAGTGCTTGGCGAGTGGGCTATATTTGATTGCTAAGAGGACTGGAAAACCTACAATGTTTGCAGTCTTGTACATGCCAAAAGTTCTAAGCGTGTTTGCTGCTGCCGCAACATATTTTAGTCCGGAAATTGGGAAAAGGACAGCATGGTGAGCATTCACTAAGTTGTCCTGTATGCCTGTCAGGCAATCGAATCCGTAAAGCGCTGCTCCGGCGATAAGTGCCAGTCTAGCTATCTGAAGTGAATTTTTGGTAAGGTGCTTGCATATCCCTTCACGTCGCATTCCCTCCCTTACATATAAGGCGGCTTCAAAATCAACTCCAAACTTTCTAACCGTAAAATAAGTCGATACGTCATCAGCCGCTATGCCGCCCGCAACGATTCCCGCATCAATCAGCAAGTGCTCAAGCATTTTTCAGTTCACCATAGCCCTTTTCCAATCATAGCCAATGCAACGGTGGCCCGTCACTTGGAGACTGATGCGCTTTCTGCACAGAGTATGCCGAAGCCGCAGGGCCGCTGCCCGCATTTCAAGATGGTCTGTCATCTCGCTCATTATTTCCTCACCATCCCATCTTCAGCCTCAAATGCGAAGTTAGCCGTTGGTATCAAGCCAAACAGTTCCGGCAGGCCGTGCCTTGCCAGTATGGCCTGGGCTTCCTGTGACGTGTAGTACTCGCTGCCGTGCTCATGCCAGCAGAGTCGCACAGCCAGGCTGTCTTTGATTCTTTCAGGGTCAAGCGCCGCATTGATTCCCAGCGTGCTGTTGCTGATGACATAAGCCATGGCTTCAGCCTCCGTAAGCCGCCTCCTGGCAGCAGGGCTTTTGCTTTCCCATGCAAGCCGGTCGCTTTCATCCTGCTGGGGCAGCTTTGATTGTTTCATGAAATAATCCCATATAAAGCCGTACACGTCCTCGAGAAGGAAGCCCTTCCCGGCCTGCCCTTCCTTGAAGCCGTAGGTTTTCCAGAGGGCATCTTTTGCATTATTTGTGTCCTGTTCGAGCTTACGCCTGACACTTCTGGAGGCTCCTTTTGTTGGAAGATTGCCCAGTGTGAATGACTTGTTAAGAAACTCTATGTAAGTTTGCGGCAATGCCGCCGTAATCCTGGCATACCTTTCAAACAGGGAGTAAACAGGCAACTGCTTGTCGGGTTCCGGGGAAAGGCCAAAAGCGTCATCCATTGCGCCGGTTAAAACCGCATCAGCCAGGAATTTGCCCATTACATCAATAACCACGTTCACATCGCGCGATTCATCCTTTGTCAGGCCGTTTTTTTGTGCAACTGGCGCTCCAAACCTTTTCGTATCCTTCATCAGGCCTGCTCTTTGCATCGCGGCCCAGGATATTCGGGAGTTGAAAATGGCTTCGATGTACCTGCTGCCC
>Ga0209541_10008504_pt1 | contig 16895 bp, 19 predicted proteins | sample RifCSPlowO2_01_FD_184027 | JGI IMG/M metagenome (GOLD analysis project Ga0209541, IMG submission 184027) | Groundwater microbial communities from Rifle, Colorado - Rifle CSP2_plank lowO2_0.1 (SPAdes) (version 2) | ecosystem: Environmental > Aquatic > Deep subsurface > Groundwater | place...
TGGTAATACCCCGCTCTCTTTCTTCCGGCGCATTGTCAATCTGATCAACACTTTTTTGCTGGGCCTTTAAGCCCTTTTTACCCAAATAAGCCAAAATTGCCGCGGTTAAAGTGGTTTTACCATGATCAACGTGGCCAATGGTGCCAACATTTAAATGGGGTTTAGTTCTTTCAAATTTATCAGCCATACTTTTAATTTTTCCTTCTCCTGCGATCTTTTGTTAGCCAGCCCAGGGAAGGATAGCCAGGGCGGATCGCATTTAATTGATTAATTATTAAAATCTTAAAATTAAACAATGAATAACAAAGCACTCTTGAGTATATAACAAATTATCAACACTTGTCAATGCCCAACTTTTGAGCCTATTTTATAACCCGTTTTAATATATGAATAAATACCATTATAAAGCCGAAAAAGGCGGCGGATCAATACTAATCAATGGGCTCAAAATAGTACTTTTCGTCAGGGGCGGCTGAATTCTGATTATTATTGGCTTGGTTGAGCGAATCTTGGTTAACTGCCGAGGCCGGAGCAGACCCCTTGATATCGCTGACCGCGCTCTCAAAAGACTGCCAATTATCCGATTCTAACGTGGACTGAGTGGCCTTCCAGTTAGCAATATCGCGATTAATCTTATCAAGCAGCTGATCTTCGGTTAAGCCGGAAACTTCGGACTGGCCAGCCACCAGCCGCTGATAATTATTAAAAGCCATAATCACATAGGTCGGATTGCCTTGATGATCAAGGACAATACAATTATCACCGGTCTTTTTTACCAAGTCAATGATTTTTTCTAAAGGGTTAAGCATAAAAGTCTTCCTTAAAGCAAATTTCTAATTCCTAAATCCTAATTCCTAATATTTTATTTATTTAAGATTTAGGAATTAGGACGTAAAGTCCCATAGGGACAACGTCCCTTGATGGGACCCTAAAGCAGGACTTTACTGGTTTGAGTTTTGGATTTTGACATTTCATTAGAAATTAGGACTTGAGAAATTAGAAATTTATCATCTTGTCATCTGCCTGCCCCAATCAAAACCTTAACTCCTTTTTACCTTCTCCCCCTTAATCACTTCGGCGACGTTAGCTGGCACTTCAGTATAGCGGTCAAATTCCATGTTATATGACGCCCGGCCCTGGGTCATTGATCGCAATTCGGTGGCATAACCAAACATCTCGGCCAAAGGCACCTTAGCGTCAATCACTTTCATTTGACCGCGGTCGCGCATCTCTTCAATCTGACCGCGCTTAGAATTCAAATTGCCAATCACATCACCCATGAAACTTTCTGGGGTAATCACCTCAACGCTCATAATCGGCTCAAGTAAAATGGGATTAGCTCTCTTAACCGCTTCCTGCAAAGCAATTGAACCGGCGATTTTAAAAGCGGCTTCCGAAGAATCAACTTCATGATATGACCCATCATAAACGGTGCATTTTAAATCAATCAGCGGATAACCGGCAACGACGCCTTTATCCATCGCCTCCTTGACTCCCTTCTGGATTGCCGGAATGTACTCTCTGGGAATTATACCACCCTTAACCTCGTCAACAAATTCAAAGCCTTCGCTGCGAGCCTTGGGCTCAATCTTTAACCAACAATGGCCGTATTGACCGCGGCCGCCGGATTGACGGATATATTTCCCCTCGGCCTCGGCCAGGGCCTTAATCGTTTCCTTGTAAGCAACTTGCGGCTTGCCAACGGAAGCTTCAACTTTAAATTCTCGCTTCATTCGGTCAACCAAAACTTCAAGGTGCAGTTCACCCATACCGGAAATAATGGTCTGCATCGTCTCTTCATCACCCTTAATTTTGAAAGTTGGGTCTTCTTCCGCCAATTTTTGTAAAGCCAGGCCCATTTTTTCCTGATCGGCCTTGGTTTTCGGTTCAATCGCCACGGAAATCACCGGCTCCGGGAAAACAATGCTTTCCAAAACAATCGGCCTATTCTCGTCACATAAAGTATGACCGGTAAAAGTGCCCTTCAAACCAACGGCCGCCGCAATTTCTCCGGCATAAACTGCCTCGACTTCCTCACGATGGTTGGCGTGCATCCGGACAATCCGGCCGATTCTTTCCTTTCTGGCGGTTGAAGAATTTAACACATACGATCCGGCCTCTAGATTGCCGGAATAAACCCGGAAAAAACAGAGTTTGCCGACAAAAGGATCAACCGCAATTTTGAAAGCCAAGGCGGCAAAAGGCTCATTGTCATCGGCTTTTCTTTCTTCCAGAGTCTCTTCATTTTTCGGGTGAAAACCCTTAACCGGCGGGACATCAAGCGGACTGGGCAGATAATCGCAAACTGCATCCAAAAGCTTCTGCACGCCCTTATTTTTCAAGGCCGAGCCGCACATAATCGGCATAATTTCATTGTTGATTGTGGCTTGACGCAAAACCCGCTTGAGATCGGCAAGCTCAATAGCTTCACCGGCCAAATATTTATTCATTAAATTCTCATCATGCTGAACGATGGCTTCGATTAATTCAGCGCGGTACTTTTCACTGTCTTTTTTTAAATTATCGGGGATTTCAATTTCTTCAACCTCTTTGCCTAAATCGTCTTTGTAAATAAAGGCTTTCTCAACCAACAAATCAACCTCCCCCAAAAAATTACTCTCGGCGCCAATCGGCAATTGAACCGGATAGGCGTTTTTGGTTAAGCGCTCCCTGATGCTGGCTAAGTCAACGTAAAAATCAGCGCCGGTTCTGTCCATTTTATTGATAAACCCAATCAGCGGCACTTTAAATTTCTCCGCCTGATGGAAGACCGTTTCTGATTGGGGCTCCACCCCGGCCACGCCGTCAAAAATTACCACCCCGCCGTCCAAAACCCGAAGTGACCTTTGAACTTCGGCGGTAAAATCAATGTGGCCCGGCGTATCAATAATATTAATCCGGCATTTCTCTGTCTCTTCGCCGCGGGGCGCCCAAAAACAAGTCGTGGCCGCCGAAGTAATGGTAATCCCTCTTTCCCGCTCCTGTTCCATCCAATCCATTTCCGCTTCGCCCTCATGGACTTCGCCGATTTTATGTTTTTTTCCGGTGTAAAATAAAATACGCTCGGTGACTGTTGTTTTACCGGCGTCAATGTGAGCGATAATTCCGATATTTCTTGTTTTTTCTAAGGTATATTCTCGTGGCATAAATATAATACTAATTACCCGTCTAGCCTTGATAATAATAGGCGGAAAGACGAGGCTGACGAATGTATACGAATGATGCGAATGCTACGAATAACCCCCTCTCCCTTAATCAAGGGGGAGAGGGAGAGAAATTTAAAGGTTTATTGGGGTGACCTTTCAGCTTCGGTTACTCTTCAGCTTAGTTCACTCTTCAGTTTAATTCAGAGTGGCCTTGACCTCTCAATTTCATTCGAGGTCACCCTGAACAAGGCTGAAGGGTGAATGGAACTGAGAGGTCAAGGTCACCTTGAGTTTACCGAAAGGTGAGGGGGTATCCAAATTCGTATTTATTCGTAATTCGTAGTAGTAAATTCGCATCGCATTAACGGATAAAATGAGCAAAGGCGCGATTAGCCTCAGCCATCCGGTAAGTGTCTTGACGTTTTTTAATCGCGGCGCCTTCTTGGTTATAAGCGGCGATAATTTCATCGGCTAATCTTTGCCTCATCGCCGATCCTTTGCGGGCCTGGGCGGCGCCAATCAACCAGCGATAAGCCAAGGTTTGGCGACGATGACCGATGACCGCCACCGGGATTTGATAGTTACCGCCGCCGATCCGACGGGATTTAACCTCAACTTCCGGCGAAATATTCTTAATTGCTCCGTCAAAAATCACCAACGGATCTTTTTTGGTCTTTTCTTTAATAATCGCAAAACAATCATAAATCACCCTTTGGGCGGTTGATTTTTTCCCCCGCCGCATCAAATGATTGATAAATTTGGCAATATTAACGCTGTGATATTGCGGATCAGGGGTAATGATTCTTTTTGGAGTTTTACCTCTCATATTTAATAGCTAATCACCAATCTTATTTAGTCTCGGCTTTAGTTCCCGCCGTTGAGGCGGTCGCTGCCGCCTTGCCTTCGCTGCCTCTTTTCGCCCCATATAAACTTCGGCCCTGCTTGCGACCGGCAACGCCGGTGGTGTCATAAACCCCCCGCACAATATGATAGCGGACGCCGGGCAAATCTTTAACTCGGCCGCCGCGGAGCAACACGATTGAATGCTCCTGCAAATTATGGCCTTCGCCCGGAATGTAAGCGGTCACTTCCATCCCGTTGGAAAGCCTCACCCGGGCAATTTTTCTTAAAGCTGAATTTGGCTTTTTGGGCGTCATTGTCGTCACCTTTAAACAAACCCCGCGCTTAAAACCAGCGCCTTTCGGCAGCTCTTTCTTTTTTCGCCTTAAGCTGTTAGCAACCAAAAGCAAGGCCGGTGTTTTGGATTTTTTCGGCTGCGACTTTCTTTTCTTTCTGATTAATTGATTGATGGTTGGCATCTTCAAAACGCTAATTGCACAAAACAAATAACGCTAATTATGCGAATCTGCTATTCGCTTAATTAGCGTTTCATTAGCATCATTCGCTGTTAAAAATAAATATAAACCTATATTAGCTAATAATGCCAAATAAGTCAACCCCGCACCTTTAGGTCACATTCAAACTGCGTTTGATTCGGCGTTTGAGTTGGCTATAAACTTTACCGTATTGTTTCAACTTCTTTTCTCTATCTTTGGCATCTTCTTGACTTCTATAGCCTTCCAAATAAATTAACTCCCATGGTCGATATTTTTTAGTGGTAAAAGATCTACCGTCGTTATGTTCTTTCAACCTTTTATTAACATTATCAGTGTAACCAATATACAATACTCTTCTAATCTTACTTTTCAGAATATAAACATAATACATAATAAACAAGTGACCTAAAGGTGCGGGGTCAACCCCGACCTCTAAAGCCCAAAAAATCTAATAAACAAACCAAAAATAAAACCAAAAATGCTGCCAATTACCGGCATTAATAAAAAAATCAAAACAACCGAAACCGCCAAACCATAGCGGGCCATAAAAAGCGGATTAGCCAAAAAGGTCTGGCTTAATAGCTGAGCAATCGGCCTAAAAGTGGTCAAAAAATTCCAACCGTCAAACCCGGGAAAAGGCAAAAAATTAAAAATGGCCAAAACTAAATTAATCTGCAAAGTGGCGCTAAAAAAAATTACTCCCAAATTATTAACGGTAAAACCTAAGTCCTGAGTGGTAATTTTTAAAATTATCGCCGCCATAACCGCCAGGCTGAAATTAGTCAAAATACCAGCCACCGTCACCCAGCGGTAAGCCATTGCCCCGCCTTTCAGGCGATAAGGATTAACCGGCACCGGTTTAGCCCAGCCAAAAAGAAAGCCTGATTGCGAAAGCCACAACAACAAGGGAACCGCAATTGAGCCGATTGGATCAACATGAACTATCGGATTTAAAGACAGCCGGCCCATCACTTTGGCCGTATCATCGCCAAACCGGTTCGCGGTCCAGCCATGGGCAATTTCATGCAAAATCACTGAGTAGAGAAAAACCACAATATAAATTAAAAAAATAACTGGCTCCATACATTTATATCATAACACAGCCCTTGCTTTTTTAAAATACTTCTGCTATACTGGCAGCATTAATCTAAAACATAAAAAATTAAGAAATTAAAAAAATAAATTAATTTCTTACTCACTACCCCCTATGCCCAGCTGTGAAATCTGCGGCCGAGAACCGCTTAAAGGACATTGGCGAAGTCACTCCAATATTAAAACCATTCGGCGCCAGAAACTTAATCTCCAGGCCAAGAAAATTGACGGCAAAAGAATGTTGGTCTGCACCAGTTGTCTAAAAACTTTGCTCAAACCAGCCAGACAAAAAGTGGCTCAAGAAAAAACTAAGTAGTTTTTCAGCTTTTAGCTGGTAGCTGGTAGACTGCTTAGTTTTTTGTTTATAAATTTTTTATCACATCAAGAAAAACGAGGCGCAATATTTGTCACACCTCGTGATTTTGAAAATTCGGTCGAGAACCAAGAACCAAAATTCCTGATCCAAGAGCCTTAAAGAGCAAAAGACCAAATCCCGGCACTACCCGAGAAACAACAAACCGCCAGAATAGCTGCCGCTCGCGCCGGCCAAGTCGCCCGTGCTGCCGAAGCCCAGCTCGCCGTCGTAGGCCCTGAAGTCGAGCGAATAGTCGGCGGACTGCCAGCCAAAGGCGGCTAAGTCCAGACCGGGCGTGTTGAAATCGCGGGCCAAGATGTCCGGATACATCGCCATAGCGATTGAGGTATCCAGGCCGGAAAGAATAAATCCCTCCGGCAAGGTTGACATCTGTTTCCGGCTGGCGTCGACGGAAAAGCCCTGCAGAGGACTCGGGAAATGGATTCCCATTACCGGCCCCTGCTTCAACCGCTTAACGAGCCGTTCGTGCCGACTGCCGGCAACAACACTAACTGCACCGGCCAGAGCGCCCTGGTGATGGTTGCAAAACGACCGCTCGCTGGTTTCGGCATAGCTTTTGCCAACTCCCCTAAGATACTGCTCAAGGCCGGTGCCGAGGTCGTCGGTCGTGAGCCGGGGCATAACCACCGGCAGCCAGAAGCCTTTGGCGATGTTGGCGATTTGGGAATTGTCCCGAATCAAAGCCAACAAACGCTCGGTTTCCGCTTTAAACTGCTCGGCGGTGACCTCCGTGTCCACGCCCAGACAGCCGTGCAGTCGCATGATGCGGTTAGCGTAATCAACCGCCGCTTCCAGCTTCGGCTGATCCAACCGGAAACTCCGATTGGCGTCGCAGACGTTGGCTTGCAGGCCTTCAGGAATACGTCGGCCGTGGCGGTCAAAGAGCAATTTGACCGCATCTTCGACTTTCACGCTTTTCTTTCCCCGCAGGATAGCAACGACTACACCAACCCCACCAAGCTTGTTGCCGATTGCCACCCAATGCGAGCGCGGCACGTCGTCCAATGTTTCAATTTGGGAAAGATCAAAATTTCTCATCTTGTTCTCCTTTCAGCCCATGGCCGAAATGACTTTTTCCCCTACCCGAGGATTGGGATTCTTCCAATCTGAAAGAATAACTAATCATATCACCATTATATAAAAAAATCAAGCCCAGCGAATTGGGACATCTAAAATCTTACTTTCCTAGTTCTCATTGGGTCATTTAAAATGTTACCGTAATTTAACTAATAAATTAAGGTAACAAATATGACTTCTATGAGTAAAAAAGAGTTAATTTCAGCTGTTAAGACCAGATATCTTAAGGCAGTCAAAAAAGAGAAAGGTAAGATTTTAGATGAATTCTGTAAAAGTACGGGCTATGCCAGAAAGTACGCCATTGTAATCTTGGCCGCTGGCTATGACAACAACCGGATAGCCAGAGTTGGCAGAAAAGGCCGGAAGAAAAAGTATGGTCATGAGACTATGGCCGCAGTTGTTAAGATTTGGGAAGTTTTAGACTTTCCTTGCGGCCAGCGCTTGCAACCAGCTCTACCGGAAATGTATGCGACTTTAGTTAGATTCAAAGAAATGATTTTTACTGAAGCGATTAGAGATGATTTAGAAACAATTAGCGCCAAAACTTTAGATCGCCGTTTAAAAAGAGAAAGGGAAAGAAGGCATTTAAAAAGAAATCGGGGTCTGACCTGCCGTGGCAATCTGCTCAAGTCCCAAATTCCTATCAGAATCACGGACTGGGATACTAGCCAGCTGGGTTATGCTGAAATTGACACGGTTGCTCATAATGGCGGCGATCCGAGCGGAGAATTCATTTTTACGCTTGATTTGACCGAGATTTTCAGCGGTTGGTCAGAACAAAAGGCAGTAATGGGCAAAGGCGAAACCGGAGTGTTAAAAGCCACTAAAAACATCAGGAAAGATTTGCCTTTTAACCTTTTGGGTATTGACGGCGACAATGGTGGTGAAATCATCAATTACCAGATGCTAAAGTACTGTACCGAGGAAAAATTAGTCTACACCCGAAGTCGGCCGGACCGAAAAAATGACAACGCCTATGTTGAACAGAAAAATCATACTCATGTCAGGCAATTAGTCGGCTATGGCCGATATGACACCCAAGAGCAACTTACAATGCTAAATGATTTGTATCGCCATGAATATCGCTTGTTCACCAACTTCTTTAGGCCAGTAATGAAAATCAAAAGCAAAGAAAAAATTAACAATTCCATCTGCAAGAAAAAGTATGACACGGCACAAAGCCCTTACCAAAGATTACTAAACTGCGATCAATTATCTTGGGCGAAAAAAGATGAACTGACTAAGTTGTATTTATCCTTAAATCCGGTACAATTGAAAAGAGCGATTGAGGAAAAAGTCGCCAAATTAAAGAGTACTTTAAAGTAAGAAATTAGATGTCCCAACGACTGGGGCCAGGGTAAGATTTTTAAATGTCTAAATACGGGAATTGCGCCATTTTCCTCTCATTGCAATTTCAGCAATTGGCTTGCGCTCTCTGATTTTATTTTGCTTTTTCTTAAGCTCTTCGGACAATTTTGACTCATCGCCGGGATAACCAACCGCTATCATAGCAACCGCATAAACTTCATCTTCGGGAATTCCCAATTTTTCATAAACACCCTCTTGGTCAAAACCGCCCATTTCATGGGCCGCTAAACCCATTGAAACGGCTTGAAGAAACAAATTTTCCGCGGCGGCACCAGTGTCATATAGATAAGTCCGATTGGGCTTATTTTTGTAAATATGATGTTTAAGGGCGCAAATCACCCCTAAAAAATAGGCGTCTTTGGCATAACCGTTGTCTTCATTTAAAAGCGAGGCTAATCTTTCATAATCCTTCGGCTCACCCTTAGTGGCGTAAATTATCCGCCAGGGCTGTTCGTTGCGTGATGACGGCGCCCAGCGCATCGCTTCAAAAAGCGAGTTGATTTTATCCGGCTCTATTGGTTCGCTGGAAAAAGCCACCGGGCTCCAGCGCTTTTTTATTACTTCATTAATTTGGTATTTATTGGTTGCGTCGTTTCTGGGGTAAAGTTTTGGCATAATTAAATATCTTGATAAATTATTTGGTTGCCAGTCTGACCCAAAAATTTCTCAAAGTCGCTGACGGCCAGGACAACGGTCGCTTGATTGTCGTTGGGATGAAAACCGACTTGTTTGAATTTATCAAAATCTCGGTCAACCACCACCTTGACTTGATTGGCCCGGTCGTTGATTAAACCAAAAGGTGAAACTGAACCGGGCGTTAAATCAAGCCGCGCTTTTAAATCGGCTGGCGAGCCAAAACTAAACCTGTCTTCGTTTAACCTTTCCGCCAAAACCTTCAAATCAACTTTCTTTTCCGCCAAAAGGCAAACCAGATAATAATTCGTCTTTTTTTTATTCCTAAGAAAAAGATTCTTGGTGCTGGCGCCGGGGATGTTTGCTTTTATTTTTTTGGATTCCTCAACCGTAAATACGGCCGGATGGTCGTATTTTTTATAGTCAATGCAAAGTTGACTTAAAACTTGATAAATGTTTTTCATCTCAGACCAGACCAGTCAAATTGGTCAAAGCCGTTTTTGATCCCCCAACCCAAAGGATCGGCTAAGTATTCCTTGACCTCTTCAATGTGGCTTTTTTCCAATTTATTATTTTTAATTCCCCAATCAACAATTTCCTTCATGGTCACCAAATAAGTCAGCTTAATGCCCAATTTGGCAAACTGCTTTTCATAAAGCTCGGTTTTAACAATTGAAATGGCAGCGGCACCGGTGACTTTGGCGCCGGCAGCGGTTAAAGCTTCGGCGGCCCGGCGGATATTGCCGCCGGTGACCACCGTATCGTCAATCACGACAATGCTTGCGCCCGGCTTAAACTCACCTTCAATTTGGCGCAGCCGGCCGCCTTCTTTTGGCCGCTTGCGAACATAAGCCATGGGAATTTTTAAATTTTGGGAAATCACCGCGGCTGGGGCAATGCCGCCGGTTTCTTTGCCGGCCAATAAATCAAATTTTTGTTCTTGGATAATTCTTTCCTGCAAGGCTTGAAAAATCATGGTCCGTTCCTCAACAAAAGAAAATAAATTGCGGTGGTCAAGATAAATTGCCTGATACAAGCCGGCGCCGCCCCGAATCGGATTTTTGGGGTCAACGTAAACGTTTTTAGCGCTGTAAATAGCAGCAATGATTTTTTCTTTGTCCATATGTGTTTTTTATTAGACGGCCCAGGCATGCACCACTAGAAAACTTGGTCGGGGTAGCCGGATTTGAACCGGCGATCTCCCCGCACCGGAACTTGCGAATTAGTTTAACGTTAAATTCAGGATAATTGGCACAAATACCGCCTTCGGCTGGGTTATCTAAAATTCATGAAAAATTATTAGTTCGGTGCGGGGCAGGCATGCACCCTTACGAATTCAGGTCGGGGTAGTGGGACTTGAACCCACGACCTCATGCACCCCATGCATGCGCGCTAGCCAACTGCGCCATACCCCGACCTGAATTCGTAAGATAATAAAATCCGTGAGCACCTTTACCCCGTACTAATTCAATGGAGGAAATAAATTAATTAGTAGACACAAGACGCAGGCGATTTCGCGCGCACCATACCTTAACTTTCTAAAAAAATAATCGTGGAATTAGTTGCGGGGCCATGCGCGCGTTCTAGCCAACTGAGCTACACCCCGACTTGGAACGGGACCATGCGCGCGCGATAGCTCCCGACGATTGCCTTTGGCAATGTCGGGATCCCGATTCCCGATGAAATCGGGACATCGGGACAACTTCGCTATACCCCGACCAAATTTTCTAAAATTAATTCTTATACACCTATATCCCGCCTCAAACCTTTAATAAAGCCTGTATCTTTGATTATAATCATAATATAATTCAACCGACAAATTGACAAGTAAAAAAGCTGTCGTAAAACGCTATTAGCGAAGACAGCTTTAGCTCAACTTTTTTATGAACGCTGGATGGCAAAAAACTCATCCATCTCCTTCAGCGCCTTCATCACCACTATGATGTAAAAAAAATTCGTGTGGGCCACCATATCAGGCTCTAATCTGCTTTGGATTTCCCGGAAAACATCCTCTTCAGTCTTTCCTTCAGGAACCTTAAGCTCCACGAACCTCTCCAGGTAGGCATCACAATACTCAGCGAGCAGCTCATGAATCTTCACTAGTTGAGATTTGCCAATAAATTGGCTGCCAAGCGCTTGGTTAACCAATACTAGCGCTTCATTGAAAAATGAACGATAATCAGCATCCAGATCTTCTCTTAATTCTTCCTCCAGCTGGCTTTTGATTTTCCCTAACTTTTTCCGAGCCGACTCTTGCATCTTTTGCGGACCGCCAAAAAAATCAGCAAACCCTGATTTCAAATCACTCATAACGGTCATGCCAGTCATGATTCTTCCCTCCTTATCAGGTAGTTCAGCTGCCAAATTCATCAATGGCGGCCGAAAGCAACGTGATTTCAAAATTATGCGGGTCGGAAAGGGGTATACCGACTAGACCCAAGCAGCCGACTGATTCAAGTCTTGACCGCCAAATTCTTTTCTCCTTCTCTGACAAAACCGGAAATTCAACGAGCTCATCAAGATTAACTTCCAAGAATAACCCAAGGCTGCTAATCCTGTCAGTATTAAGTTCCTGAGGCGAACTGAGAATAGCATTGACCTCGCGGTAATCTTCGGCACCGATTTCCCGCCTCATTTTTCTCAGCACCCGAAGAAATCCTCGGCTAAGTATTTCTCTTAAACTTTCTTGACCGCCGAAAACATCGCAAAAAAACCAAGCTTGTGCCACTGACATTTTCCTTCTCCTCTTTTGAAATCCCATCCTATTTTGTGAAATGAACGAAACTAACGAACTCCACCAATTGGTCAAAAGTTTTGGCTGATATCAGCCGGCCATGTCAGTCAAACAAACGCTTAAGGTATAAGATACGCCTTGACGTCTGATTCACTGCATTTGACCTTGGGGCCCGCAGTTGCGCGACCACGGTCGGCAACAATCTAGGAGCCCTACGGCGAAAAGTTGTCCCAAAACTTTAACCATTAGTGAAGCTCAATTATATTTTATCACGTCCAAAAACTGCTGTCAAAAAAATAAAAGGCCCACAACCGAAGTCATGAGCCAAAAAACAAAGTGCAGATACTGGATTGTCACGAGATGTTGGTTGCATAATGGCGCTGGTTATGATGAGCGATCATTGCCTGGACTTCATGCAGACGGCACAGAGGCACCGCCTGGTCAGCGTCACAGAGCCCGCGCTGCCCGTCGAAATAGACTTCAACGATAGCAAATGCCGGCTGATGAACTAAGGCTGCTTCCAAATTCCTTAAAACTAGGTCATCTAACATGGTGCCGGCTGAATGGCTGGGATCCACGCCCACTGTTGGCCAATAACGCCGTCGAACTGCTGTGATCCATTCGTGACAAGGAGCAAAGCGAAAAGGGCTCTCTTCGTCGTTGTGTTCGACGCCACGGCTACAGAGCAAAATCTGATCATTACCCTGGGCCAAGCTCCTCTCTGCAATCAAACTACCCTCCTCGTCGAAGTAACGCTCACCGGCAATGACGAATTCGGCAAGATTAATCCATTCACGAATTGATCGAGCGCGAACCGGATTTTTGATCATCACTGGATATCTTTTTTGACAACCAAGTTTACGCAACAAATTTTGATTGCTGGTACGGGCGCCAACCCAAACTACAACTTGACCGGCATAACCAACTTCCTGCTGAATCTGCTGAACATCAATCAAATGGGTCTCATCAATCACTTCAATAAAAATGGTGGAAACACTGTATTTGGCGGCTGCTTCCATAAACCATCCGACTGCGCGCTTGCCAAAACCGGGAAAAGATACAGCATTAGAACGGGGCTTCCAGCAACCACCACGTATATGTCTGATTCCCGACTGAACTAAAGCACCAACCAGTTCGTCAATGTTCCTATCGACGGTACAAGGACCGGCGATTAATAAGCAGGGCAGATCGTTTCCCACCTCAATTTCACCGAGTTTAATGCGGTGATTTACGACCCCGCCATTAATTGCCAAGTCAACGGCACTCGGCGTCACTCGTCGGACCGAATCCACTCCTGGCATGACCCTAAAGGTATGCTCGGGAATGGTGCAGGCACGAACCTTTTCTCCATCAAGCAGCCAGACTGAAACAACGGAAGTTTCAGTTCCGGTGATCAACCGGATATCGGGCTTAAGGCCGAGTCTCACCGCTGCCTGCGCGACCGCCAAAGTCCGCTCATCCTTCTCACTAATACCGGCTGTCATTTGAACTACCATCACTAACTCTCCTCCAGTTGGTTTGTTCTCTAATCGGCCTAATTGTTAAATAGCATCAACAAAAACAAAAAAACTGACCTCTTTTGGCAGATCAGTCGCTTTTGTTGATATATCCCCAACTATGGAAAAGCAAAACAGCTGACCTACCGGTCAGTAAAGAAAAAACCGAAAAAGTAGTTGCTGAAATGCTTTGTCATAGCGATACTTATAGATTATATCAACATAAAAAAGATGTCAATACCTAATAAATCCAAAAGTCAAAATCTAAATGTCAAAGTCTAAATTAAGTCATGTAACATATAAAACATATAACATGGAACAATTGCTCGTACCGCCTGCCATATGTTCTATGTTATATGTTTCGTGATCTGGATTGAGCTTTGGATTTTTAATTTTAAATAAAAGGCCCTAAGCTGCTTACTAAGGGCCAAAAAATTGGTCGGGGTGGCAGGGCTTGAACCTGCGACCTTCCTGCCTAAGGCAGGCTGCTCTGTCATCCTTAATTAGGACCCATACCTTACGGATAGGCTGAGCTACACCCCGTTAAAGAGCAAAAATAAAAATAGCCCGGAAGCTGGGCTATTATCACTTATCACTTGTCTATCTTGTCGCTAAATATAACCCAACTTCCCTGCTAACAGCAGGGCGGAACTGGTGAAGTTGGATTATGGCGATAATTCATAGCTAATATAAGTTTAGCACCTTTAAAAAAATTGTCAAAAAAAGAGGTGAACCGATAATCAGTTCACCCCAAAGCGAGACAGCTAAGCCAAAAGAGTGTCTTCGTTCACCTTTTGAGAATTGAATGATTCTATGGTCGAACCATTCAGTTCGGGTGAACAAACGCCAAAAACAGCTGGAATACTGTTTGGGCTTGGAACCGCACTTATCTTGGCCCCTTGAGGTATTTGCAGCGAATCTGTCATATTTACAACCCCTCACCCTGCTTTCAATGTGCGGATGTCACGACCAAATGAATCCATGGGGATAGCTGCCAGCATACAAATAACACACTGACAACCTTGGATACTACAAGCCATCGTTCCATTACTGCTGGGCCGACAAATTCTAGAGCCGCTACAGCCCTGAGGACATCCATGACCTCCCCCTTGGGCAATACACTTCTGACACACTTCAGGTAAAATATTCTTCATCTTGATAATTCCTCATTTGGTTTGATTAAAGAACCTAAACCCTCCTTAAAACAAAACAGCCTTCCGGGTGGAAGACTGACTGGTATTTATCTGAAGCGATTTAGCTAAACACGAGTAAACCTTCCACCTAAGGGCTGGAGCAACAACAAAAGACCCAATAATAGGCCGTTTAGCTGTAAAGTGGAAGATTTCATATCATCATCTTAGCATTATTTAAAAATTTGTCAAATTTTTCAAATCAGCTAAATTTAGCGACAAAAAATCTTTATCCACAAAGAAAAAACCGACCGCTGGCGCGAAGCGATCGGTTATGATAACAATGACCGCTTTGATAAATCGGTCAAACCGGGAAAGTGAGAGATAACCCCTGTAGAAAAAAGGCATACATCCTTGACAGGGCGACCATGGCCGCACTCAACTCAGTTTTTCCCACGCCTTCAAAGGTTCTTTGGGAAAACCCGTTGCTGCTGGCGGTCATAATGAAAACCCTGCGACCTTCCCCGTTAATGTCGAACAGCACTGTCCGCTCAATAGCCGGACATTCATTGACCGGCAGGCGAAAATGCTTTAGCATCTGTCGGACTGCACCGTCCAATGCCTTGATAGCATCGCCGGCCTCAGCACCGAACAGATCCCCGCTCTTTGCGCCTTCGCTGACCAGACTGATCGCTACTCTGAAAGAAGCCTGCCCTGGTACCACTTTTTCTTGGGAAGTAGCCCAAAGAACAGCCAGATGAAGATCAGTCACCCTGCCTTCGGAAGTCTCTGCTGACACTTGCGTCATATCTCAAGCCCTCCAATTAAAGACATTGAAAAAGTGCATCTTATCCTGCCCCTGGAATATTCCAGGTCCCAAGCAGGACAATCAAAAAAGCCTTCTGGTGGAAGGCTTTTCAAATCGTCTTGTTTAGTATTTACAATGTTGAAAGACTTCCACCCAAGGGCTGGCTAATAATGATAATGTTGATAATAATATTTTGCTTGGTGAAAGTCATAGGTTTGATATAACCAGCTTAAACTATCTTAAAAAATTAGTCAAGTCAAATAGTCAAGATCTTAATCATTCCCATTTAACCAGTGATGGCAGTAGTTTGGAAAGCATATACAACGAAGCCCAAAATAAATAAAGTCACTAGAATAGCCAGTATTGAAAAACCAACGAACAAACCGGCTTCACGTAAACTTTGCAGTCGAGATTTCTTGGGATAGCGATAATTGTGGCTTAAATAAGGCATAAAATCCAAAAAGACCTGGTTAATTCAGCGGCTAATGTGATCATTAATGAATTTAATCAGGTCTTTTTCAAAAACCCGGTAAGTTTTATGGCCAATTTTAGCGGCTCTTAATTTTTTAGCACCAACCCACCGGTAAACCGTTTTTTGGCTTACCTTCATGATTTTGGCCACCTCTTCTAATGTCAGAATTCCGTAGTTAGACACTTGGATACAATATAAATAATAAATTTAGCGGTCATTTCGGCCGAATTTACTCTAATTTTACAATTTTATGTCCATTATTGTCAAACATAAGCTATCCACAGAACATCATTGTCCTCTATTGTCTAATAAAAATAAAATAAAAAATAGGGGTAAAACCTTGTTTTGCCTCTATTTTCTTAAAATTATTAAATTATTTGACCGGTGCTATTTCTCAAACATCACTGCCTCATCAGTTCTTTTATAATCGACAACAACATCCTCTTTCTTAAACCAAAGCTGCTCTTCATATTTGGCCTCTTCTTTATTGCCGGAAGCATGAATTAAATTATGGACCGCTCTCCCCCGCACATTGGCCAAAGCCGGCGAATCAATTGAATAGTCGCCGCGAATCGTGCCCGGAACGGCAAACACCGGCAGGGTATGGCCGGCCAGCATTCTGACATTGTCAATGGCATGAATGCCTTGCAGCAAGATGGCAATGACCGGACCAGAAGTGATAAAATCAATATTCCATTTATTAACCATCTTACCAATTTCAATTGGCTCAAGATCACCGAATTCTTCTTTGGGATCCCGGCCGTATTTCTCATAAGTTTCCAAAGTTTTTCTGCCGATGGCCGCCATCAATTCCGTCCGACTCTCCGGATAATGTTTTTGGGCCAGTTTTCTGTCTATCCAAACCATTTTCATTGCCAAAATCTTCAAACCCATTTTTTCAAAACGGCTTATTACTTCACCAACCAGCCCGCGCTTAACGCCGTCGGGTTTGATTAGCACTACGGTTTTTTCTTGGGAAAAATCAGTCATAAAATATTATCTTAAATATGAATTAACTTTTTCCAGCACTTGACTGGGCGTCATTGAGGCTTTAACCACATAGTCATCAGCGCCCAAAGCCTTGCCTTTATCAATATCAGTTTTTTGACCCAAATTTGACAACAGCAAAACCGGGATATTTTTTGTTTTGGCATCTTTTTTTAAATCGGCTAAAACCGCAAACCCGTCCATCTTGGGCAGCATAATATCCAACAAAATTACGGCGG